>ERZ772962.232-NODE-232-length-31049-cov-5.101600_pt1 | contig 31049 bp, 28 predicted proteins | sample MGYA00580676_ERZ772962 | MGnify/ENA primary metagenome ERZ772962 (study PRJEB29015, sample SAMEA2738049) | human oral metagenome | biome: human oral; feature: human-associated habitat; material: saliva | place: China | collected 2230 ...
GCTTATTCTTGGTGTTCTGGATAATAAGGCGGCTGCCGCATTGACCACAGCGCACCGTGGTCTTAAGGTGGTGGTGATGAACCCGCCGCCGCTCACCGTTGTAGTGGGCACTCAGGACGGTTTGGACCTTATACCAGGTCTCATCATCAACCAGGGCCTGGTGGCGGCCAGGGTACTCAACACCCTGGTAGCTTACAACCCCACGGTAGTATGGGTTGTGCAGCAAATCGATCAACCGTGACTGCGTCATCGGCCGCTCCGGGTAGCGACTGGTCGCTGGCTGGGTCAACCCCCGAGCGGTAAGGTGTTCGGTTAGGTGTTTGGCGGTCCATGTATCCGTGGCGTATTCACGGAAGGCCTCAGCGATGAGCGGGCCACGTACTGGGTCAACTTCCACCCAGCTATGGCGTTTACCATGCTCATTTTTGCCCTGTTTATTCACATATCCCAGCGGAGCCTTGCCAATGGTACCGCCATGCTTTGCCTTCTCACTCATACCTTTTGATACTTCAGCCGCCAGGTTACGGCTATAGAATTCGGCGATGGAAGACATAATGCCATGGAGCAACATGCCGCCAGGCGTCTGATCAATATTTTCACTGGTCGAGACAAGGCGAACATTGTGCTGTTCGAGCACGCGGTTAATATCGACATCATCAGCCCGGTTACGTGCTAAGCGGTCGAGTTTGTGTACAATAACGTAGTCAATATCATTGTGTTCGGTAATGTAGGCCAGCATCTTTTGCAGTTCTGGACGCTTGGCATTGCGAGCAGATTCACCCCGATCAATAAATTCCTTGACGATGAAGGCACCGAGTGCCGCAGCCTTATTTTTATTGGCCTCGCGTTGGGCCGGAATAGAGAAGCCTTCGGCAGCGTCACCACGCGCAGCTTGGCCTTTGGTAGAGACACGGATATAGCTGATGGCTCGCTTGGGTGTTAAATCTGCAGCCATAGCCGCAAGCGGATTGGCTGGGGGCGTGGTGCTCATGGGTCTCGCTCCTTATGCGTTCGTTTATGTTGTTTACCTTGCTGGATACTGTTGGTGGTGGTCAGACTGGCCTACTTCTATTGACGCTCGTTTTGCGCTAAGAGTCCAGTCCTTTTGCCTGAAAATATGATGTAGAATTCACGTCACGCAGCGGATGCCGTATTGGCAAGCAGGCTGGGCCAGTCCTCCAAGGCGGCGACCTGGAACATGCCAGCGGGCAGATCGGTGCGAGTGCTAAAGATATTGACCAGCTGCTCGGCCCGCTGGAGTGTGGAGGTAACCCATACAACGACCGGGAAGACGCCACGGCGTCGCTGTTCTACTCCACTAGTGAGATGGCGCAGGTAGGCATCGGTTTTACGGTTAATGCGTATCGGTCGTTCAGTGCCCATGTCTAACTCACACCACCAGTTGTATTCGTAGCCAGCGCAAGCGGTAACAAGGCCAAGGTCTGGTTTAACCCACTCGGGCTGGCCATATGGGCCAAGGTGTTTGGCCCAGCAGGTTGGTTCCGGCTCAACTTTGACAAGTTCTATTTCACACGTACGGCATGTTTCTTCGCTGACGAGTCGAAGCTCAGTTACTGCCAACGTATGAGCAAGAAATGTCCAAGAAGGTTCAGTGATGCGCCGCCGCGATACTGGCCGTGTGGCAGCACTGTCTTGGAAGCCGCATAACTCATCGAGCCGATAGCCAGCTTCACTAAGGTGCCATACATAACTGCTCGATCCAGCACGAGCACCGCCAACTCGCCGCTGAAGTGTTTTGACAAGTGCGCTTTCTTGGAGCGTTCCCATCAAGCGATTGGTTTGGCGTAAAGCCGAAGCGTCACTCTGGAAAGCGGGCCTTAGAAAGCGTGCAAGCTGGCGAGTGGTAGCGAAACGTTGATCGGAAAGTATCCGGGTAACGGTGTGCGCATGGTCGCTTAGCTGACTGGCGAGCCATGCCAGGCGCGACCGAGTAATGCGATGAGTCATATTTATGCTCCTACTTCCTGATTAGTTGATGAGATAACCAAGGGCTTAGGTAGGTAACCGAACGGTCAACTGGCTGTTTTGGATAGATAGAGTGCGCCCCGGTGCGTAACTCAGTGTGGCTGCTACGAAGAGGCAGACAGTCACCTCCCTTGTTGGCCAAAATTATGTGTCTTAGCGGGGTATATAGGGACTAGCTCGTATACGCGACAGGTCTTGCGATTGGTCATTAGGAAGCCACGTAAGTGAGTACTTTTTTCTGCGTGGATTAGGGCGATTTGGTCGTGCGGCCAAAGTGTGTTTCGACTGATGACGTCCCAGAGTTGCCACTATTACGTGGTGTGGTCTGGTGAACCGTCGGGTTGTCCCACCCCAAGACGTGACGCAGCTCTGCCTCAACCTGTTCGGCGGGTTGGCCATAGCGGGTACAACTAGCGGCTGCTATGGCCAGTGGATCGCTGCATATACTTGGTGGCGGCAACGTTGTGCCAGACAGCCAGCCAGTTTTAGCGCCCTCGCACCAATAACTGGCATAAATACGAAACCGCGACAGCAGCATAAAATCTGCCGGAAAAAGGTGCGACGCTGCCATGGCTGCCATGTCTTTTGCATCCGCGCCCGAAAGTTCAAAGCAAATCTTGTTCCGTGCATTAGCATCAATGGCGCGCTGCATCGCAAGGCTCAGTTGACTGCGGTACTGGTGAGCCATCGTAAAGCCCACACCAAGTGACCGGCTTTGCGCTAAGGCGTCAGCCAAATCGCCAGGAATGCCCTGGATAAAATCGTGGACCTCATCAATGTAGATGCTGGTAATAGCGCGCCGGGTGGGTGGATCGTTCGCGCGGCCAAGTATAAGTGGCCACAGTTGCCCCATTACCAGCGAGCCAAGCAGGCGCGCAGCTTCTGCACCTAAAGTGCCCTTATTGAGGCGAATGAGCACAACTTTACGTTTGGTAAACAGCTCATCCAGCTGAAAGTGTGGAGCGGTTTGACCAAGTACGGCTCGCATATGTGGGCGCACTACTAATTGCTGTAGTTTGTTTAAGACTGGCGCAATGACTTGGCGCTGCTGCTCAGGGCTCCAGCTATCGAACTTAGCCCAGAAAGAAGACACACCCAGAGGGTCGTCAATCTTACTGGTAATGCGGCGGCGTAACTCGGGATTAGTAAGCAAGCTTGGGATAGCAACCAACGTCGCCACGCCTGGTAGGGATTGGCTCACGCGCGCTAAGGTCAGCAAGCAGGCTGCTAAGACTTCTTCTGTACGCACACCCCAACTTTCAGCAAATATGCTTTTGAAACTAGCTAGCAGACTATCCGCAACCAAGTCAGGCTGCTGGCGAGCAGCCTGCGACACCAACGGATTGAGGCCGACTACCTGGGGCATAGTTGGATCAAGCAGTACCACGTCCTCATGGCGGCTGGGTGGGATGCGTTCAAGCAGGCTCGTCACGAGGTCAGACTTGGGATCAATCACAAGCACGCCGCGCCCGGCCCGTATATCTGCCAGAATAAGGCGGAGCATAGCGGTCGATTTACCAACCCCAGTCGGGCCAAGTAACACGGTGTGGAGCAAACTATCGGCTGGCGAAATGCCTAAAGAAGTATGCGTATGCCCCGGCGCGTTACTTACCCCAAATACTCGGCCAGCCAGATGGGATTGTGTGCCGCTCAGCCAGTGCGGGGGCGGCATGACCCGAGGCGAGATAGGCCCTAGCACAGGCAATTCACTATCACCAATTGGCCAGCCGGTTAAGAGAGCAATTTCGCTTGCAGCCAGTAGGCTCGTTGTATAGAACGGATACCACGGTACACTCGCCTGGTTAAGCCGCGTTGCTGATTCTGGGGTGAGCCGAAGACGAGTATGGCTGGTCTCCACACTGCGCATAGCACCAAATATGTTGAGCAGCTGCTCACGAGCACGGGCGTGGCTCATTCCAGCAACCCCAATACGCACACTTACCTGCGCACAGTGGTACTGGCAGCGATCGGTTTTGTCTAGACGTGTATTCGTGGGTGGACGATAGCCGTTCATCAGCACATCCCACCATGACTGATACGGCAAACGACGCGGTGGCCTACGCCGCCCCAGCTGCACTTGCACGGTTATGCACTCGCCAGGTGAGAGTTCACTATAAGCAGCCAGCAGTCTGCGCGTGGCAGCTTCTACCTGCGAAACCGCCAAGAGGCGTTCGCTACGGTTGGTGGTAATTCGGGCTGCCTTGTCCATGCGCGGGCGAAGATTAGCTAGTGAAGTAGCTTCACCAGAGCCAGCAGGTTGTTCCGTACTGTCCGTGTACTGCATGCCTGGCACGAGTTCACGAACAATATGGGCGATAGTGTCACGCTGGCTTGAACGTACTCCCAGTAAGAAAACAATGCCTTTGGCATGTGCCCTGGTTTCAAACACAAGCCGCCCACTATGCGGGTCCGCCACAAGACGCTGAAGAACCTCACTCACCGTCTGGGTGCTTAACGGTCGTGGCCAAAAGAGCTGCAGCCACACTAACTCTTGGGAGTATGACATAGGTCGTCTCCTCCATGTTGATTTACGACATACAGCGCTAGCACACGAGCAAGTTCCAGCTCAGCGATTGGCTTCCAGCAGGGCACAGCCCGTACATCACAGGAGCGTGAGCGGCGGCTTGTTTTGCCTGTACGTGGGAATTGTTTTGATGATGCTTGCTTCGGTTTCTTTGACATGATTTTCTCCTTAGTTATTTTTTGTTAGCTATATCCAGGGCATTTAGCATTACCAATACCGCAGTTCAAGCATCCAACAAACCAGCCTTCGCACAGCGGGAATGAGCAGGATAAGCACAAAAATGACTAGCAATTTGATCCAAACAGCTGTAAGCAGCATGGCAGCTACGTGGAGACACACACTGGCAAGCAGCAATTTGGCAGCTACTCGTAAACAACAGGTGGGGAGAGACATTGGCGTCGAGCGCATAGCAGCACCTTTCTGTCGTGTTGGTGAGGTGACGGCGTAGCTGGATCATTGTTTTTCCTCCAGCCGCTGCCCTGGGACGGGGTAGCCAGGAATGGCAATGTCTGACTCGACCTCACTACCCCAAATTGACCAATCAGCATTTGATTCGGGTCGTCTACGGGCAAATAACTCTAGGTATGGCCCGGGCGAAATCCGCTCAATAATGGCGAACTGTTCAGCTGGCTTACGGGAATGTTCCTGCACTGGCGCGTTAAACCAGGTCGGCTGGGAGCGATAACGCACCGGTGCTTTACCACGAGTGCAGAACAATAGTTGCTCGGTAGCGTTGCGGAGCTGGTACTGACTCGCTAACCCAAGGCGGAACTTAACCCAGGTAAGCGGACTGCGGACAGTAAAACCCCACGCTGCCGCGACTGCGTAGGCGTCAACTAAGAGGGCATTTGTTGTCCAAAGCCACAGGTGAGCATTTGGCGTAGCCAAGGCAGAAACTGGTATAGCCGCAATGCGGTCTAAGCTCATGGTGGCGTAGCGCCGCTCACCGCTTTGGCCAGGCCATGGCGGGTCAGCCAAAATAGTACGAAAGCGTTGTTCGGCTACAGATTCTGTGTTTATATCGCCATTTTGTTTAGGCATAACACGTCTCCTTATCCTTTGTTACATAGCGCTTTGGCGGGGAGTTTTCGCGAATAATATTCATCCCCCTTACCTCCATTACGGCCCATTTATTTCCATACGTAAACCGTCTAGGCAGCAAGACAGGTGAGCGGTAAGACATTGCCAAACGGTGGTTAAATGGTCTGTTTTGGCACTATATTTCGGCGCTGTGGTTTTTGCATCGGCCTGGAAAATGACTCTTTATTTACATCAGCCACAGTCGCGCGCTGCCACTCATTACTTCCTAACCCTCCACATCAAACCGATGTTGAGCCTGCTGTAGCTGCACCATCGCCTGTCGAAAGGCTGCTTGATCAGCTGCGAGAGCTGTATCGAGTTTTGTAGCTTGCTCAGCCAATGTGGTGGTTTGGATCAGTCTCCCTTGGCTATACATGTAGCCATGAGGTTGCAGGAGGTAAGAGCTGTTACGCTGGCAGCGCCACACTGTATATATGGCGCGCATGCGCCGCACCACTTCACGCATTCCACCAGCTACGTACACGTCGCCCATTACAAGGGTGAAAAGTACAGCCGTACACACCCAGCAAAGAAAAGCGTGGCCAATGTTCGTGTACATGGCGGCCCATATTCCGAGCATAAAGCTAGCTATGCCAGCACAGCCGCCGCATACTATGTTCCTCATAAATCCGCCACCCGCCGGGCTGTGCCACTGGCGTAGGCCGCCACAATCTGGGCATAGTAACCTGTCCCAGCGGGGGCGGCTTTGGTGCACGCCTCGGCTTGCTGAACTAAAGCCAACGTATTACCAAGTGCCTGAGAGGTGAGCGCAGCCCGAGCCTGTTCACTAGCGGTGGCTAGGTCTGCCTGTGCCGCCAGGTGGCGGTGGTGCGCACGTTCCTCGTAGGTATGCAGCACCGCTTGTACCGTGCGGCCAAAACTGGTGCCCATTATCCCATTGGCATTGGTACGTTCAGGCAGATATCGCGTCCTTTGTGGTGGGTATGTCATCCCACACTCCTTTCTGGTTATGCCAGGTAGTCCCTGTTGCCATCCCGGCTAACCCTGACGATATGAGAACCGTCATGGTGATTGGGAAAGATGGAAAAAAGTTGGCATAGTGGGCAAAAATGGAACAACCAGGCATGACAAAACCCCAGGAAGATCTGGGGCACTGTGGTAGTACATGAAACCAGGTTTTGGAGGGAACAAAAATGTGCCAGCAGCCTCTCAGTAGCGAAGACCTCCTGACCGACCTGATGTATCTACGCAAAGGTGAGGGCATGACTCCCCGTAGACTTTCCCACGCGGGGTTAGCGGACCACGTACTACGTAGCTCGGCGGAAGATAGTTACGAACTCAAAAAGCAGCGCTTAGTTTCCGCCATTCAGTCGCTGTACGAACCCGACGCCGATATACTGATGGCCGCCTTTGGGCTCGATAGCAGCACGGCTGGGCTTACTAGTCTCAAGCAGCGCCGAGTCGTCTATGGTCAGCGCATTGGGCGCGGGATAGATACGGTTGCGGCGCGTGAAGCCAAGGCCCTTGAGCAACTACGCTTCCAGCTTTTAACTGGCTGGTACCCAGCCTCTCCCCCAGGTAGACAACTGCCAGAACTGCACAACGGTGCCATCCACGAATCCGCTAGCCTCACCACCGTATTTAGTGATGGCTGCTGGCAGCAAACCCGGCATCACTACCGGCTACTGGCACTATTCGATGAGGTAGACTACTACGCTATTACCAGTATCTTTCCAGCCCCGCCTATGCCACATGGCAACTGGCGCACTACCACCCAACCCATCGAAGGCGGCTACGAGCACCGCTTCTTCTTGCCCGAGCCACTGCGGCGTGGCCAGAGCTACGACCTAGCGTTTACCCTTGCGCCTAATACACCAGAGGTAGCAGATTACGCCCAACCGCGCTGTATTTGGGAAGAGTCCTTAGCCTTCCACGAGCGCACCCTACAAGCTCGTTTTGAAGCCATCTTTGTTGGCGAAAAGCCGCAGCAAATCTGGCAGTTTTCTGGCCTGACCCACCTACAGCGCCCCGGGCAACCCACCGAACAAAACCAACTGAACCTTACTGCCAGCTCAGCCGTCCAAGCATACTTCAGCGACCTGTATGGCGGGTTGTTTGCGGGCTTGGCATGGGAGTGGTGAGGGGGGTGCTATTTTTCTAGAACCCTTTCATTTCTAGCTGGCGAAGGCTTCGATATATCACTCAGCTGCAGCACAGAATATATAGAAATAACAAAAGTCCATCAGCGTTGACCGATAACGCATATAATTATATAATTAAACTAGGCAATAGTAGCTAGAATACATAATCACGAAAGGAGAGGTAATGCACACTCCCCAGAACCATGATAAACACGACCGTATGGTAAAGCGAGCGGTCCGGATTGTACCCGCCCGGCAGCGTCCGCATTACACAAAGATATGGTCGGCAGAGCTTGCCCGCGCTGGTACGACTACGGAGCGCGCTCGTGTGGCGAGGGCCGCCATAGAAACCGCTCGGCGGCTACGACTCAAAGATATCGCTGCGCTCCTACGTGGTGAACATGGCCTTGGCCGAGCAATCCTCCTGTGGGCTGTGCTGGCAGCCAGTATAGTTGTACGGGCACTCTTTTTGGCCCTGATTGCGGTGGGCGTTGGCGCGCTGATATATACTGGGTCGTTGTGGCGTAAAAGCTATTGGGTGATGGTAGCAAGTGCTGTACTTTTCTTGGCTGCAGCAGGCTTTTCAATCTGGTCGTTTACGGTTCAAATTGATGCCGCCGATGCTGGCGGCGATATGCCGTTCCTAGCGCCATGGACACTGGCGGCGTTTTGGGTCATTGCCGGTAGTATCGTTCTTTTTGCCACGAGCTGCCTTGTGTCGTTAAGGCATGCGCAGCCAAGCACAGCTGCATAGGGCACGTGGTGCCATCAGCCACGTAGCTATGCGCCACGCGTACATATCGTGAATAACTGTAGTTTTAAAAGGAGGTATTGAATGAATAAATCAGCTGTTACAAAGCTAAGTATTATTGATATGTGTGGTTACGTACTACTATTTGTTGCGGGTATTGTGGCTCTTGTAAAAGGCGATTTTGCTGTTGCCGCACCCATATTTTTTGGCATAGCAGTAGTAATGCCGTTATTTGCAGGGAATATGAAGATTGACCCATGTGCCCGAAAGCATATGCCCGACACAGCAGAAATCAAACGCTACCGCAAGCAGCACCCAGATGTATCGCTTGCAGACGCAATTAACAGCATCGCTAAGCAGCGCCAGAGCAGATAGTACAAATTAATCTGGGTGCTAACGGGGAATCACCCGCTGCACAAGGGGGATGCGCAGCAGCAGCCAGATGGTTAGGATAACCATACAGGCAATCAGTGTATTGAGCCACTGCTGGTTCGAGACAGGTATAAAAATAACCACAAACGGCAGTAGCAGTGCCTGCAGGCAGTAGGCACTCAGTGAGCGCTGCCCAAGAGGAAAGAGTAGCCAGCCGAATAGCTTGGTGATAATGGGCTTGGTAATATGCACGAGTGCCATACCGGCAAATAACCACACAAACGATATAATAATACGCTCAAAACTAAGATGGGGCTGATTACTAAATAGACTGGTGAGCTGGTGATTGACTGATTCAAATGTTTCTAGGCTGATGGAAACCCGGTTGCTTTCTACCCAGCGCCAGCCGTGGGTAAAGAAGTAGCTTGTGGTGGCGGTAATGGCGAATGAGCTTACCAGTAGGGTGGCGATAAGCCACTTTTTCTTGAGGGTGCTGGTTGCCCAGGCTAAAATTGATTCAAGATGAAAACCAATAATCCCAGCACCGAAGAACAGCACCTGCCACTGCAGCGTTGCTTCGTTCACAGTAAAGCCGAGTAAATACAGCAGCGCCATACAGGCCAGCATAACGCGCTCGTAGCGTCGCCGCAGCATCCACAAAAATAGTGGCGAAACCAGGAGCATAATGGCGTACATGCGCAAGAAGTAAATCCAGCCACTAAAGTAGTGGGTGCTGAGTACATCCGCCACAATACCAAAGAACCCGCTGCTGGTTGGCATGGTTGGTAGAAGCTGGTTACCACCACCAATCAGGAGTGTCAGGGTAATGATATACAGGCTGATACCCGCCCCCCATAGGTAGAGCGTTAGGGCTCGCCGCCATAGGGCTTTCGTGATGCTCAGTATGCGCTGCTGGCGTTTTTTCAATCCATAAATATGGCCAACAAGCAGGCCTGATACTAAGAAGAAGCCTTCTGCCGCGCTAGCCCATAGTCTGCCTTCGCCGGTTATATAGGTGAAGGGGCTTGGCCAAAACTGCAAATGGTTGATAATAATTGCCACCATAAAAAAGCCTCGTAGAAGGTCGATTTCTTCGATACGACGTGGTTTTGGTGGATGCATATAGTATTAGTATACTCGGTTTGTCGCTATTTAGTAATAAAATGGTGTTGTAATCGCCCGTGGGGTGGCCGGGTTGCTAGCGGGGTCGGCTGGCGGCGATGCGTCGGGCATCGGCCACAAAGGGGTCAGCGATATCTGCGTGCCGGAAGCTGCCGTAGCGTTTAGTGGCAGCGGTTTCGAGTAGGAAATCAGCTAGTGCTGGGTTCTTTGGCAGGAGCGAACCGTGCAAATACGTACCAATCACATTGCGGTAGCGGCAGCCTTCAAAGCCGCTGGTTGGGTCGTTGCCGGCGCCCTTATGGACGCTGCCAAAGGCCTGCGCTTTCGGGCCGAGTGTGGTGTAGCCGCTGTGGTTTTCGTAGCCAATCACGCTGCCAAAGTCCTTGGTGTGGAGCACAATGTTGCCAATAAGGCGCTCGGGCCCAGCAGTTGTATGGGCATCAAACAGGCCAATGCCCGGGATAGTGTGGCCATCTGTGGTTGTAAAGCTGTGGCCAAATAGCTGGTACATACCACAAATCACCAGCATTGGGGTGCCATCATCTGCAAGTTGCTTCAGGCGTGGGGCAATGCGCGGTAGATCAGCCTGCACAACATCTTGGCCACTATCCTGGCCACCGCCCCCAACGATAATATCGACGGTATCTGGGAGCTCGTCACCAGGGTGGTAGGGCACAACGGTAACTGTGTAACCGCGCCACTGGGCCCGCTTTTGGAGTGTAAGGACATTACCCCAGTCACCGTAAATATTCATATCTTTTGGGTAGAGCTGGACGATGGTGAGCTCTTGGCTGGGTGTTGATTGGCTCATTAGAGTGCCTCCTGCAGGGTGGTTTTTTTGCTAAGTAATTTGCGCAGTGCAAGCATGGCTGTGTAGGTGCAGTAGATGCGCTTGGGCCGGCCAGGTTGGTGAGCGAGTAGCGCATCAAGAGCCTCGCTCAGCTCTGGCGTGACCGCACCGGGTGTAATGTCGTCGTACTGCAGGCGCAGGGCCATATCATAGGCACGTACGCCAGTCGTAAGTATGACACCTTCGGCGGCAAGGCTACTAAAATCAACATCCCATAGCCAGCTCATATCACGGCCGTCGGCGTAGTTGTCATTAATGGCAATCATGGTATCGTAGCCAGCGGGCGGGAAGGATTGCAGCGCCAGCGAAAACCCACCGGGGTTCTTAACGAGTACGAGCTCAACAGGGGTGTCACCCACCATAACCGTTTCGCCGCGGCCAAAAGCTGGCTGCACGCGGCTCACGGCTTTGAGGGTAGTGGCGGCAGCCTCTGGCGTGGGTGGAATAATTGCATGCACTAAAGCCATGGCGGCAGCGGCGTTGTAAATATTATAAATACCCCGCAGCGCCAGCGTTGTGCTGTAGGTGTGCCCAGCGATTGTAAAGCCTGCCGTTTGGCCGGTAATATCATCAAGTGTGACGGTAGCTGCGGCGTGCTGACCGTGGTGTTCGGCAGCTTGGTTGTCACCCGGGAAGAGCGCCCGCGTCGCGCTGCTCAGGCCAAAGTAGTGCGCCTGGGCGTGGGGTGCAAGCTGGCCTGCAATGGCAGCAATGCGGCTATCTTCGCGGTTTAGTACGACCGTTTTAGTTGTGGCTTTGGCGATTGTGGTGAGCATACGTGCAGTGGTGTCAATTTCACCAAACCGGTCAAGCTGGTCGCGCATAACGTTTAGCAGAAGGCTGTAATCCGGCGGCACAAGGTCAACAAACTTAACGGCGTGGGCCTCATCAAGCTCGAGCACCGCAATATCTGCCTGTAGCGTACCACTGTAGCTACTTTCTTCTAGCACGGCAGCAATCACGCCGCGTACAAAGTTGCTGCCGGTTTTATTGGTAAAGACGCGTAGGCCGTGAGCCTCCAGGAGCTCTACGACCATCTTAGTGGTGGTGGTTTTACCATTAGTACCGCTCACGACCACGACGCCGTAGGGCAGGGTGGCAAGCACGGAGCGGATAAAGGTTGGGTCTAACTTTTCGACGACAAGCCCCGGGAAGGCGGAGCCACCGCCACGCAGACGGGTAGCGGCACGGACAAGCTTGCCAATAGTTGCAATATGTGGTTTGGGCATAATCCTAGTATACACCACCTGGCGTATAAAGCAGCCCGTAATTATTGCTCGGTGCGCTCGTAGGCAAAGCGGCTGGCAATTTTGCCCTAAGGGCGGTATAATACAACTTATGTTTATGGTGAGCATGCTGAAGTGGTGGTATAGTGCCGGCTGGCGCCAGCGCGTCGATGCCCTAGGGGTGCGGCTCGGCTCGGCGCTTGATTACTTTTCGCCAGGGCTGCTGCTTCGGACCCTCTTTTCGCTCTTTCGCCAGGATGGTGCCGACCAAGTAGAAGGCTCGCTAGAGGTTAAGTTTCAGGCTATGATTGGCCGTTTAATTTCGCGCTGCATCGGCGCGATGGTGCGCTCGGCAGTGCTGGTTGTCGGCTTAGTGTGGATTACAATACTAGCCGCAACGGGCGCTGCGTGGTTGCTCCTATGGCCGCTTGTGCCACTTGCACCGGTGGCTGGCGTCGTGCTCTTTATGATGGGGGTGGTGCCATGGCACCTGTAGAGTTTGACTATAAATCAGCCCGAGCCGGTAAGGCGCGTATGGGACGCTGGTTTGATGGCCCGGTCTATCCGCTGCTACGCATAACGGGCTATGTGATGCTACTAGCAGGGGCAGTCCTGCTTGTGTATGCGGCGGCACCACTTGGCTGGTTGGTGATGGGATGGAGTGTTCTGCCACTGATGTTTGCCTGGTGGTACAAGGGTGATATTATGCCTTTGCCACCGGACCAGCGCGCACGCGGGGTTGATGGCCGCCTAGCCCGCGATGTACTCGCACATCTGCCGCCAAACCCAACGCCAGCCCAGATTGTCGTGCAGGCAGCTCATTCACAGGGTGGGCGCTTTATGGCAGTGCGCACCGGTATTGGTAAGGAAATTTTGCTGAAGGTGGTCGAGATGCCGAACATCACGGCCCCGGCTATCTGGCAGGAGGCAGTCCGCGTCGCCCAAGAAACTGGCAGCGCCACGATTCACGGCGGCGTACTGGTGGCAGCCTGCATGCGTCTGTACCCGCAGTACGATGTCGCCCTCGCGCGTATGAAACTAGAGCCAGATGAGCTTTTGGGCGCGGTGCGTTGGTATAATCATATCCAGGATCTAGTGGTTGCAGAGAGCCGCCCGCGCCGCACAGGGGGGATTGCGCGTGACTGGGCATTTGGCTATGTGCCGCTGCTGCGCCGTTTTGGTATTAGCCTAAGCGAGCTTGGCAGTGCTATCATCACCGAGACTGAATCACAAGCCCGGGCGCTCAGCCACATGGTAGAGGTGCTGGGCTCGAACGGCCGCCAGAACGTGACACTGGTTGGCCCTGCGGGTGTTGGTAAAACCACAGTGGTGCGCGCTTTTGCCCAGCGCTTGATGGACGCCGAAAGCGATGTGCCGCGTAGTCTTAGTTTCCGGCAGGTGTTCTTGCTTGATGCCTCCTCGCTCATATCAGCCGCCCCGGATCGTGGTGCTATCGAAGGTCTTGTTATGCGCGTACTGGCCGAGGCCTACCGGGCGCAGAATATTATCATCTGCCTGGATAATGCGCAGTTGTTTTTCGAAGATGGTACCGGCTCGGTCGATCTCACAAACGTCCTGCTGCCGATTTTGGAGGCTGGGCGCGTCCGCATGATTCTTACGATGGACGAGCAGCGCTTGCTGCAGATTTCGCAGCGCAATCCAAGCCTGGTGAATGCCCTGAACCGCGTGACGATTGCACCAGCTAGCCAGCCCGAAACCATCGCTGTTTTGCAAGATAAACTTATCACCATTGAGCACCAAAAGAACGTTGCCTACATGTACCAGGCGCTGGGGCAAGCCTACCGCCTGAGTGAGCGCTATGTGTATGATTTAGCCATGCCGGGGCGGGCGCTGAAACTACTTGATTCCGCGGCCCACTACGCCGAAGGCGGGCTGGTGATGGCGCGCTCGGTTGACCAAGCAATCGAGCAGACTATGGACGTAAAGGTGAGTGTTGCCAGCACCGATGACGAGCGAGCCATGCTGCTACAGCTTGAGGATCGCATTCACAAGCGTATGATTAACCAATCGCGGGCCGTCAAGGTTGTGAGCGATGCACTACGCCGGGCCCGAGCTGGCGTGCGCAACCAGGATCGCCCAATCGGTACCTTCCTATTCCTAGGGCCAACCGGTGTTGGTAAAACCGAGCTAGCCAAGGCTCTGGCTGATGTCTATTTTGGTGGCGAGGGCCGGTTGATTCGGCTGGACTTGAACGAATATGTCAGCGCCGATGATGTATCGCGCCTGATTGCGGACGGCGCCCAGGATAGCCATAGCCTGACTGCCCAGGTCATGAAGCAACCCTTTGGCGTGGTGCTGCTTGATGAAATCGAAAAAGCCCACCCCAACGTACTCAATACATTGCTGCAGCTGCTTGATGAAGGTATTCTGCGGGATATTAAAAACCGCGAGGTTAGTTTCCGCGATGCGATTGTGATTGCCACCAGCAACGCCGGTGCCGATAGAATCCGCCAGTATGTGGAGGCCGGGCACAAGCTAGAGCAGTTTGAAGATCAGTTCGTTGACGAGCTTATTAATAGCAACCAGTTCAAGCCAGAATTCCTGAACCGTTTTGATGAAATCGTGGTGTTCAAGCCGCTAGAAAAACCAGAGCTGCTGCAAGTTATTGACCTAATGATTGCCGGGGTGAATAAGACCCTAGCGATGCAAAAAATCCGTGTACGGGTTACGGATGATGCCAAAATTCTCTTGGTGGAGCATGGTTATGACCCACGCCTTGGCGCGCGCCCAATGCGCCGCGTGGTGCAGCGCGCCGTCGAGAACACGGTGGCTAAGCAGATGCTGGCAGGTACGGCTCAGCCTGGGGCGGAAATCGTCATTACGCGTGATCAGGTCGCCGAGGCGCTTGGTTTTGCACCGTAAAAATGCTACACTATAAACATATACTGGTTACGCTAAAGAGGACGCAAAAGAGGAATATTTATGCGGGGTGGAGAAGAACACGATCATCAACAGGCTACAGCCAAACATACAACGACCTGGCGGCGCCTACGGGCGCGCTTTGCCTTGCTATGCGCGAGCGTTTTAGTCGTTAGCACGCTGGCCGCTGCCTTGCTGCCACAGCAACCTGCCCACGCGCAGCTTGATAGTATTTTGAATTTAGGCGATTCTGCGCCATCAGTCGGGACATCGAGCTGTGCGCTGGAAAACATCGGCTGGCTGATTTGCCCTATTCTGCGGGCTGCGGCACGTGCTGGTGACTTTGCCTTTAGTTTTATTAACGAATCCTTCACTCAGGTAGAAGTTTCGCTGTTTAAGAGCGGTTCAAAGACGAACAACGCCTGGGCGATTATGCGCAACATTGCCAATGGTATGTTTGTGCTCTTGCTGCTGGTGGTGATTTATGGTCTTATTACTGGCCGCGGTGTTGGTAACGTTAATATTAGTGTTAATTTACGCCGTACGCTATCGCGCATCATTATTACTGCTATTTTGGTTAACCTGTCGTTTATTGTGTGCCAGTTGGCGATTGATGTATCGAATATCGCTGGTACTGCCGTACAGCGGGCTATGACGAGTATTGCTGGTGATACCAATATTATGACGGTGGCAAAGCGGTCTGGCGGTGAAGTAGGCGCGAGCGGTGATCTTGAAAATGCCAACGCTATGATTGAGGTGACGGCAGCGATTTTAAGTAATGCTAACCTAGCTTGGGTGCTGCTGGTGCCGCTATCAGCGGTAGTCATATCAGCGGCTGTTATCTGCGCGCTGATGATTGCCCTCTTGCTGGTGCGTAAAGTGATGATTGTGGCTTTAATGCTGCTGGCGCCGGTTGTGTTCGCCTTGTATATGCTACCAAATACCGAGCATTACTTTAGCAAATGGTTACGGTTATTTATGCAGCTCTTGCTGATATTCCCGATTGTGGCGCTGTTGCTTGGGGTAGGGCAGATTGTTGGCTCGGCAATTGTGAGCTCGGGTGATGTCTACAACGTGCATAACGATGAATATACCTCCCGTGGTAATGGGAGCGGGAGCGCTACCACAGACCTTGTGGCGATTGGTGCAACGGTACTGCCGCTGGTTGGTGTTTGGTATGTGTTTAAGATGGCCATGAGTGCGCTCGAGAATTCAGTTGCCCGTGTGCAGGGCGGTAATAGCAAGGGCCAGCGCAGCAGCTACAATCAGGATGATGCCAAGCGCCGCGAACAGGCCGCCCAAAACTACAATAGCAAGAACCGTATGCTTGGTGGTGCTGACCGTCTGCGCCGCATTGCCGACCGCCAGGGTGAGGTTGGTGATGTGATTGCCATGGCTGGTAACGGCGTGATTAAAAGCCGCAGCCGCCGTGCACGTAGCCCAGAGGAAGCCGCCTTCCAAACACAGGTACAGAGCCGATTGGCACAAATCCGCAGCGGGGTACAATCTGGTACGATTAAAGATACGCCACAGCAAATGTACATGAGCGCCTTACAGCGGTTCCAGAGCGCCGAGGCCAAGGCCGCCAGCCAGGATAAGCCGAGCCTATCAAACCTAGCCACAAACCCAGAGGGTGTGAACCTTAAGGCGACCGAAGCCTTCTTGCTGGAATCAATTGGCAATGGCTCACTCAAGAACAACCGCAAGGGTGCCGGTGGCGGTGGTAGCGGCAGCAAGGACGATACGAACAAAGACCCAAGTGATGATGTCCGTAATACCATCCAGCAGATTATGACACCGGCAACTGGTAAAGGTGGTGCAACGGCTGGCGCATCTGGTGGCGGTGCCGGCGCTGGGGCTGCCGCACATACGCTGACTGCTGGTGGTGGCAGTGAACGAGCCGCCAGCGGTACGGCCAACGCCGATCGACCAAGTGTTATTATTCAGGGTACGGTGCTTTCGCCTACAGAGCGAGCAGCCCTGGCCGATACATCACGCCCCCGCGCAACAACCGATCTAGAAATGAAGGCCAAAGCCCGCGCCGCTAAGCACGTGGCTGCCTCGAAGGATAGCGCCCTTTCGGTAGAGGACGACCTCATCAAGCGCGCCCAAGCTGCCGCGGATGACCCGCTGCGTATGCTCAAGAAATCTGGTAAGCATAAATCTGGCAAGGGTAAATCAATTAGTGTAAACAAGGACGACGATAGCCGTGGCTAGCTCTGCACCGATGAGTAGCCACGATGAAGATTCGACGTTCGAAAGACGCCAGCAAGAGGTCGCCCGCGAACTGCGCGAATCCGAAAAGAAGGCTGAAGACGAGGCCAAGGCGGCCGAGGACGACGAAGCTAAACGGCAGTCCCGCCGCCGTATCACTAGCCAGCTCTTTGTGCGCCGCATTACGCGGACGTCAACAGGCATTTTTGCCATCATCGCCCTGATTGCTGGCGTGGGTATATTTGTGCTGCTATCGCCATCCTTTTTGCTCATCAATATGAAGGAGCAGCTAACGACAGACCTAAACGATGGCCTGGGTTTTTACTACACCATGGGCCAAAAGGTGATGGAGAACCAACTAAAAGGTGGCGCTGGCTGTGGCGAGGGTGACGATACAATTAAGTGTAAATTCACCACGATGAGCCTGATGCTACGCGACCGCTATAAGTCATATGGCTTTAAGGTAGCGGATAACGGCCAGATTCCGCTCAGTGATACCAACCGCAATAGTGAGCGCGTCAAGGTGCGCAGTGTGCAGTTCCCGGCTGGGGGTGGTAGTGCCCAAGCTGGTTCGCTCTACAAAACCGCTAACCAGTCGGACCATAACCGCCAGATGCTCAACCGCATCTATAGCCTAACTACCAGCATTTACCATAGCCGCGGCTTTGCTGACCGCCTGCATGGGCAGTTTGGTATTGTGCAAAATGGTATTACGCACGGCAGTAATCAAAAGGAGGTTATCCAGGCCTTTAACCAAAACCTTGGGCGCGAGAGTGACTACGCGGATAATGATGGTTACGGCCGCTACGGGTTGCACTATATTGTGAATGCAAAGGATGACGTCTGGCGCAAGCAATTATTTAGTGGCATTATGGATAAATCGCGCAACCATATGAATACAGCATGTGCTGCCTATACCTATGGCGCCACACTGCATAATGTCCTCCAAAAAGCCAAGGATACAACCGCCGCCCGCTTTGCTATGCAGTATATGGCGCTGGCAGATATGGTTAAGTTTGGCCAGAATTCAGCGCTCGAGCAAACCGTTGGCACGATGATGAATAACCTGACGTCACTGCGGAAACGCCAGGGTAGCAACGAAGGTGTGAATGGCACCGAGGCCAGCTCGTACCGCGTGCCGGCTATGGGTGAAGCACCTACCAAAAACCGCATGCCGGATGAACGCACCTATATGGTGGATCCAACTGGTATTTTCCGTAAAATCATGGCCTATGCGCGCCAGAATGATACAATTATTGCCGCGCCCGATAGCTCATCCGGGGCTGGGCCCCAGGACGTGCGTAAGCGTTGCTTCGAAAGTATGAGCAATGCTCAGGCTAAGCGCGAAACGAGTTCGCCGGCAACATGCTGGGCTGAGTCACTTAAACTAGCTGGCCTGATTGGCCCTGGCTCATTGGCTGCGGTCGAAGCCAAGAAGAAGGCACTCGAAGCCGCAACTGGGCAATCACCACCAAAATGTATGAGCCCCGAAGAGCACGCTAAGACAATTGTGGACGGTGCACGCGGTGCAGCCGAGCCGTTATCGCTCCATTATAATACCTTCAAGGATACGGCCCGCCAGGAAGCCAAGCGCTACCAAATGGCCCTTAAAACCGAAGATGGTGTACATGGTACACAAACTATGGATGCTATCTTTGCTGGCACCGGCGTGATCTTAGGTGACATGGCACAGTGGCTCGGTATGCGCCCAGCCGATAAGCGCTCGCTAACAGACTACCTGCGCCGCACGGCCAAGGTGCGCCAGACACTGGTTGATGCACAGCTACGCCGCGCCAAAGACCGCCCGTTTGATACCTCAACGCCGTATTCATTTATTGGCATGACGCTGGCGAAAACCTTTAATTTGCAGCAGAACCACCAGCCGGTGACGCGCGGATATATCGCCCGAGCGAGCTTAGGGTTGCTTGGCCAAGCCGCCCGTCAGGTCGGTGGCCGCGTGACACTAGCAGCCAGCCAAGTGGACGCTTCTGATATTAATGGCCGCTTAATCAATGGCCGTGATTGCCAGGTGAATCAAACGATTGCCCGTGGCGTGAACCCAGATTTTAGCTGTGCTATGCGCTACAGCGTTGATGAAGCTACCCTGAAGAAGGATGTTGATGGTGTGCTGAATTTTATGACACGCGATAACCCGAATGATCAACAAGGCAACCGTAACGCCGACCAAGTAGCCAGCCGCGATGTTGGCTCAGCGGCCGGTGAGGGTGACCGCATGAAGAAGGAATCAAGCGAAGCCCGCACCAAGTCCTACATTGATAAAAAGACCGGCCAGCCCAATAAATACACTGAATACTGGAAGTTCCTAGAATACTGTAGTAACCGCCGTACGCCATGGGGTTCCGCTGGTATGGCTATGGCTGCCCGCAAGGACACCTACGAGCCAGATATTCGCGACCCGGTCGAAAAGGGTCCGCGTAAATACAGCCTGCCGTACTACCCGGATAAACCACCAGAAGAAAACGAGATTAACGACGATAACGATACGCCATCGTATTATGCGCTTGCTTGGGGCGGCGATAGCGACTACAAGTGGATCACCGGCCAGCGCTGCCTCGAGACTGATGATACCATCAGCAACTTCCGCGCCTATACTGCAATGTGTTCTATCTTGGGGGCGATGTCTGGTTCGCGCTACTGCTGGCAGGATGACGCTGTGTCGCGCCAACGTGATGACTTTGCCACTACCAATGGCATTATATATGTGCATGAATAAGTATATTGGGTAGGTGGTTCAACCCGGGCTTATGCCCGGGGTGCTCACTCGTAGAGTAAGGTCAGCTTATAGAATTTCGTCGCGCTTGCTGCTCAGGAACACGGTCCAGCGGCGAATGCTGCGAAGCACAGCTTTGAGCGGTAGCTCAATAATTAAATCAAACAAATGAGACACGATATTAATACGTGAATAGCGGAACGAAATTTGCTGCCCCATATAAATAAATGGCAGGTATATAATATCGTGCAGGAGCGAGGTAGAACTGGCCACGTGGGCCGAGGCTTCAACTTGGCGGACTTCGTGTGAAAGCCGGAAGGCTAGGAAGCTCGCGGTACATAAGAAGATGAAGAAAATAGCGCCCTGCACCAGGGTAAAGTGCAGGCTATAGAGCACCCACGATAGGAGCGCAAAGGCTACGGCAAAGGTGAAGCCATACAGGATATTAAGCCCGAGTGAGCCATTCTGGCTTGGTAGGCGTAGGCGTGGTGGCGTGCCGTCTGCAAATAGTAGATCTGTCATTTGGTTGACGATCTCTTCAGTGTTGCGGTGGCCAGGCACCGTGATTGCGAGGCGTGAAAGCATAATAAAGATTGAAGGAAAGAAGAGATTAATCAGGAGCGGCAGCCACACAATATGCCCAAATACCGCCAGGTCGTACGGTACTTCGATGGCCAGGCCAATAATACTTTTGGTAATGAGTAGGAAGAGCACACTCTTAAAAATACCGCTATCAAGCATAGAATCAAGCTTGGCGTAGGAGCGTTCAATATGGCGCTTGGCGGCGTAGTCTAGCGTGCCTGGGCTGGTCAGGGATTTAGCGTTCATAGGTGCGTTTTCGGCGTAAAACCCAGTGTAGATGAAGCGCAGTACAGCACCGTTTTTGCTGACGACGCGGCCGAGCCGCTGCAGCGAGCGGGTATCGAATAATCTATCGATCGTTTGATTAAAGGACTCAAACCGGTGGATTAAATTAATATCATGCTTGTAGCTATCGAGCAAGTTAGCCCGGATTTCGATATCGTCTAGCTTGAGGATGGTTTTTTGGATAGCGATGAACAGCAATACGGGGTGGTTTTCGGGTTCAATCGCCTCATCTGGTTGTAAAAGCTGGGCGATATCAAGCCGATCGTACAGGTAGGTAAAGGCAAACTGAGTAAAGGCCATGTGGCGGGCGCGGTTAGCAAGGGCTTGCTCACAGCGTACGCTGAGCGTATCGAGCATCCAGCCTTTAAACTGCTGCTGCTTTTTGTAGGCAGGCTCAATCTTGGTGTAGTTCCAGTAGGCTGTGTAGTACTTTTTGCAGTGGCCAGCAATTTGCTTCAGCTGAGCCTTGCTCACAGAGCCATTCGGTAGGTAGCCAGCTTGGGTTAGTTCAACTAGCAGTTCGTCCGCAAGATCCTTAATAGCGCGGCGCTCGTGGAAGGAAAGCTCACGGGTCAGAAAGCGCCGGATTGCGCGCAGGCGAAAGAACGAACTCTCGCCGTATTCGCTGGCATTGCGCAGTTGCTCGTAGGCAGAGGTAACCCGGCTACCAACAGTAGCGACAGTAATGGTATCGCGCTTGGCTTGGCGGCTCAGCTGGGCCTCGTAGGCATCAAGCCTGGCAAGCGAAGACACGAGCAGCGTGCCGAGCGGGGAGAGTTCAGGCGTCTGTGTAGTTGACTGATTCACGGTACTATTATAGCACAAGGCTTTGTTATGGGGTGTAGGCGAGCCACGCTACGGTGGTAATGATAAAAACTGAGATTTTGCTTAAATAATCAGTAAGGTTATGGTATAATCGTAAGCGCTATGGCAACCGAGAGGGGATTTACGATTGTGGAGATTATTGTAACGGTCACCGTACTGAGTATCTTTGTGGCGATTTTTACCCAGGCTTATGTATTTATGTCTTCCCAGGCTCAGGCGCAGGCTCGGCGCGTTGCAGCCACAACTGTGGCCAATGCTAATCTTGCCAAGTATCGTTCCAGCAGTAGTTGGGGGCGCTTTGATTGCCACAACCATACGCACCAGAGTAACGGCTATAAGCTGCTGACGAATAATTCACCAAACCGCGAGCCGGTCCCAGAGGGGAACTTTGGCCAGTTCCGCCAGCAGGTAATTATTTACAGCCCCCGGCAATGTGTGCGTGGCTCACGCCTGATTGTTGAATCGAGTGTGACCTATGGCCACCCGAGCGATGTACGAACCGTAATGCAGGTGGCAAATTATGTTTACTAGGCGGGGGTTTACGGCGGTGGAGCTAGTGGTTGCGCTAGCAATTACCTCGATTGTGGTGCTTGGCATGATGCCGCTCCTAATTGGCTTTTTTACGAGCTACAGCGGCCAAACTCAGGAGCTCAAGCATGTCACCCAAACGCAGCAAGCGCTGCTCACAATTACGAATGATTTGCAGCGGGCGGCTGACTTTTTGCGGGTGCCAGATACGCTTGATGATAAGCACCCGGCACCGGCCTGGCCTGGGTGGTATTTCCAGGGGCGGCCCGGTACCGACCAGGACGTGAACCGGACACTCATTTTGCGCATGCCGGCTACAACCGCTGCGTACCAAAACCCAAGCCGGCAGCTAGTCTATAACGGTAACTCGGCCGACTGTGGGACGTACGCTGGCACACCGGTCTACTACACCGTTATTTACTATACGCTCAACGGTAGCCTGTACCGCCGCAGTGTTTTGAACCCTAATGAACCGCCGTGTGCTGGCCAGCGTATTTATCAAAAAACCAGCTGTCTTGGCGGGTGTGCCGAAAAGGATATTCTTATCCTACGCGATGTCAGCCAGTTCCGGGTGGATTACTTTACCAACCCAACGGCGCAGGATCCTGACCACAGCCTATACCACGCCAGTGGCCACAATACCGACCCAATCAGGGCGACTGATGCACGCGTTATTATTCAAAGCAAAGCAATTATTAACGATAAGGAACACTTAGTTACAGTGAACGCACGGGAGTCATTACTATGGTAGGGGAAAAACAGCAGGGGTATGTACTCGTATCGGTGATTGTATTTGCAACGATTCTGATGGCTGTGGCGAGTGTATTGCTGCAGTATATTAGCGCAACTTCCTCCTCCCTACGCGAAGTAGAGCAAATTACCGGCGCGCGCAACGCAGCTCGATCCGGTGTGATTGCTGGTACTGGCTGCTTTAGCGATGGCCCTTTTGTGGAGCAGTTACAAATCCATGGCTCAGTCACATTACATAGCTTGGCACCGAACCTGTGCCGTTCCTGGGGCGGAGTATCTGTGCCACCAGGTACGGTGGGCGATTACTTTACGATGGAAGCTCGTGCTAACCGCGGCGGCCAGGTAGAGCTGAGCGCTACGGGCATGTCGCAGATTGGTAGCCTGCGCCGCAGTACGGTGATGCGGGCAAATATTCCCAACCAGCCTATGGTGGTAACCCCACCATTGCAGCAAACAGTTACTGTGCCAACAAGTACTGCCCGCCAGAGCGTAACAACCAGTGTGAAGACGAACTTTAGCGCTACCAACTGTATGGTTAATGATGGCCAGGCCTACTGCTGGGGGGCGGGCGGCCCGGGGCTGCTTGGCAATAGCTCAAGCGGTATATCCAACCGGCCATTACAAGTGAACGGTGGGCCACTTGCCGGTAAAACGGTAGAAAATATCACGATTGGCGATAACCATGCCTGTGCTCTGGCGAGTGGGCAGATCATTTGCTGGGGTGGTAATAGTAATGGCCAGCTGGGTAATGGTGGTACCAGCTGGATGGCCGGTGTCACTGCAGTGACGAGTGGTGGTGTATTAAAGAATAAGAAGATCGTTGCGGTGCAGGCAGGGAGCCGGCACACCTGTGCGCTGGCTGGTGGGCGTGTGTACTGCTGGGGTGATAATACCGATGGCCAGCTTGGTGATGGTACCGGTGTTGGCCAACGTGAGCCGATTGCCGTCAGTGAAGCTGGGGGGCTACATGATAAAGAAGTGACTCGCTTGGTAGCTGGTGCGCGCCACTCCTGCGTGATTGCCGATGGCCAAGCCTACTGCTGGGGCTCTAATGATCACCAGCAAATTGGTGATAACACCTGGGAGCGCCGCCATGTGCCGGTCCGTGTGGCCGAAACAGGGGTGATGTCCGATAAGGTTGTGACCGATATTTCGGCTGGAGATGACTATACCTGCGCTGTTGCTAGTAACAAAGCCTACTGCTGGGGTGGTAATAATAACGGCCAGCTCGGTAATGGTAATACATCGTGGCAGGGGCGCCCGAGCGTTGTTGGCGGTGTGCTTAGTGGCAAAAAGGTGACTCGTGTATGGGCGGGCCGGGCCCACACCTGTGCGCTGGCCGAGGGGCGTATTTACTGCTGGGGATTCAACTCGTATGGCCAGCTGGGTAATGGCAATACCAGCCAGCAAGTGCTGCCGGTAGAAGCAAGCCTTGGGCCAATGGAAGGTAAGATGATTACCGATGTCAGCGTTGGCCGTGAGCATACCTGTGCGGTGGCTGATTACCGTACCTACTGCTGGGGTGGCAATGGGAGCGGCCAGCTCGGCAGTGGCAATAATAACCCTAATAAAACCCCGGCGCAGGTACAGGACCCAGCTGGTTCTAGCCGGTATACCTATAGTCATAATCAGGGGAATACCTTGCACCGTAACTGTGCGGTTGCGGGTGCCACCGCTTACTGCTGGAACCGCCCGGTGGATGGTTACCAAGGGGTTAATTACCGGGTGCCACTAACGGTAGGGGTGAGTTCTGGTATTCTTGGCCGCCAGGCTGTCACGCAAGTCGGCGGTAACTGCGTCATAGCCGTTGGGCGCGTCTATTGCTGGGGTGAGCGTTGGCGTAATCGCTTGCTTGATTATAGTGTGCGCGGTAGCCTAGCAGGCAAGGTTGCTACCAAGGTGGTCGAGGACGATGGAGCTGCCTGTGCTATCGCCGATGGTCAACTCCATTGCTGGGGGCGTAACTTTGCTGGCCGTCTCGGCGTTGGTGGGTTTACGGACCGTTACGAGCCAACCCTTGTGCCGGGCCTGAATAATGTAACGGATGTTGATAGGTTTATTCATACTACCTGCGCCATTGCCGATGGCCGTACCTACTGCTGGGGCGATAACCCAGCTGGCATGCTTGGTAATGGTAGTGTTGGCAACCCAACGCCGACACCGGCTGCGGTCGATAAGCGCCCGATTAAAGATGGCCGTGTAGCGACCCAGGTAAGCGTTGGCCGCGATAGCGTTTGCGCTGTTTACGAGGTAGATTTGTACTGCTGGGGAAGTAATTCCCAGGGGCAGCTTGGTGTGAGCGGGCCGAACCAATCGATTCCCGCCCGGGTTGAGCTTGGCGGTACGGTCACCCAAGTAAGCACCGGCGAGCGCTACGCCTGTGCCGTCGCCAGCAATAAGGCCTACTGCTGGGGGAGTAATAATACTGGCCAGCTGGGTGATGGCACCCTGGCAAATCGTAACCAACCAACCGAAGTGATTGTGAACGAACATACCAAAGGCAAGACCATTACGCAGATCAGCACCTTTAAGGACCCCGAAGGCTACAGCACCTGCGCGGTGATGGCAGGGCGCGTCTACTGCTGGGGCTTTAATGGCCGGGCTGGTAATGGCACACTCGGTAAGCTTTCAACTGGTGATGCCACCAAGGATACTATTACACAGCCGGCCCCGCTACTACCGATATTTGATGTTAGCCGAATGGTGCGGTATTAAGTGCATGTGGCGCTCATGGGCGTACGCTCTTCTGGCGTTTTTCCGTGCAAGTATAGGGAACTGCTAGTCAAGAAGGAGGTGCTATGGAACACACAACACTATACAACGGATTAAGTATGCCGATGGTGGGCTTTGGGGTATTCCAAATTGCGGACGGATCGGCCACGCAAACGGTGGTGGAAGAAGCGATTGTGACTGACTATCGTTTGATTGACACCACCCAGCACCTACGACATGAGCTACGATGGGGCCAAGCGAGCTTTTGCTGAATCATGCCAAAAACTGGGGCTGGAGTACGTCGACCTGTACTTACTACACCAGCCGGTGGGCGACACCTTTGGCGCCTGGCGCGCTGGAGGAGCTCTATAACGACGGGCTTGTTCGTGCTATTGGCGTATCTAACTTTAAGCTAGATCAACTAGCCAATTTGTCGCTATTTAGCAGCGTCAAGCCGATGGTGAGCCAAATTGAGCTGCACGTTTTCCACCAAAAGCCGCCTGAGCCCGGACGATATGGCGCAGATTGCCACACTCAACACCAACACTACCATCTTTATGGACCACCACGACGCTGCCACCGTGGAGCGCTTGGCCAGGTTTGTGGGCAAGGCGTTTTAAGTACCGGTTGCGTGGCGCTCGTCTCCATCCCCCAATTTGACAAACCTTGCGGGGGGGGGGCTTATTATAAGGGTATGAATTATGTAAATACGTTTATTGCAGTTGCCCAGGATTGTAAAGCAACGTCGGGGAAGATTCCGCCTTCAAGAGGGAGTTCCGAGACGGTCGCTCAAATCCAGTACAGGATGATTGCAGGTTCGCCCTACCTCTATACCCAAGAGGATATTTTGTTTGAATCGTGGTTCGCAAGGCAAAAGCTCAGCACCACTGAAGATGAGAAAAATAAACTCAGGGATGAATTTTTCAAGAAAGATCAGCCGTGCCTTCGAACTTCGCCGCTGACTCGTACCTATGGCTGGGGTATCGTCTTCGACGCGGCAGGACGTGCTGCTCTATGTTCAGTTGATTCTGAAGAGTATCAGCAGTTTGAGGAATCGGATGCATATACAACAGTGAAGGCTCTGCGTACCAAGCGAGCCTAGGCTTGCTTTGCCTGCGAGCCGAAGAGTATAGATAAAGAAAGGAGGCTATTTATGCCAACAATTACATATTACGCAACGACAATTGATTGTAGCGATCATACGCGCCTAGCAGAATTTTACGCCGAGTTGCTTGGCTGGGTTGTGCAATATAGCGATGAAACGGTGGCCTACATTGCTGGCGAGGACGGCAAGCTGGGCTTTCAGAAGGTAGCGGGTCACCCCGCTCTGCAGAACGAAATAGGCAAGCAATTCCAGCTAGATTTTGCTGTGACCGACATCAATGCGGCCGAACAGCTGGCCATAAAGCTAGGCGCACACAAGCTGCCGGCTAGCGAAGGTAGCCAGGCATACCGGGCCTACCGCGACCCCGAAGGCTACACCTTTTGCCTGGCGGCAGGGGTGGAGTAGGGATAGCTTAGTACTGTGCGGCTTCACTGCGCACGCAAAACATGCAGCAACTCGCCCTGCTTGTCGTCTCGCAGCAAGAGCAAACCGAAATGTATTGATGGAAACTCATAAGCCTAAAACCCCAGACTCACAAGCCTGGGGTTTTATAATAAATTCTGGTACACCCGGTACGATTCGAACGTACGACACCTGGTTCCGAAGACCAGTGCTCTAATCCGCTGAGCTACGGGTGCTCACTACCCGTAGTATAGCACATGCTTGTAGCAAAAAACTAGCTTTGGGCCGTATTTATACGCCATAATAAATTTGCTTATGCTATTATATAGTGAGTATGGATATGCACAGTAACATTTTACTCAAAGATTATACAACCATGCGGCTTGGTGGGCGAGCACGCTTTATGGTTGAAGTCAGCACTCGCCAGCAGGTTCAGGCTGTTGTACAAACTGCCTTTAAAAACCAGCTTAACTTCTTTGTGCTGGGTGGCGGCAGTAATATTATTGCCCACGATGATGGTTACGATGGCATTGTGATGCTGAACCGTATCAAAGGCTACGATGTAGTGGCGGAGGACACCGATAGTGTGACTATCACAGTTGGCGCCGGTGAAATTTGGGATGATGTCGTCGCCAAGACTGTGCAGCGTGGCCTAACGGGTATTGAGGCAATGTCTGGTGTGCCAGGCACTTGCGGTGCCGCCCCGGTACAGAATATTGGTGCATATGGCCAGGAGCTCGCAGACACTTTTGTGCAGCTGGATGCGTATGATGCTAAGGATAACACTTTTGTAACGCTGACGCAGGACGACTGCAACTTTAGCTACCGCAATAGCATCTTCCGTAGTACACAAATGGGGCGCTACGTGATTGTGAGCGTAACGCTTAAGCTCTATAAATCAAGCCCGCAGCCACCATTCTACCGGGCAGTGCAAGATTACTTTACCGAGCATGATATTACCGAATATACGCCATTTGCGATTCGTGAAGCAGTGCTGAGTATTCGCGCTAATAAGCTGCCGGACCCAGCTGAGCGGCCGAATAGCGGCTCGTTCTTTAAGAATGCAATTGTAGAGCACTGGCAGCTCACCAGCTTGCAGCAGCGCTACCCAGATGTACCACACTTTGCTATGGAAGGTAGCCGCTACAAAATCCCAACTGGTTGGCTGATAGATACCTTGGGTTTTAAAGGTAAGCTCTTGCATGGGATCCGCGTCAACCAGGCTAATGCGCTGGTGCTGATTAATGAATCTGCCAACGGGTATGAGGATCTTGCTGCTGCCCGCGAAGAGATTATTACCGCCGTACGCCAAGAATTTGGCATTGCAATAGAGCAAGAACCCCTTGAATTAGTAAATTCTTAAAATTAACTTAAAAAAAGCTTGTGCTTTCCTGACAGTTATAGTACTATACGAGTATAAAATAACAATGTAACACAGGGGGAATTCATACTTATGAATCTTCAAAACAACAAACAGTCAGGTTTTACCATTGTCGAGCTTTTGATCGTCGTGGTCGTGATTGGTATTTTGGCAGCCATTACCTTGGTTGCGTTTAACGGTGTGCAGAACCGTTCGAAGACAACCGCTGGCGAAGCGCTGGCCGGCCAGGTGGCCAAGAAGGCAGAAGCCTACAACGCTATCGACAACGTATATCCAGGTGCCAAAGCTGACTTTGCTAAGAAGCCAGAATCAAAGCTAGACAACGAAGAGAGCGTTGTTGAAACTGACCTGAACTCAGGTAGCGCCCGCGGTGGCAAGACAGTTATGTACAAGCCTTGTACAGCTGGTGCTGGTAAGTCTGTTACTGGTGCGGTTATCTCGTACTGGAGCTACACAGATAATGCCATCAAGCAAAACAAAATCGGTGTTGGCTGCGCGTAGTCGCACAATACACCAGTAAGCCTCGCTTTAATACCCCCGCTCGGATGAACGGGGGTATTATTGTGGTTTGTGGAGCACATGTAGGACGAAGAGCCACACTCGGCTAGGAAGCGCGAAGAAGTGTGATAATCTTTTCAGCGGTGCGGGTAAAGTCTTCTACAGTAAACCCGCGTGTTGTCATGGCGGGGCTGCCAAGGCGGAGGCCACTAGGGCGGTAGGCGGGCAAGGGGTCATTGGGAATAGCGTTGGCGTTGGTGGTAATACCGGCTGCCTCAAGCCGCTCCTGGGCTTCCTTGCCATCAATCCCAAAGCTACTATAGACATCCATCAGAATCAGGTGGTTGCTGGTGCCGCCACCAATCAGCCGGGCACCGCTCCGCAAGAAGACTTCGGCCATAGCCTGTGCATTTGCTAGCACATCCTGGGTATACTGCCGAAAGTCTGGCTGCATAGCCTCGTGCAGGGCCACGGCCTTAGCGGCAATGGTATGCATATGGGGCCCACCCTGCGTACCAGGGAAAACGGCTCGATCAATCAACGTTGGTAGGTTTTCGATTGTTTTCGTAGGCCGGGTGAGGGGGCTGCTAACAGTGCCCATGCTCAGAATCATGCCGCCACGGGGGCCGCGCAGGGTCTTGTGTGTGGTGGTGGTCATGACATGGAAGCCATGCTTGAGTGGGTTAGCGGCCTGGCCAGTCGCAATCAACCCAGCAATGTGGCTCATGTCGGCCATCAGTACTGCGCCGACCTCTTTACCAATGGCCGCAAAGGCATCGTAGTCAAGCTCGCGCGGGTAGGCACTAAAGCCTGCCACAATCAGCTTTGGCTTATGCTGCCGTGCCAGTTGCCGAATAGCATCGTAATCAAGCTCCCCAGTGTCGGCATCGGCCACCCCATAGTGGACGAAGTTATATTCACGCGCACTGCGGGTAACGGCCGCCCCGTGGGTGAGATGCCCACCGTGCTGCAGATCCATCGCTAGTACCGTATCGCCGGGCTGGAGCCAGGCATAGTAGACGGCCTCGTTGGCTTGGGCGCCGCTATGTGGCTGTACGTTTGCGTGGTCAGCTGCAAAGAGTGCTTTTGCACGGTCAATGGTCAGCTGCTCGAGCGCATCGGTATTAGCCTGCCCGCCGTAGTAGCGGTGGCCAGGGTAGCCCTCGCTGTATTTATTAGTAAATACGCTACCAAGTGCACGCCGTACCTCAGCCGAAACGTAATTTTCGCTTGGGATGAGTTCTATTGTATGCTGCTGGCGTGCTTCTTCGGCGGCAATGAGGCGCGCGACATCTGTATCTTTCACCGGTTGTTTCTCCTTTGTTTTAGTGTAGCACGTATGCTAGGGTATAGGTATGACAAAAATGGCTGACTATATCGCCGGGCCAATCCAGACCACCGAGCTAGCTAAACAAGCTTTTTATACCGTGCGCCACAATAAGCAACTGGTTAGCGTGCAAGTAGTTGGAACACTGATTGCAATTGTGGTTGGTATAGCCACACTCTTGGTGGCAGCAAGCTCAATTTTTTACATAGATACTATTCTCTTTGGTGGCTTGGCGGGTGCTATTGGTAGATGGGTTCATATCATACCAGTCGCTGCATTGGGCTATGTCATGCTGATTGGCGGCATTATCCTCGTGGAATATCTTAATATCATGGTAAGTTATGGGGCCTTGCTGCCTTCACGAGCCAAAAGGTGCATGTGTGGCAGTGTGTGTCGATTGCGACAAATCGTTTACCATGTCTCGTGCGAGGGTTTTCTACGGCACGGCCAAGTATTCGGCCTGCTAAGCAAGAGTGCAGAGCAGAATTTACTGCACCAGTTATTGCTGAATACGACATAACTAATTATGTAGATGCAATCACGCGTTCAGACCAGATATTTCGCCAGACATGGGGTGCGGGTAGTATTGCAATAGATGTCGCAGTGGTTGATGAACTTGCTTACTATATGATTCTGCTGCGTGGTGGGATTCTTGCGTTCATTCTGCATGAGCTGCTTGGCCAAGGCGGGGCGGTTGCAGGAATGATCATCATGGTTATGAGCGTGATTGCCTCGGCTGTGCTGTTTGCGCTCCTTGATAGAATTATCACTGCGGCTTTGTACTACTATGCGGTCACTGGGTGTGCACCCAAGGGT
>ERZ772962.237-NODE-237-length-30698-cov-13.237934_pt1 | contig 30698 bp, 19 predicted proteins | sample MGYA00580676_ERZ772962 | MGnify/ENA primary metagenome ERZ772962 (study PRJEB29015, sample SAMEA2738049) | human oral metagenome | biome: human oral; feature: human-associated habitat; material: saliva | place: China | collected 2230 ...
GCCGCTCACGAAGGCACCATGGCAGCTCACTTTGGTGAGGTGGCGCAGGGCTAGATCCCTCTATCGGCACAGCTAGGCTCTTGATGTGAATAAAGCGGAGTTTCCAACGCTTTCTTCACATCAAGAGCCTTTTTCTGCCTCAAGGCACTCCCCACCTGCGCTTTCACACGCTAGACTGGAGGATAGGTTACATAAACCGTTCACACCGATAACACATTCGCCCCGCCGAACCGCATCTAAAAAATGCACAGACACAACAGAAAGATCACCATGACCGCAGCACCATCCGTGCAGGTCTTTGCGCCAGATATGCCTAAGGCGGGCAGAATAACGCTCGCGGCATTCGCTCTCTTTGTTATCGGTTGGCTTATCTATATCGAGTTCACGGGCGGACTAGACTTCAATGTCTACCGTTTCGGTGCCATGACCATCTTCGATAACGACGGCATGCACAAAGATCTCTACGCCCGCAATCTCCTGGAGTACGGCGACTTTAGGTTGCCCTTCACCTACCCGCCCTTTGCCGCGCTCGTGTTCTTACCGTTCGCTTTTCTGCCCGCATGGGTGGGTATCGCCATCATGTATGCGATCAGCATCGGTGTTGCATGGTGGCTGGCAACTCTTATCTATAACTACGCCACCGACCGCGGCTACAGCATCCCTTTCCAGGAAAGACTCGGCACATATGGCGTCATCGCCGCTCTCACGTTCATCATTATTATGACCGGACCATGGCGGCGCGGGTTCTCCCTGATACAAATCAACCCCATCATTCTTACGCTGGTGCTTGCCGATTTTATACGACCGGCAACCCGCATTCCCCGGGGTGCGCTTATCGGCATCGCGGGCGGTATTAAGCTCACCCCGCTTGCCTTCGGCCTTATTCTGCTCATGCGCAAAGACTGGCGCGGCATCCTTACCCTAGGCGCTTCTTTCGGCACGACCATTCTTCTTGGGTTTATCTTCCTTCCGCAGCAGGCAGTTACGTTCTGGACGAGCGCCGTTTCGGATTCCGGTCGCGTTGGAGGTATCAACTTCGCCGATAATATTTCGATTCAAGGCTGGCTGATGCACCTGGGCCTGCGTGAACCCACTCTGAAGCCCGTATATTACACCCTTGTTCTGGCTACGATCGGTCTCTGCGCTGTACTTCTGCGCCAGCTTATTCGCCGTAACCTTGTGCTTTCACAGGTGGCGGTCGGCGGGTTTTTGATGGTGAGCATCTCCCCCATCAGCTGGTCGCATCATAACGTCATGTTCCCGCTGATTATCATGGCGCTTGTTCTTGATGCTTTCCCTCTGTTTTTTGCGCACCTGCCCGCCTGGTTATCCGGTATCGCACGTGTTTTGACGTGGGTGGCGTTTATCGGTCTATATATTTCGCCTATGTGGCTGGGTGCCGCCATCGGTGGCGGATTCAACAGCCTCAACCATCTTGCGCAGTATGCCTTGTTGTTTTCGACCGTGCCGATCCTGTGTCTCTATGCGGTCATGGCTCTTTGGGCAGGTTCGGCGCTCACCCCGGCCGTGCGCATAGCGCAGAATCGCGATCGCGCGGTCATAACCGGACCCAAACCCGAGCCCCAGGCCGCGTAGCAGCAGGTAGTGCTATGTGCAGTTGAGTTACAACGCGTATACCGGCACTAACGAAGGATGCGGTGGTTTGCCCCTCTGGGGAACCACCGCATCCTTATATGTCCGCGTCACAGGATGAATTGCCTAAGCGCGTGTCTAAATCTGCCCTGTAAGTGTCATATAACGGTTATTTACGTATATTTTTCAGTGATAATAAACACTCTGAGGTACTGTCTATACAAGTGTAACAATCTGTCACAAATGGTCCCGATATACCTCAAACGCGAACTTTGAACATCTATCGAGACGCTTACAGACAGCCATCCTGCTCACCTAATTGGGCAAAGAGCGCGGCATTAATACGGAATCCTTCCATAGCCTCGTCAATCAGGGCTTCACGCTGCTCTTCGCTCAAAGGAGCACGATCAAGAAGCTCCCGGTATCCATCCTTGAAGACCTTCGGCTTGGGAAGCTGAGGGAACGAGTACATGGTCAGAGCATCCCGCGCAATACCGTAATGGCGCGCCACCAGAGCCGCCACAGCCTGCCCGCCCGAGAGATCTCCCAGATAGCGCAGATAATGATGCGCCAAGAACCGCTCGGGAGCCTGCGCGGTCGCCTTGATACGCGCCACGTATTCGATAGTCGCTGGCAACGGGGCGTCAATCTCGGTCTGCCCTAGAGTACGAATATCGTGGTGAATCGCGGCGGCACGATCCAGCCCTTCCAGCGTGAAAGGATCGGTCAGTGGGTTACCGGATACACGCAGATTCCGAGAGATTTCCTCCAGCGCCTCATAGATATAGGTGTACTGGTTGATGAGGCGTAAATACGCGGAAGTATCGAGTTTCCCGCCCATCAAATCTTCCATAAAGGTAGAGTGCTCGGCATTATCATGCACGCACTTGGTGCTCGCTTTTAGCCGGGCCGAAAACCGCTGTTCGGCAGCATCGGGAGAGGTGGTTTCGGGGGTAATAATGGCGGTCACGGAACGCCTCCTGATTGAGTTGAGAGTCATGAATATTTTTGATGACACTGTGTCACCAAATCAATAAATGACATAGTGTCACTAAATTTTTGGTTTTGCAACACCGATGCTAAAAAATTTTATTAAGGGTAACCTCATCATGAAGCAAAGTACTACAATTAAGCTACACAAGTCTTAGCTAATAGGTCTAGACTAAGACTGCTCATTACTAAAACCACGAATAGAGGACACACATGTCTATGTCGCATAACGCGAAGCGCTCATGGGCGTTTCTAGCGTCTGCCGCCGTTGGCCTCAGTGGCATCGCCGCCACCCCCGCCCTAGCGAACCAACCCGCACCGACCGCGCAGATCGTCTCTGAGCAGGCGCCAGCTGCCGCATCACAAAGCCTGCAGGATGCATCCGTAGATTGGGGCGTCAAATCCTCATTCCGCAGATACATCACCGGTCCTGTCGCCGGTGGTTCGCAGGAACTAACCGGTGCTACCTCCAACGCGGATGGTTCTTATCACTTCACCGCCGCTGAAGGTACCGTCGAGGCAGACGGTTCATACCACGTTAAATTCACCGGCTCCAGCGTGAAGTACACCGGGCACCACGGCGTGCTCGAAGTAACTATCAGCGACTTGGAACTTGTCATCAAAGACGGGCAAGGCAGCCTATACGCAAATATCAGCGAACGCCCCTATAGCGGCAACACCACCCCGAACCCGCCCGTACAGCACGATCACACGCTGATTGGTACTTTCGATGCTTCCTCCCTGAAAAACGAAGGTGGGCAGCTGACCTTGGCAGCATCTGATGCCACCAAGGTGAAACTCAGCGCAGAAGCAACTTCGGTGTTTGCCGGGTTCTATCAGGCGGGGCAAGAGCTGGATGCGCTGGCATTCTCCGCGAAGCTCGTTACCAAGCAGGCACCGGCACCGGAGAAACCTGCTGATCCGACCCCGGAGCCGACTCAGCCTGCACCTGAGCCTACTCAACCCGAGAAGCCTGCACCCGAACCGAGTAAGCCTGCCGATCCAGCTCCTGAGCCATCTCAGCCTGCGCCAGAGCAAAGTAAACCTGCTGAAATGCCAGAGCCGCAGCCTTCACAGAGTTCCGAAGCTCCGGCACCGCAACCCTCTCAAACTTCTGAGGCGCCTACCTCAAACCCTTCAAAACCCAGCGAAGCACCCAGCTCTCAACCGGCACCGCAGCCCTCACAAAGCTCGGAAGCCGCTAAGCCCGCACCGGCTCAGCCTCCGGCTACCGATGCAGCGCCGAGAACCGACGTGCCGAAAGGTCAAGGGCACATTATTGAATCCGGCAACCTGACCTGGAATATTCGTGATTCCTTCCTGCACTACCTCAACACCATTGCGCGCGGTAACATCACCGTCGAGGGTCTGTCGAAGAATGCGGCGGGCGGGCTGGACTTTACCAGCGCATCCGGCTCGTACGATGAGTCCACGAAGACCGGTCAGATCAACTTCGCGGGCAAGGTGCACATTAGCGGGCATCACGGCCAGCTCAACAGCAGCTTCGAGAACACTCGCCTAGTCATCAAAGAGGGCAAGGGCTACCTGGTTGTCGACGCCGAAGCGCTCAACATGCAGGGCGAAAACCGCACCTTCAAAGATCTTGTACTTGCCGAGGTCGATTTGAGCGGTGCAACCTTAGAAAATAACGTGCTCTCGGCTAAGAATGCAGCCGTTACCGTTACCGTCGAGGGATCCGAGGCAATCTTCGCCGGGCAGTACAATGACGCCGACAAGCGCGCTATGGCTCCGCTCTCCTTCAGCGCAAAACTCGGTTCTCAGCTGGTGGAAAACAAGGTTACCGACACCACGGTTAAGGGTTCTAACACCGGCAGCGGTTCGACGAACCTAGGTAATAACGCGAATGCGGGTATTGGCGGCACGAACTTTGGCGGTTCCGTGAACAATGGCGGCGGCAGTGCCTCCCCTTCCCGTAACGGCTCCACCCCGGCTGCACACCCGAATGGCGGTAAGAGCGGTTCCTTCAGCAGCGTCTCAAAGAACCCCGCCCAGCCCGTCTGCACCCCGGTGACCGTGACTAAGCAGGTTCCCGTTAAGGCAGCGAACAAAGCACCGGCCGCATCCGCAGATGGTAAGGTCGCCAGCGCAGATCTTGGATGGGGCGTGCGCGATTCCTTCCGCAACTACATTCGCGGCGGCATCGCTAACGGCAGCTGGGATCTGAACGGTACCACCTATTCCAATAATGCCTTCCAGTGGGCGAAGGGTACGGGTTCCTTCAAGGATGGTAAGGGCTCGATTTCCTTCACCGGTTCGGTGCATTTCACCGGACACCACGGAATTCTGGACACCACCATCTCAAACCCGCGTCTGGAGATCAACGGCAAGACCGCGGTTCTCTACGCAACGATGGTCGGCAACGATATGGACGGCAAATCGCATAATTACGGTGAAGTTGCTCTGCTCAACGTTGATGTGAGCGGTTTGCAGGTCTCTGGCGATAAAATTTCCATCAGCGGTGCGGGCACTACCATTACCGCTGAGGGTGCTAAAGCGTTTGCAGGTTTCTACGAGGCGGGTAAGGATATGGCTCCGCTGAGCTTCTCAGCGTCGCTTTCGGGTACACAGCCCGCGGGCAACACCGCCAAAACCCAGACCACCCAAACTGTGACCGAAACCGTATATCAGGGTCAGGGATGCGAATCTCTCAACGCACGCGGCTCTCATGGTCGTCTGGCGCATACCGGTGCCAGCGGTGTAGAGGCTGGGGTTGCTAGTGGTCTGGCCTCTCTGGTCGCCGGTATTGGTGCCGTACTGTACACGCGCCGTCGCAAGTCCTCCAGGATGTCTGAGCGCTCCGAATAAACCTAAGATTGGCCTATCAACCACCGGCATATGCGGCGATTCTTAGGCTCGGGTTTATTCCTCGGTGCAGCATCCGCACCTCATAGCTCACCGGATGCGCCAGGGTGCGGGTAGTATCGACTACCCGCACCCTCACCCTAAGCACACGCTCTCATCACGAATACATACACTCACAGTTTTAGCCGATAGGAACTCTTCATATGGCTTTTCGTCTCTCACACCCCGGCGCAACAACACGCCCCAGACACCGGCACGGCAGAGCGAGCGCATCGCAGAAGATCACCGCCGCGCTATTAGCGGCATCCATATTTTTTATCTCCGGATGCGGCATCGGCACCCAAAATCCGGGCAGCACGAGCGCATCCTCGCATTCCGTGGTTGATGAACAGACCACCAAGTCTGAGCTTGAGAACCTTGCGCAGGAGCTCAAGAGCAATGTTTCTTCCGATCCGAAATCGCTGACGGGTCCCAGCAGCGCGAAGAACACCCCCGAAGTTCAGCCGATGGTTGAGACTCCCACCCCGCAGCTTCCCGTGACTTTCAAGGATTTCAAGGGCGATGAGGTGACTGTTAAGTCGGCGAACCGCATCCTGGCTCTTGATCTGTACGGCACTCTCGCGCAAGAGGTCATCTCGCTGGGTTTGGGTGATCGTCTGGTCGGTCGTGTGACGTCTTCAACCGAGTCTTCGTTAGCGAAGCTGCCGCTCGTCACCCAGAACGGCCACGACCTGAACGCGGATGCGATTCTCGCGACGAACCCCGATCTTGTGCTCTGGGATAAGAGCAATGGTCCCGAAGAAGTTGTTGAACAACTGCGCGATGCGGGCGTGACTGTGGTGGTGTTCGACCATGAGAGGCGCATGGATAAGATTATTCCCCAGCTCAAGGCTGTGGCACAGGCTTTAGGTGTGCAGGAGGCGGGCGATAAGGTCGCCGAGCGCGTGCAGAAAGACCTTGATTATGCCCTGAATACCATCAAAGAAGTTGCCCCTGAAGGCGATAAGAAACTGTCGATGGCATTCCTGTACGTGCGTGGTAATGCCGGGGTATTCTTCATTCTCGGTAAGGGGTCCGGCGCGGATGATCTGATTGCCGCACTTGAGGGCAGGGATGTGGCTTCCGAGCAGGGCGCGCGCAACATTGTTCCCGCGAATAGCGAGGCGCTGGTCAAGGTGAACCCGGATGTCATTTTGACCATGACTCACGGCGTGGAATCCACCGGCGGCTTGGATGGATTCTTGGCACGCCCGGGGGTTGCCGAAACGAACGCGGGAAAGAGCAGGCGCGTGGTTGATATGAACGACGGGCAGATTCTATCCTACGGTCCGAATACCCCCGCTGTTCTGCTTTCCCTAGCCCGCGCTATCTATGCACCCCAGCATTAAGAGGCTCCACCTGTGAATTCGTCCAACCGCACTGATGCGGCGACTCCCGGCAGCTCGGATTATCGCAGCAAACGCCGCATCCGTATTCTCGCAACTTTTGGCTTTCTGAGTATTGCCCTGATCGTCATAACCGTGGTGTCTGCGGGGTTAGGTCAGTACAATATTCCAACCGATCATGTGGTGGCTTCGCTGGGGCGCCGCTTGGGTATGATTCCCAAGGATCCGACCGCCTATCTTGAAGACAGCACCCTGTGGAATATTCGTTTTCCGCGTGTGCTTTTGGGGCTGCTCGTGGGCGCTGCCCTGGGATGCTCGGGCGCGGTCATGCAGGCGGTTTTCGGTAACCCGCTGGCCGAGCCCGGGGTTATCGGTGTGTCTTCAGGCGCCGCAGTGGGAGCATGTGTAGCAGTCGTTTTCAATCTCGAATTCTTCGATATTTACACGGTTCCAGTTTTCGCCTTCGGCGGTGCCCTCGCGGCAACAGCACTGGTTTATTTTCTTTCGCGTTCCTCAGGTCGGGCGAAAGTTCTCTCCATGATTTTGACGGGTATTGCGGTAACAGCAGTGGCAAACGCCGCAATCGCGTTCTGCCTGTACCTGGCCGATAATGTCAGCCGCGACCGCATCGTCTTCTGGCAGATGGGATCGCTCAACGGGTCTACGTGGAAGGCTCTTGCCAGCGTGTGGTTCGTGATCGTAGCGGGGTTGATCATGTGCTTGATGATTTCACGCAAACTTGACCTGTTGGCGCTCGGCGAGCGCGCGGCGCAGCATTCCGGGGTGAACGTTGAGCGTCTGCGCGGTGTTGCGATTGCTGCTACGGCGCTTTTGACGGGTGCGGCGGTGGCTCATGCGGGCATTATTGCCTTTGTGGGGCTTATTATTCCGCATCTGCTTCGGCTTATTGTGGGGCCGTCTAACCGTTTGCTGCTGCCCGCTTCGGCACTGGGCGGGGCGCTGTTAATTGCGCTTTCCGATTTGGGGGCGCGCACGCTCATTCCGGTCTCTGACCTGCCGATCGGTATTTTTACGGCGCTCGTGGGTGGCCCTACGTTCTTCTTCCTGTTGCGCCGTTCGATGGGGAAGGGAGGTCTTTAATGCTTATTGTTGATGGGGTGTCGCTGTCGGTGGGTGGGCGGCGCATCTTAGAGGATGTCTCTTTTGAGGTTCAGGCGGGCGAGGTTGTGTCGCTCATCGGTCCCAATGGTGCCGGTAAGTCCACGATTTTGGGGGTTATTGCGGGCGATATTAAGCCTGATTCCGGTTCGGTACTGCTCAAGAATAAGCGGGTGGGTGAGTATTCGTATCTTGAGCTTGCGCGCCTGCGTGCCCTGCTGCTGCAGAAAACTCAGGTGGCGTTTTCGTACCTGGTGCACGAGGTAGTGGCGATGGGGCGCACCCCGTGGCGCGGTACCAAGCGTGCGCATGAGGACGACGCCGTGATCGAGCAGATGATGGCGCGCACGCACACAGAGATGATGGCAAATCGCGATGTGACAACCCTTTCGGGCGGCGAAAGCGGGCGCGTGCATTTGGCTCGTATTTTTGCGCAGCAGACTCCCCTAGTGCTCTTGGATGAGCCTACGGCGGCGCTGGATATTAAGCATCAGGAACAGACTCTGCAGATGAGCCGGGAGCTTGCCGCCGAGGGTACGGCGGTGTTGGCGGTTCTGCATGATTTAGATGTGGCGGCGGCGTATTCGGATAGGATCGTGCTGCTGGATAGGGGTCGTGTGGCTGCCAACGGTACCCCCGCTCAGGTGTGTACCGAGGAGCGGCTGAGCCGTGTGTATCAGCATCCGATTGAGGTTTTGGAGCATCCGGTGACGAGGCGCCCTCTGGTTCTGCCGCGGCGCTAGAGCGACGCTTTGCTTTGAGTCGTCCTTTTTCTGGGCTGCTACCCCGGATATTCCATGCCGGTATCCGACGGATTTTCAGTATATTCCCAGTTCGGCATATAAGCCCTGTACCATGGTTACTTGTTAGAATAAAGTAATGCCCGGCGCAGGGTTATTTCTCGTGATAAGAAGTCTGAACTCGCCCGGGTGCAGCCCAAACTATATGTATTACTCTTCCCCTACCCCACGAAGGAGAGTACCCCATCCATGAGTTCTGACCAGCACAAGACAATGCTGTCTGAAGCCTCCGGTTATGTTCCCGAATATTCTGCTCAGGCACACAGCGGTTCCCAAGAGCTTGCTGTTCACGGGCTCAGCAGCGATGAGGTTGCTAAGCTCACCGCCGCCGGTAAGGTCAATGCTCAGAATAATAAGTCTTCCCGCACCTTGTGGAGCATTATGCGGGCACACCTGTTTACGGTATTTAACCTGGTGCTTGGGCTGTGCGGTCTGGTTGTGATTCTGTACCAGCGTTGGGCTGATTTGCTCTTTCTGTTCGCCGTGGTGGCGAATGTGATTATCGGTTTTGTGCAGGAATACAAGGCTAAACTTGAGCTCGACCGTATCTCTCTGCTTGACCGATCCCCGATCACGGCGGTGCGCGATGGCGCTATGATCGAGGTCCCTATGGAGTCCCTGGTCGAGGGCGATGTGGTAGTACTCAAACGCGGCGACCAGGTTCCTGCGGATGCGGTGGTCCTAACCTCCGACTCGCTAGAGCTAGATGAATCCCTGCTGACCGGCGAGAATGACCCGATTCCGAAACGTCCGGGCGATATGGTGCTTTCGGCATCGAGCGTGCTCGGCGGCACCGGGCGTGTACTGCTCTCGGCGGTGGGCTCCGAGTCCCGTGCAAGTAAAATTTCCGATGAGGCCCGTGAGTTCTCGCGCATCCAGTCTGAGCTTCGCGATGCGCTCGACCGTGTGGTGCGGTGGATTACCTTCGGCCTCGCGATCATTATCCCGATCGTGCTGTGGGGTCAGGTGCGCGCGGCAGGCGGCCTTGAGGTCGTCAATCGTGACGGTCTCTGGGAGAACGTCGCCATTGCGGTAGTTTCGTCAGTGGCATCAATGATTCCGCAGGGTTTAGCACTTATGACAACTTTGGCGTTCGCGGCGGCGGCTGTGGCGCTGGGACGTAAACACAATATTTTGGTGCAGGAACAGCCCGCCGTTGAGGTGCTCGCCCGCGTGGATACGGTGTGCTTCGACAAGACGGGCACCCTGACCGAGGGCGGCGTGATTTTCGATTCGGTACGCCCGCTGACGACTCCGGCTGAGGCAAAAGCACCCGATGAAAATCAGACGTGGCGCGGATCCCTGCCGCAGGGCTGGGACCAGGCGCTGGCGTGGTTCGGTCATGATGAAAACGCGAACCCAACCGCAGCAGCACTCACCGGCGGGTTCGAGCAGGCACCCACCGAGCAGATCAGCGGCATTGTGCCGTTCTCATCGGCGTTACGCTTTAGCGCTATCGAGTTTAAGTCCTCGGGAGCCTGGCTTCTCGGCGCTCCCGAGGCTCTGCTGAACCAGGGCACTGAGGAACGTGAGCGGGCCCGTGAACTCGCATCATTGGGTCTGCGCACGATGGTACTCGCGCATGCATCCGCCGTGGTGCGCAACGATGACGGAGACCCGGTGCAGCACATCCCCGCCGACCATACTCCCGTGCTCTTCGTGATTTTCCGCGAAAATGTGCGTTCCGATGCCCCCGAAATCGTGGACTATTTCAATCGCCAGGGCGTAACCCTCAAGGTGTTCTCAGGCGATAACCCGTACACGGTGCAGGCAGCTGCGAAGACCGCCGGCATGGATATTTCTGCGGGCGCGATTGATGCCTCTACCCTGCCGGAAGACGGCCCCGAACTCGCCGAAGCCGCCGCAACCCACAATATTTTCGGTCGCGTTTCGCCCGAGCAGAAGAAGAACATGGTGATCTCGCTCAAAGAGCAAGGGCACGTCGTGGCAATGACCGGCGACGGCATTAACGATGCGCTCGCCCTCAAACACGCCAATCTCGGCATTGCAATGGGTAACGCTGCACCCGCGACGAAAGCCGTCTCGCGCCTGGTGCTTCTGGACGGCAAGTTCTCTTCGCTTCCCGCTGCCTTGGAACAGGGTCGCCAGGTGATTGCGAACATCGAAATGGTGGCAAACCTGTTCCTAACAAAGACCGGCTTTGCGATCCTGCTGGGTGTGGTCTTCGGTCTGATGGGGCTGATCTTCCCGTTCCTGCCCCGCCAATACTCGACCGCAGATTTCCTGATTGTGGGCGCATCCTCCTTCGCGCTGGCGCTGCTGCCGAACTCGCGCCGGTACGTGCCCGGATTCTTGCGCCGCGTGCTAAATTACACGATTCCGAACTCTATTATCGTGGTGGCGATGCTGGTTCTGGTAAACCTGGCGGCGCTGTTTATCTTCCGTCCGGAAGGGGATATACGACAGGTTCAAACGGCATCGTTTATCACCCTGGTGATTATGGGGCTGTGGAATCTGGCAGCGGTAGCACGCCCACTCAATACCGCACGAATGCTTCTCTTCGGAGGGCTTCTGAGTATCTTCTTCGCAGCCCTTCTGGTACCGCTTCTCGTCAAGTATCACCAGTTTGAGATGCCGTCGACGGAACTTCTTATGCTCTCTATCGGCGCCGGAGTACTGGGTGCCGTACTGATTGAGGTGAACGCGCATCGTAGTCGCCGCTGGCAGAAACGCAGCTACCCCGAGCTTGAGGTGGCTTCACTGAGCTTCTTCCCTTCCGCGACGAAATAGCTCAAGATCGCATCTTCCCCTCAGTAATCTCGTCTAAGAACCGGTGCCGTAACATCTCATGAACGGCACCGGTTCGGCGTTTAATCTCTTCGGATGCTCTGCCCCACCGGAAGACGATACCCACCGCAGACCTGAACGGCACATTTTACACTTTCTGAACTTTCAAAACCTCATCTTGCACTCGCGCAGGTTTAAGCCTAAAGTTACATGCAGACATTGTGATTCTTAGAATCACACAACCATAGAACACAGGGTTGTTACTGGTAAGGCAGGCAAGACCTGAGTTGCTGAATCCCTTGAGGGAATAGATTCCTTAGGGTTCATCGTTATACCCACGATGCTTTAATGCATCACGGTACGGCGGCATGCAGCTCGGGTCTTTTTTGTTTCCCTCGGGGCGTTTTGCTCTGAGGATGCCGCCGGTAACATCCCTAACACACTATTCACCGTGCAAGGATAACAACGTGAAAAACCACGAACTTGGCGAGAAGATTCTGACGGGACTTGGCGGTTCCGAGAATATCGCCCACTTTACGCACTGCGCAACCCGTTTGCGCGTAACTCCCGCCGACAGGAGCAAGGTCAATACGGAACAGATTAAGAGCATCCCCGGGGTGCTCTCGGTCATTGAGCAGTCCGGTCAGACTCAGGTCGTGCTCGGCGACCGTGTTGAGGGGGTCTACAACGAGATGCAGACCCTGCCCGGCATGGCGAACCTTGGCGAAGATAATGCTGGTTCCAAGAAGGCTTCCGAGGGCAAGAAGGCTGGCTGGCTCACCAATATCTTCGATGTGCTCTCCGATTCCTTCCGTCCCCTGCTGTGGGCGCTGTTGGGCACCTCCATGATTCTGACCCTGATCGTGTTCTTGCAGCAGTTCGGTTTCTTCGGTCAATACACCGACCTGACCGGCCAGAACGTGAACATCGATATTGTGAACGGTCCGCGACTTTCCGATGAAGCCGCCGGTAAGGCACTCGAAGCCGAATGGATGAAGCAGTTCGCTTTCTGGTACATCCTCAAGGCTGCCGCTCTGTCGGTGCTGAACTTCATGCCCATTATGCTTGGCGCAACCGCCGCAAAGCGTTTGGGCGCGAATATGTGGGTTGGTGCTGCTATTCCGGCGGCGCTGATGACCAGCACCTTCCAGAGCCTCACCAAACTTGCTGACCCGGCTACTAAGATGCTTGACGTATCCATTATGGGTCTGCACCTGCCGCTGTACGCCTACGATTACACCGGTCAGGTGTTCCCGCCCCTGCTGGCGGTTGCCCTCTTGGCGCCTCTGGAGCGTCTGTTGAAGAAGATCATTCCGAATATGCTGCAGATGGTCTTCGTCCCCATGCTGTCCGTTATTATTCTGGTGCCCGTAACCGCTTTCGTGGTGGGTCCCATCGGTATTGGCGTGGCTATGGGTATCTCCGACTTCCTGAAGAATGTTAACGATGTAGCTCCGGGAGCTGTGGGTGCGCTAATCGCAGGTCTGTACCTGTTCATGGTTCCGTTGGGCCTGCACTGGCCGCTGAACGCCGTGATGATTAACAACCTGCAGACCCTGGGTACTGACTTCATCCAGTCCCCCATGGGTGCTTACAACTTCGCCGTCTTCGGCGCGGTAACCGGTGTTGCTATTAGGGCTTCACGGAATAAGGAGCTTCGCCAGACTGCGGTGGGTGCTTCTATGTCCGGTCTGCTCGGTGGTATTTCGGAGCCTTCTCTCTACGGTGTGGTTCTGCGCTACAAGCGGGTTATTCCCCTCATTCTGGTACCTGCTGTGGCCGGTGGTGCCACCATCTCACTACTGGGGGTCAAGTCGCATGCTTTCGCCTTCACCTCGCTCCTGTCGATCCCCGCAATGCAGCCTTCTGCCCTGTACGCTCTGGGCTTGGCAATTGCGTTCGGTGGCGCGATGACGGGTGTTCTGCTCTTCGGGTATGAGTCCAGGAACGCAGCGAAGACTGCCGAGGCTCCTGCAGATTCCGCACGGGATGCGGCGGCAAGCGCATCGGCGAAGAAAGATTCCGCCGATCAGGCCGGGTCAGCATCCGCAGCTGCAACCGCTGCAGCGCCCGCACTAGAGGCAGGTACGGTTCTTGAGGTGGCTTCTCCTCTAGAGGGTAAGGCCGTGGCACTTTCCGAGGTTCCAGACCCGATTTTCGCTGCCGGTAAGCTCGGCGAGGGTGTTGCGGTTGAGCCGACCGGCACCACCGTGGTTGCACCCGCAGCGGGTAAAGTCGCAGCTACTTACCCCTCCGGCCACGCGGTGGGCCTCAAGTTGGATAACGGCGTGGAACTTTTGGTGCACGTCGGTTTGGATACTGTGAACCTCGATGGTGAAGGCTTTACCGTCAAGGTGAAGAAGGGCGATCAGGTTGCCGCTGGCGATACGCTGATCGAGTTCGATCCTGCGGTCATTAAGAAGGCTGGTTACCCGCTCATCACTCCGGTGATTGTGACCAATACCCGCAAGTTCGCCTCGGTTGAGGGCGTTGTGGGTAATGCAAATAATGCATCCACCGTTTTGAAGGTGACTACTAAGTAGGTTTTCCGATGCGGCAAAAGCCCCACGTGCAGTTCAGCTGCACGTGGGGCTTTTGTGATATTCCGTTGTTTAGTCATGGCGGCGGAGCCTCTTAAGCCCCCGGTTCATACTACGATTTTTTTATCCCACCCCACGTTAATCCACACATTGGGGTCGTAGTAGGGTGCTGCGAAGAGCGCGGGGCCATAGTTGGCGAGTTTTTTGCGCACCGCAAGATAGTTGGGCCCGTTGTACAGCGGAATATAGGTGGCAACATCCTGCTGATGCTTCTGTTCAATGGCGTTGGCGCGTTCCAGCTGCTGGTGTGTATCCTCGGTTCCCAGCATCTGCGCCGCCATGCTGCGGATTTCTTCGGTGCTCCAGCCTTCCGTGGCGGAAGCGTACAGGTAGTTAACCGCCTCCACGGGGGTTGGGGTGATGCTGTACCCGGTGAAAACCGCATCGTAGTCGCCAGCGGCGAGCGCAGTGCTGTATTCGTTGGCTGGGCGGTTTTCAACCTTGGCGTCGATCCCCATGCGCTTGAGTTGTTCCATCATGAAGTTGCTCATGGAAGCCACCGTTGGCTCGGTCGTGAAGTTGGTGATGGTCAGGGCTGCTTTTTCTTCGCCTTTAGTGTAGATACCTGCGCGGGTGTATCCGGCTTTCTCAAGGATTTTGACGGCGTTTTCGATGCTTGATCTGCTGGGATAGTTGTTGCGGTACCCGTTTTGGAGCGGTAGGAAGCAGAGCGAGCCGGGCAGGGTTTCTTTCCAGCCAAGCTGTCCGAAACGTATATGCTGAATCTGTTTGCGGTCAATTCCGGCAACCACGGCCTGGCGTATGGGCAGTGGAACTTTGCGGGGGTTGAGCTGTAAAACGCCCGCGTAGAGCGCCATTCCGCGGCGAATTTCGATGTCTGCAACACTCGTGATGTCGTTGTAGGCGCTCACGGTGCTCACGTTAACAACATCAATTTCTCCGGTTTTGAAGGATGCGCGTTCCTCGGCGCTGTCTTCTATCTCGTACCAGGTGATGGTATCGAGAAGGGGCTGTGTACCCCACCATGCTGGATTTCGCTCGACTCTCAGGTATCTTTCGGCGGTATTCCACTCTTGAACTTTGTAGGGTCCTGCCCAGTATTTATCAAGGGGTTTATCAAAGCCGTTGTTGAAGAGCTCCGGGTCTTTCAGCGCCGGGTGCAGGAAGATGCAGAGGCTTCCATCGGCTGGGTACCACGGGGTTTTCATGGTAATGCTGATGGTGTGTTTGTCACCTGCTTCTTCGATGGAGGCTATCTGTTTCCAGGCTCCCCCGTCGTGTATTCGGTAGTCGTTGCCGCCGTCGTCTTTGCCGCGCAGGATTTCCCAGGTGGTGCGTAGTGCCTCAATGTCAATAGGGGTTCCATCGTTGAACGTGGCTTTTGGGTTGATCTTGATGCTGATGGTTTGTGTACCGTTCGCGGTTTCGGCTTTGAACTCGGTAACGTAGTCGGGGTTGGTGGTAAGGTTTCCGGCGTAGTCGCTTATCCATCCTCCGGTGGCGGCCGCCGAGTTTACGGCCGCGTGAATAGTGAGCATTGAGATGCCGTACCCGGATTCGGAGGCGATGTTGAAGTTTGGTCCGATAGCGGGATATGACAGGTTGAGGTTGCCGCCTTCGCGCAACTCGGCTCTATCGCGCGGATTGGTTGCTGTTGCCTCTTGAGAGTCTGTTCCCCAGCCCGAGCCGGGCAGTTCTGAAGCATTCGTTCCAGCCTGGCAGGCGGTTAGCACGCTGATTCCTGAGAGCGCGAGAGTACCAGTGAGCAGGGTTCTGCGAGAGACAGATACGTTCTTCATCGAAGCTCCTGAGGTTCCGGGGAGAATCTGTGCCAGGTGAGCTAGTTCGCCGTGGATGGGTAAAACATACCGGATGCACAACAGTGAAACATCCCTGCTTAATTATATCCCGGCTATCCTGCCTTTTGAGCTTATTTCACGCGGTGACTCTTACTCTTAGACGCCCTATAGTTGATTCCAGATTACCGCTTGCACTATCAAGGCTGGTTGGTTTTTGTTTACACAAAAACCAACCAGCCAAAAAATTAATAAATTTACTATGTATTAAAATTTAGGGTTTTTTAATATTCTCTAGCTACTCCGGGGCTGCGGCAGGAATCCCGAACCCTCCACCTCCACTAGCTTTACTTAAAGCCGACCCAACACTCCAAGCACCAAGCCCGCCAGAAGGAGCGTTCCATCCGGATGAACCTCCTGCACCCCAGGCTATTGCACAGGTCAGGAAACCGTCATTACAGTCATCGGCATGACCCGCCGGAGCAGCAAAGACAACAGAAGTGACTCCAAGGAGCGTAGAAACTCCTAACATAGTCAGTTTTTTCTTCATGGATCCCCCTATAGTATCTAGACAGAATATAGATATCAAGACTCACTATCTACTTTTTAGGATGTACAACACATAAAATATGCTGTTGATATAGAGTCTACGCATTAATATATAAATATCAAGTGCTAGATAAAACTTTTATAAACTTAATGTGTAAAGTTTCTATCTTTAGTTCCATATGGTTTACATGATGCACATCACCATATAGAGTGTAAAGATACGCAGGACCTAAGTTCACGCAGTCACAATGTCAGGAGCCGCTCCTATCTTCAAAAAACCGCAAATCACGCAACGGAACCAACGTTGAGGCGACTCTTGCCGAGATCTCTCACCGAGAGGGTCGAGGGGGTACACGCCCTCGCACCACGACGGTTGAAACGCCTCATACCAATGAGCAGCGCCCCGATCCCCAGCCGCAACCTGTGCACTCGGCGAGTTCAGAAGACGCCACTTCATCGGTAAGGGCTTCTTCCCTGAAGCGTTATATCTTTGTCTTCACCTGGACGATCATCCTGTACTTCTACGTCTTCTGGCAGTATCTTTTTGGGGATCTTGAGGGTCACCGCCCGTTTCTTCTACTGCCCGCTGGTGTCTATGCGGACTTAGATTCAAAAACCGCTCACGGTATTCCCGAGCACTGGGTGAGTATCGCATATTTCGGGTTCGGTGCGGCTCTGATATACATCGCTTATCGCATGCTGAGCCTTAAGGACGTCGGTTTCGGGCTGCAAAAGCCCAGTAATTTTCGAGGGTTCCTAGCCCTCATATTCGCAACCTTTGCATGCTTTGGGGCCATTGCGCCGGGAATTCTCATGGATCGCTATGCCCTGCCTCCCCATCTCACCGCCACTGTGTATGAAGGATGGCTGAGTGTGCAGCATTCAGCAGACGGCACACTGCTGCCCCCCCCCTCTACACATGGTGCACACTCACCCTGACAGGGTTATTCCTAACTGTGTACCTTGAAAACATGCTTATCAAGCTACGGCTGCCTCTATGGGCGATTCTGACTATCACATGCGTGGCGGGTACCCTCCCCTGGCTGCGTTACGATTCTTTTAGCCGTTTTTTCGGGATATTCTGGACCATTGCCATTGCCTTTATCTACTTGGCGACTCGCACAGGGTGGGGAATCATCTTGGGCAACACCATCTATGTGGCGTTTCTGGTGGGCATGACCTACGCCCACACTATTCACGATGATGCCCTGCTCTTCGCCTTCGCAACACCCTTCACTCTTTTAATCTTCGCCACGCTAATCTTGCCGGTGGCTGTCGGCGGCGGAGGTATATACCGCCTTCACTGGTTGGAATTACATAGGACCAGCACAGACCCTCAAGGGCTTCATCTCGGCGACTACTAGTATCTTTCAGAAAACAGCCCAGCAAAAGCAAGTGCCCCCAACCGCATATCGGTCAGGGGCACTTCGGCTCAACAATGCTGCAAGATTGACTACTCCTGCCAGCCCACGTTCATCCAGTAATCGGCGCTCGTGTAACTCGTTTTGAAAAGGCTCGGTCCATAGTTAGCCAGCTTAGACTTGACGGCATAATATTCCGGACCATTAGCGTATGGAAGGTACATCACGACCTTTTCAAGGTGCATCTTCTCAAGTTTATTGGTCATCTTGAGCTGTTCTTCACGCGATTCGACGGTCAGAAGCTCTTCACAGAACTTATCGATCTCGGGATCGCCCACGCCGTTGTTATTGGCGGAATGGTAGAGGGAAACAGCCGACTCTGCCGGGTCAAGACTGGTGCCGAAACCGCCTAGTATCGCCTCGTAAGATTTTGAGCCGATGACCGAGGTGTAATTTGAACTTGGCTGATTATCAGTATTCACCTTGATTCCAGCCCGCGACATTTGCTCGGCAAAACTACGTGCCAGGGCCTGAGTCGTGGCCTCACCACCGAAGTAGGTGATAGAGAATTCTGCTTTTTTGCCGTCCTTCTCATAAATATCGCCATTGAGCTTATAACCGGCTTCTTCCAGAATCTTCTTGGCGGCACCGGCACCGGTTTCTTTGGGGTAGTTATCCTCGTACCCTCTTTGGAAAGGCATAAAGACAATAGAGCCGGGCATCGGCTCGCTCCAGCCAAGCTGAGAAAACATAACGTTCGCCAGTTGAGCGCGGTCTAAAGCTGCGGCGATCGCACGGCGCAAAGCCAAGTCAGTAATACGCTTGGGGTTCAGGTGCACACCGCGCACTCCTGTACGCTGACCCTCGCGGATATCGGTACCCGCCTGCCCCTTGAGCTCGGTATAGGTATTGTTTTCGACAAATTGAGTAGCGTCAACATCACCATTTTTGAAGGCCGCCCGAATAGCATCGGTTGTCATTTCACGCCACACAATACGGTCCAGAAGGGCTTTCTTTTCGCCCCACCAATTCGGGTTTGGCACAAGGGTTAGAGTCTTCTCTGCGGAATTCCAGCCATTTTCCGCGACCTTGTACGGACCTGCCCAATACTGGTCGAGAGGCTTATCCACAAATCCCTGATTGAAGAGTTCCTTATCGGTCAGCGCCGGATGCACTGCGGTAGCAAACAGGCTTTCTGCCGGATAGTACGGGCTCTTAGTCGTGATTTTGACTGAGAACTTATCACCATCTTCTTCGATGGATTCAACGAGTTTCCACGCTTCAGATTCGAGGAGTTCGTACCCGGTTTCTTCGGTGGTCTTTCCGTAGAGAGTCCAGCATGCGCGCACCGCTTCAATATCCATTGGGGTGCCGTCGTTAAACTTTGCTTTGGGGTTAAGTTTCATGCGGATAATCTGTTTACCGTCTTTGGTTTCCGCCTTATGTTCCAGGCACAGATCCGAGTTGAGGCTTAGGTCTCCGTTATAGTCGACATTGAAGAAGCCAGCACCCGAGGGGATATTACAGGCGTTAATGGCATCCAGGTTTGAGCTTGTGTACCCGGTCTGAGTTAGGGTATTAAAGTTTGGTCCCAATGATGTAACGACGAGGCGTAGCTCGCCTCCCTTCTTCAGCGAAGAGTACTCTTGTTTATTCACGTTCACACGCGAGAGAACATCTGCAGAGTCGGTAGCGGCAGTGCCGCCCGGTTTATTGGATTTACCGCCTCCGCACGCAGCCAGCAGGCCTGTAGTTCCCAGGGCAGCTGTTCCCATAAGCAGGTTGCGTCTCGACACAGGTGTTTTCATGATTTTTCTCCTTAAGAGGGGTTAGGAAGAAGCGCCGCTGCTACCTTCCAGAAATGGTCACCCACTGGGGATTTAGAGGTATCCCAGGGGTGAAAGATGCTTTTAGTATAACCCATTGTGAGACATATCTATGATATAAAACATATTATGAAGCCTTTAAGGAAAGTTTTAGAAAATAAACACCTGCGATAAACATAACGCGGGTGCCTACCTCACAATATATTGTGAGGTAGGCACCCGCGTTGATGAGCCGCTAAAGACTACTCCTGCCAGCCTACATTGACCCATAGATTAGCATCTGTATAACTTGTCTGGAACAGGCGAGGACCATAGTTTGCCAGCTTACTCTTCACAGCCGAGTAGCTCGGACCATTAGCGAAGGGCAAGTAAATAGCAACCTTTTCCATGTGGAGCTTCTCTACCTGATTGGCAAGCTTAATCTGCTCATCTTTAGATTCAGTTGCCGAAATCTTAGCAATCAGCTTATCGATTTCGTCGTCACCCACACCGTTGTTAATATCCTTGGTGTAGAAGTACTGGGGGCTATCTGCCATGTTCGCGCCTACAGCCCAACCGGAAAGCGTACAATCGTAACTCTTCGTACCCACGACAGAGTTAAAATTCGACTCTGGCTGATTATCGTTGGTTACTTTAATACCGGCTTGTTTAAGCTGTTGCTCTATTCGCTGGAATTTTGCTTGGGTGACGGTATCACTACCGAAAGTAGTAATCGAGAATCCTGCAGTCTTACCGTCCTTCTGGTAAAAGTCACCGCTCTTGGTGTACCCTGCTTCTTCCAGAATCTTCTTGGCAGTATCTGCTCCCGAATCCTTCGGAACGTTATCCTCATATCCCTTCTGGAAAGGCATAGCGAGCATAGACCCGGGCATCGGTTCTTCCCAGCCAACCTGCTTAAAGGTAACATCTGCCAGTTGAGAACGATCAACCGCCGCAAAAGCAGCACGGCGAAGCGCCGAATCTGTGACTCGAGTAGCGTTAAACTGCAAATTCTGCACGCCAGTACTCTGGCCTGAACGAATTTCAGTACCGTTCTGCCCCTTAACAGCGCTATAGGTTGCAGCATCAGTAAATCCTGCGGCATCCAGTTCACCGTTCTTAAAAGCAGCCCGAAGAGAGTCGATACCCATCTGACGCCAGATAATCTTCTCCAGCAATGGCTTCTTCTCGCCCCACCACTTATCGTTCGGAGCCAAAGTAATAACCTTCTCAGAAGAGTTCCAGTTGCTTACCTTAAAAGGACCGGCCCAGTATTGATCCATAGGCTTATCGACAAAACCATCGTTGAACAGCTTCTTATCGACAAGAGCAGGATGTGTAGCAAACGTACCCAGGTCATCCGATAGATAGTATGGAGTCGAGAGGGTAATCTTCACATGGAACTTGTCACCATCGACAGCTTCGATACTTTCCATCTGCTCCCATGAAGGGTTGGGAATGATGTTGTAGCCTGAGTCTCCGCCGCCCTTATAGATCTCCCAGTAAGCCTTGACTGCTTCAACGTCAATAGGAGTACCGTCGTTAAAGGCAGCCTTGGGGTTAATCTTGAATTCTACGGTCTGAACCCCATCTTTAGTCTCCATCTTGTGTTCCAAACAGAAATCTTTGTTGATAGAGCGTTCGCCTGCAGGGTCCGTATTATAAAAACCAACAACGGCTGGTGTGTTACAAGGGCCTCCAAAAGCTGCTAGGTTCTCTGTGGTATAGCCGCTCTGAGTCATGGTGTTGAAGTCCGGGCCCAAGGCACTTACGGAAAGTTTCAGTTCGCCACCCTTCTTCAGTGAAGAGTAGTCTTGCTTGTTAATCTGCAGATTTTTGACAACGTCTTCTGCGCTAGAAGCTGCCTTGCCACTCAGCTTGTCATCTTTTGAACCGCCACACGCAGCCAGTAAGCCAACACTTCCCAGGGCGACAGTGCCCGTCAGCATGGTGCGGCGGTTGAAGGTTCTCTGAACGTTCATAAGGATTCTCCTTTACTACCTTGACCCCATGTGATGTGAGACATCATCTATGATTCAAGGCACATACAACAATGTTGCTTTTATAGTACAGAACCCCCTACCCCACCGCAAATAGTTTTCGAGCCTTACCAATCTACGGAATTTCTACCATACAAAGCCGCAGATTCTCCCCGTCATATATTCGCTTTTTAGAATAAAACTAATTTTTATCTGCAGGTAAGATAAGGCGCGAGCAGATAATATTTTGTCGAGCAGATAACAATCCGCTATCTGCTCGACAAAATATTATCTGCTCGCCGGGTTAGGGTGAGTGCGAATGTGCATAACACCCACCCCATCCGTCAAAGAGCGAGCAAAACTACTTCACCCAACCGACCTTAGTCCAGTCGATGGTCTTGAACAGGAACGCACCATAGTTAGCGAGACCCTTCTTCGTAAAGACGTAGTGAGGACCGTTAGCGGCGCATCCTAAGAAGGCAAGTTCGGCGGTATGCTTCTTCTCGATCTCGTCGCATTTGAGGTTCCGTTCTTTATCGTCCTCAATCAAAAGCATTTCCTCGATCATGGCGTCGATCTCAGGGCTGCCGATACCGTCGCTATTGGACGAGTGGAAGAACTGTTGGGTGGCGACCGTAGCATCGGGGTTATTCGCCTCGTATCCCGCGAACGTGATGTCGTATTCCCAGTTGCCCAAGACCCTACCGAAGTCGCCTTCGGGATGCTGATCGACCTCAATATTGAGCCCGGCTTCTTTCATATTCCGCGTAAAGGTCTGAGCCATACCCTTATCAACAGGATCGTCGCCAAAGATCACGATCTTGTAGTGAATCTGCTGCCCATCTTTCGCGTAGAACTCGCCGTCTTTAGTGTATCCGGCATCCTCAAGCACCTTCTTGATGGCGTCTTTGGGACTGCCCTCTACCTTGGGGAACGCGTCCTGATAATACTCCGAGAAAGGCATGTGGAGCATCGATCCGGGTATCTCTTCTTCATAGGGCAAGCCCTGGTACCGAATCTTGGCGAGGGCTTCCCGATCAAGCCCATAGAAAATAGCCTTCCGCACGGCGGCATCCTTGACCCGCCGGGGGTTCACATCAATACCGGAAACATGCAGGCGCACTCCCTTGTGGAGTTCCGTGCCTGCCACCGCCTTAAACTCGGAGTAGGCAGAGGCGGTTCCTGCAGCCGCAGCATCAATTTCGTCATTCTTGAAGGCCGCTTTCTTCGCTGGTTCATCCATCTGCCGGAAGATAATCTTCTCCAGCACGGGCTTATCACCCCACCATTTATCGTTCGGCACCACCGTAATGGTCTTCTCGGAAGAGTTAAAACCGCCGTCTTTGATCGTGAAGGGTCCACAGCCCCACTCGGGATGCAGATTATCCACAAAGCCCTCATTGAAGACCTTAGGATCTTCCAGCGCCGGATGCAGAATAAAGGTGAATAGGGCGTTCAAGGGGTAGAAAGGCTTCGAGAATGTCACCTTTACGTGGAAGTTATCTTCTTCGGCTTCCACGCTTTCAACGTATCCATAAATATCCGAGGTCACAATATTGTATTCCCCGTCAGCCTTTTGCTGAGTTTTCCAGGTGGCCTGCAGGGCTTTCACATCAATAGGCGTTCCGTCGTTGAACTTGGCCTGGGGATTCAGCACGATCTTGACGATAACCTTCTCCCCCTCTTTGCCGGGGGTAAAAGACTGGGCGTATTCTTTCCTGAGGGTCTTAGTACCATCAAAGTCTAGGGTCCACAAGCCTGCATCATGAATAGTGCTCATGATGGTCTGGGTATCGGTCATATTGCCCGACGTAGTCCGGGGGTTGAAATCTGGCCCCATCGACCCGACCGGCAGCCGCAGGGTTCCGCCCTGTTTCAGCTCAGAAACCTCGTGAGCATTGATGTCGTAGAGGTCTTTAAGGTTTGCACCCTGCCTGGGAGCGGTAGTTTTTCCGTCCTTCGCACCGCCGCCACATGCGGAAAGCACACCGACGGTTCCAGCTGCCGCAGCTACGCCCAGCAGAGACCGGCGAGTCAGTGCATGAGGAATGAACGCTGCTGGGGTTTTGCTGATGCTCATGATGTGTTTCCTTACGTGTATGCGCCCTGCGATGGGCTTGGTGTTTCGGAGGCTTTGAGATAACTTATGCAGTGTAATGCATAAAGTATCTATACCCAGAACCATACACCAAACCTCACGCAAAGGGTAAGGAAAACAGTAATAATGTGTTGTAAATTACATATTTTTATGCATATTTACACAGGATTTGAGTGTATATTTTCTTATTTTTCAGGAAATAATGAGCATAACTTACGATAATCCAGAATATTTACTGAATATCATGTGTGGCTATGAGGGCACAGACAAGGCGCATCCCCACTCCCCCGCGAGGGAATGCAGGATGCGCCTTATACATATTTGTAGAACGCTCCCCTAATTTCTAGGGGCTATAGCTCAGCAGACTAGTTTGTGAATCCGATGCGCGACCACGCCGAAGGGTTGTACTGCGGATCATCAAAGAGAAACGCACCGTAGTTCGCCAGGTTCTTCTGGCAGCACACGATCTGCGGACCGTTGTAGAAGACGCTGCTCGTAGCAAATTCCTCCATATGCTTCTTCTCGATCTCGTTGCACTTGAGGTTACGTTCTTTAGCATCCTCAATGGAGAAGAGCTCTTCAATCATGGCGTCAATCTCTTCGGAACCAGCCCCATCGTTGTCTTCGCGGGAGTAGAACTGCTTGGTGCCCTCAGTGCCATCGTTGCTGCTTACGCTGTACCCAATGAAGCTCAGTTCGTGCTCCTTGGCAGACATCACCTTACCCAAGTTACTAGCAGGCTGCTGATCGACATCGCTCTCAATGCCCAGATCACGAAGCTGCTGAGAGAGGAAACGCGCCAGAGATTTTATGGTGTTATCCTCACTAAAGTTGTTCACCACTACTTTCGCGCGTTTTCCATCCTTTTCATAGAAATCGCTGTTTTTAGCGTATCCGGCCTCTTCAAGAATCTTAGCGGCCGCAGCCTTCCGATCGGCTGCCTGCGGCATACTATCGGCATAGTACTCCGAGAACGGCATATGGATCCTCGATCCGGGCAGGGCCTCGTTGAACGGCAAACCCTTAAAGCGAGTATCGGAAAGCGCCTTACGATCCAAGCCCACCATAATGGCGCGGCGAAGCGGAGTATCGACTTTGACGGGGTTCATCACCACACCGCCTGCAAAGAGGCGTTGGCCCTGGCGGAACTCGGCATTCTTAACATTTTCGAGTTCCTTGTATACGCTCACGACATTAGCGTTTACGGCGTCAAGCTCGCCATTGGCAAAGGCAGAACGCTGCGCAGGGGTATCGAGCAGACGGAACGTAATGGATTCGAGAACCGGTTTTTCGCCCCACCATTTGTCATTTCGTGTGACGGTCAGCGTTTTCTCGGTTGAGTTCCAGCCGCCTTCGGCAACCTTAAACGGCCCTGCCGCATAATCGGAATTCGGCTTATCCACTAGACCATTGGCAAAGAAATCGGTATCCGTCATTTTCGGATGCACCACATAGCTGAAGAGGCTGGCAATAGGGTATGAAGGCTTCGACATCGTGACCTTCACGCGGGTTGCGCTGCCGTCTTCTTCAATAGACTCAATATTCGGGTACAGACCCGTGCTCTGAATCTGATAAGTCTTGTTGTCTGAAAGAACTTTATGAGTCGCTCTCAGAGCTTCAATATCGAGCGGGGTACCATCGTTGAATTTTGCCTTTTCATTCAACGTGATATGCAAAACCTGTTTGCCGTTCTCCATTGCGGAGGTGAACTCGGTACAGAAGTCGGGGTTAGGTGAAGTTTTGCCTTCGTAATCTTGCTGCCACAGACCGCTCGTGAGCAAAGAATTATACGAAGAGATAGCACGAGTATTATCGCCAACGGCGCCCTGAGTATGCAAAGGATTGAAATTTGGTCCCAAACTGGTGACCGCCAGACGCAGCTTTCCGCCGGATTTAAGGGCAGAAACATCCTGCTTATTAATTTTCACGAGGTCTGCGATATTCGCACCTGCCGTTGCTGCAGCCTGAGTAGAGCCGGAACCGCCGTTCTTGCCGGAGCAAGCCGCAAGCATGCCAACGGTTCCCAGCGCAGCACCGCCTGCGAACAAGGTGCGGCGGTTCAGAGTGGAGTGAGCTTTCATGAGCGTATTCTTTCTATCACCGACAAACGCACAGTCTAGCGCTACCGCCCGTGGTAGCGGCGTTTGATACACCTTAATTGTATTCATGGAATTACAGAGCGAGAATTTATTTCCTGCAATCTCAAATACTGGTAATTCATATCACTATTTCGCTTTATCGCATAATATAAATTTTTAGCTCTTTAAAACGTTGCGGGGATGATTCTCATAGAAGAATCACCCCCGCAACACACATGCGGTTCTACGAAACCGACTCTAGCGCTACATCGGGAAGGTCTGCACCATCCGGGTAGTAGCAAGCATAACCGTGGTCTTCGCCGTCAAGCGTGATAACCTCGGGCTTTTCCTCCAGGCACCGCTTCTGCTTACCCTCAGGAAGCAGCTTGAAGATGGGGCACCTGCTGGAGAAGCCGCATCCTACCGGTGCATTAACCGGAGTGGGCAGGTCGCCGTCCAACATGATGCGCTGGCGCTTAGCCTCAACCTCCGGGTCTGGCACGGGAATAGCCGAAAGCAAAGCCTTGGTGTACGGGTGAATCGGGTTATCAAAGACCTGATCCACGTGACCAATCTCGACGATGCGCCCCAGGTACATAACCGCAACACGGTCAGAAGCGTGGCGAATCACGGCGAGGTCGTGCGCCACCATCAGGTAACTCAGCCCCAGGCTCGCGCGGAGTTCCTCAAGCAGGTTAATCACACCCGCCTGAACGGAAACGTCCAATGCCGAGACAGGTTCGTCCAGCACCACAAGTTTCGGGTTTACGGCAAGCGCACGGGCAATACCAATACGCTGGCGCTGACCGCCGGAGAACTGGTTCGGGAAGCGATTCACGTGATCGGGCTGCAGACCCACGATCTTCATCAGCTCAACCACGCGCTTTTTAATATCCGGACGCTTCATGCCCTGGTTTTCCAGGGGCTCGGCAAGAATCTCGTAGACGGTAAAGCGCGGGTCGAGGGCGCCCGTGGGGTCTTGGAAAACCATCTGTTGGTTCTTGCGCAGTTCAAGAATCTCACTGACAGATTTATGATCCTGCGTAGAGACACCGTTAATCAGAATCTCGCCATCGGTTTTCTTGCTGAACTCCATAATTTCCAGCAGCGTGGTGGTTTTACCACACCCGGATTCGCCCACGATTGAGAAGCACTCACCCTCACGAATATCGAAAGATACGCCGTCCACGGCCTTCACGGTGCCCACGCGGCGCTTCATGAGGGAACCCTTCATGAGCGGGAAATGCTTCTTCACGTTGCGCACTTCAAGCACCGGCGCGCGATCTTCGCGCGGAATGCTTTCAAACTTCGAAACGGGAGTTTCAGGAACGGTATAGAGTTCTTCGGCCGTCTTACTGATGAGATCCTGCGAGATAGTGCAGGAGGAGTAGTGCCCCTCACCAGCGCCCTTGAGCGGAGCGAGCTCGGGCTCACCAGCATCGTCCTTGCAGCATTGACCGCCGTTTTTGGCGACGGGGCAACGCTCACGGAACGAGCAGTGATCCACCGGGTACAGCAGATTCGGCGGAGTACCCTCAATGGGCACCAAAGAGGTTTTCTGCGAGCGATCCACGCGGGGAACCGCACCCAATAAGCCAATCGTGTAGGGATGGCTGGGGTACTTATAAAGGTCTTCAGCCTTAGCAATTTCTACCGGTTTACCCGCGTACATCACCAGAATGTCATCGGCCATACCGGCGACAACACCCAAGTCGTGGGTAATCATGATAGTTGCCGCACCGGTTTCATCCTGCGCCTTATCCATAACCTCAAGCACCTGCGCCTGAATGGTGACGTCAAGCGCTGTGGTAGGCTCATCCGCAATAAGCACGCGCGGATCGTTGGCAATCGCCATTGCGATCATGATGCGCTGGCGCATACCGCCGGAGAACTCATGTGGGAAAGAACGCAGACGGTCGGCTGGGGAAGGAATACCCACTAGGCGCATGAGTTCGATAGAGCGATCTTTAATCGCCTGCTTGCTCATACCCTTATTGTGGATTTTGAGGACTTCGGCAATCTGATCCCCGATAGTGTACACCGGAGTCAGCGAAGACAGCGGATCCTGGAAGATCATGGAGATGTGCTTGCCGCGGTATTGGCACATTTCCTTATCGCTCAGACCCAGCAGTTCGGTGCCGTTGTATTTGATAGACCCGGTAATATCGGCGGTCGTGGGGTGAAGCCCCATAATCGCCATAGATGCCACGGATTTACCCGAACCGGATTCGCCAACGATACCCAGGGTTTTACCGGCGTAAAGGTCAAAATCAACACCGCGCACCGCATGTACAACACCGTTTTCGGTATTGAAGCTAACATGCAGGTCTTTAACACTCAGAACGGGAGAAGTGCTCATGAGTTTTATGCCTCCTCATTCTGGGCGGATGCCTGAGCATCGGTCTTGGGGGCGGTTGATAGTGCTGCAGCGTCGGCTTCCTGAGCCTGCGCGTCTTCGATCTTAGATGCCGATTTCTGGCTCTTAGGTTTCTTTGACTTCTTGATCTTACCGACCGACATGGAAGTCGGGTCGAAGGCATCGCGCAGGCCATCATTCATGAGCGAGAGCGGCCCCACCAGCAGGAAGAAGAAGATCACGGGGAACCAGAACATATGCGGCAGGGTATTAAGCTGCTGCGCAGCATCGGAAATCAACGACCCCAGTGAGTAGTTCGGATAGGTAATACCGATGCCGATAAAGGAGTACGCAACCTCAGAGAGCACAGCAATCATGATGCCGGTCGTGAAGTTCAGAACGAGCATCGAGCCGATATTCGGAACGAGGTGCCGCAGCACGATCTTGAAGGGATGTACGCCCATGTAGCGTGCTGCCTTCACGTAATCGCGCCCAATCAGGGATTGCGCCATCGCACGAATCACACGGGCAGGCCCCATCCAGCCGAATACAATCAGCACAGAGGAGAGCACAATCCACGTGGGAACGGTCTTCTGAATCTGCTTACCGATCTGACCGTTGATGAAAATCGCCAAAATCAACAGCGAGGGAACCATAATCATGGTTTCCAAGAGGAAGAGCATAACCCTGTCGATCCAGCCACCAAAGTACGCCATTACGCAACCGTAGATCGCGGAGATAATGACGGTGGCGATACCCACGACCAGGCCGATTTCCATTGAGGTCCATACGGCTTCGCTCATCATGGCGAAGAGATCGTTACCGCCCACGGTGGTGCCAAACCAATGCTCTGCGGAGGGGCCTTCACCGCCGAGGGTCATAAAGTCAGATTCGGTTGCGGAGTACTTAGAAACATATTTGCCGAAGTACCCGAAAAGCCCCACACAGATAAAGACGATAAGCCCGAACACCGCAGCCTTGTTGCGCAAGAAGCGGCGGAGGATAATCACGTTCTTGTTGAGAACTTTAAAATCACCATTCTGCACGACAGGTACCGTGCTTGTTTCAGTTACCTGGCTCATGAGATCCTCACTCGGGGGTCGACGATCGTGGTCGCGATATCGGCGATAATGGCACCGATGGCGAACAGCACGGAACCGTAGGCGAGAGTAGCGGTCGCAGCGTTCACATCCTGCTGACCAATCGCATCAATAGACCATTTACCGATGCCGGGCCATGCAAACACGGACTCCGCGAAGAAGGCACCCGCAAAGATGGTGGGAATGGTGTATGCAATCGACTGTGCCACCGGGATGAAGGACACACGCAGGGCGTGGCGGGTAATCGCCTGGTTACGGGTGAGTCCTTTCGCGCGAGCGGTACGCACGAAGTCTGCGTTCACGTTATCGAGCAGGTATTGCCGCTGAGCAATCTGATAGCTGGCCCATCCGAAAATCGTCATACAGAAGGTCGGCACCACATAGTGCGCCGCCATGTCTATGGTGGTATCCCAGAAGCCTGTTACACCGGGCGTCGAAATACCGGTCACATAGAAAATCTTTTCTCCGCCGTTTTCAACCACAATGTTGTTAATGGCGGTCGCTCCCTGCTGCACCACGAAGTATGCCACGGGGGCGGGAATAATGTAGACGAGATAGGAATAACCGGTAATAACCCGGTCGGAAAACTTGTACTGACGCGCTGCCGAGTAAACGCCCAGCGCCACACCGATGATAATGGTCAAAATAGTCGCCGCGAGCATCAATCTGGTAGAAACCCACAGACGCTGACCGAATTCCTGATTGATATATGCGCTGTTTGGGCTGCGTCCCCAATCAAATTTGGTGACAACATTCGTCAGCCATTGAATGTATCGGTCCCACGCACTCATTTCGGGGTCTAACCCAAGGGATGCGAGGGTGCGGTTCACCTGCTCAGGCGAGGGGCGCGGTACCTTTTCCTGCTCCAAAAGGGCAGGTTTTAGAGTGGTAACAGCCGCAAAATAACCCATAGTCGTGGTTAAGAAAACCATCACGAGGTAAGTGAGCGACCTCCGGAGGATGTACCTAAACATGGGGCGGTTCCCCTCCTAGATATTTTGGTTTCGTAGGCATGTGTGTAATAGCTTCCGTCATCGGATAATCCAGTGACTATAGTCACTAGAAGCGTAGTTCCTTTATCTTATATTTACATTCGGGTATCCACCAAACCCACATCGCCTTAAGATCAGCCGACAAGCACCATTTTGCGGGGTGCTGCGAGGATCTTAGAGGCGGTATCCCCGGTATCGCTGTCAAAATAAGGTTCGGCAAAAAGTTACGAAAGATTTACACACACCGAAGATTTGTGGCGTCATATTTTTTCACAACGCCTCAAACCCTCTCCAGACCCCAAAAAATCCACGAAAAACCATGTAAACAGGAGCAAAACCAACATCTAAAATAAGTAGGTCCTAACTTATATTTTCGGGATTTAGGGCAAAAAATTTTATGAATTTCATACCAAAAGCACCCCGTATCCTGTGATTTATGAATGACATCACAGGATGCGGGGTGAGAATGTATCTCTTTTACACGTGACTTTCTACGTTCGTGAAAATTCTAGAACCGGTTACGGTACTCGCTCGCAGCAGCACCGGTGCGGAAGGCACGAATATT
>ERZ772962.239-NODE-239-length-30489-cov-4.273148_pt1 | contig 30489 bp, 20 predicted proteins | sample MGYA00580676_ERZ772962 | MGnify/ENA primary metagenome ERZ772962 (study PRJEB29015, sample SAMEA2738049) | human oral metagenome | biome: human oral; feature: human-associated habitat; material: saliva | place: China | collected 2230 ...
CTTGAGAGCTTCAGCAGCTTCATCAACTTTTGCTACAGTCTTGTGGAGGTCGATGATGTGGATGCCGTTGCGCTCCATGAAGATGTAGGGCGCCATAGCGGGGTTCCACTTACGCTTGAGGTGACCGAAGTGACAGCCGGCCTCAAGAAGGGTTTCAAAATTAGTTCTAGACATTTTGAAATACGTTTGTTTACTTTCCTGGAAGTTGCGGTGCATTCTACACAGAGCCAAATGGAGAAGGCCCGGTGATCAGTCGCCACAGGAACGGCGACGCGTGCTCCGATGAATTGAATTGCCCTTGCGTTCAAAGCGCAAAGGGGCGTTCAACCAACCCGCAAGTAGCGACATGCGGCCACGAGGTGGCAGAAGACGGTCTTACGAGTTTGGATACTAAACGTTGTTTGAACTTCAGCAAACTTGCCGATAGGACGATTAACGCTTGCTGAACTGGAAGCGGCGGCGTGCCTTGGGACGACCCGGCTTCTTACGTTCAACTTGACGCGGATCGCGCGTCATGAAACCTTCAGCGCGGAGCGCCTTCTTGTCGTCGGCGTTGATCTTAACGAGTGCGCGAGCGATGGCAAGGCGGAGCGCTTGGCTCTGACCCGTGAAACCACCACCGTTGAGGTTCACTTTGATGTCGTACTTCTCCGTGGCTTCGAGCAGCGCGAGGGGCTGTTTCACCACGAACTGAAGGATCGAGGAGGGAAAATATTCGGTGAGATCACGCTTGTTGATCGTGATTTTACCGGTGCCTTCCGTGAGGAAAACACGGGCAACGGCGCTTTTGCGACGGCCCAATGCATTGATCATTTCCATTGTGTCTACGATTTTTTACTTGAGGGTGTTAATATCGATAGCCTTGGGGTTTTGTGTTTCGTGCTTGTGCTCTTCGCCTACGTAAACGTAGAGGTTGCTGAGGAGCTTAGCGCCAAGACGGTTCTTGGGAAGCATACCCTTCACGACACGACGGAGGAGTTTGTCTGCACCGTTGGGCTTAGCGAGGATCGATGCGGGTGTGTGCTCGCGCTGACCGCCGGGGTAGCCGGTGTAGGTGTAGTAAGTGCGGTCGGTCATCTTCTTGCCGGTGAGAACGAACTTGTCGGCGTTGATGATGATCACGTTGTCGCCGCAGTCTACGTGGGGAGTAAAGTTGGGCTTGTACTTACCACGGAGCAATTTGGCGACCTTCGAAGCAAGGCGACCCAGCACTTGATCGGTGGCGTCGACGATGACCCACTCTTTCTGTGCGGTGTCCTTGTTGGCAGAAATGGTCTTGTAGCTTAAAGTGTCCATTCTTTTTGATGTAGTTTTGTAGTTACTAAGGAGCGAGCTCCTATTTCAATTAAGTTATCGTTCTCGCGATTCACTAACCACCGTTTTTCGGCCAATGAAACCCGGCTATTAACACGCGAGTGTGGCTGCAAATGAGCCACATTGATAATAATCGGCATGCAAATGTACTTATATTCTGCGAAATAGCCAAGCTTGCGAACTTGAAAATCTTCTTTTCATGGATTCTCTCTCCCGTTTTTTGATTTTCTCGGAGACTTTCAGACCGAAACGGGGCGTTTTTCCCATTTCGACGGGAGTTTTTCGTTCTCACTTGCCGGCACGTCACGTTTATGCAGGGCGGAGAGAGGATAAAGGGAAGGAGTGCAGCAATAGTGCCGCTTTCGGATCGCAAGGCGTGAGGATAATTCGATGCTCGTTCGTCGATTGGGCGTAAGACGAGGAGCTCGTGCAAAATCATTTCCCCACTTTCCGATCAACCCTTCCACTTTTTTGACGTGAACTGCGTGGCAGCGTGCTGCACCCGAATCTCCGAATTTTGCTTCTCGTTCATCCGCTTTCCGGTGTGCATGCGCTGCGTTTCTTCGCGCGCCCGCGTCAGCTGTTTTTCGTTTTTTGCCTTCACCTCTTCACCATACGACTGTAAGAAACTATGAAACAGCGACTTGCGAGTGAAGGCTTCACCCTTATTTCCTTCACCGGTGAAGGCAGAAAAAAGGCATTTTCTTCACCCGCAAAACGCACTGTATCAACGGATTGTGGGTGAAGGTGAAGGGTGAAGGCAGGAATTGCGAACTCGCTGAGTGCGCGATGCGCAGGGGCGTGTCCGTTCGCGCGTACGGAGGTGCGGATGAGGAAACAGGGGGTGATATGGTGGGCGAAGGAACGGGCGTCTTTTCAAAAAAAGCAGGGAAGAAGAAGAGAAAAGAAGGGGAGTTTCGCAAGAAAGTCCACAAGTTTTTATTCGATCTCTCCCTTTTCTCAAAAATCGAAATATTTTTCTCACAAAACCTTCGACAGTTCGAAACTAAATCCTTACTTTTGCGCTTGATAAAACACAACTTTCCCTTCATCCCGCCGCACTGCGGCGTCCATATAGCGCAAAGTCGAGGAACATTTCCCGACCATCCGGCGCAAACGCTCTTTGACTTACTGATGAACCATCGCGACTTCATCATATCTCGACCTATCATAACAGGCCAAAAGGCGCTGTCCCTCAACATGGGGTGGCATTTGCACGACAGCGACGCTACCCTTTTGGTTTGTACAGAAAGAAGGAGGGGCAAGGAACTGGCTTTTGTTCCATAAGAAAAGGGGCGTTCGCCTTCTTGCGACAACGCGGTTTTGGCTACTCCCATTCGTTTCTTGTCCTACCACCCATGCAGCGAATCCTCGTGCGTATGAAGCGTTTTTTTGTGCTGTATTTCGAAACTATCGGCGCGAGTCTGCATCGTTCGTGGAGCGACCTAATACAAAGCTCCCCACGAGCCTACGAAAGACGCGATTCGTGGGGAGTTGTATCATATCCTAATGTTGAAAAGGGCGCGATCAGAAACCGGCGAGTTCGAGCACACGCGCCACAGCGGCATCGAGGCCGGCCACGTCCTTACCACCTGCCGTGGCGAAGTGGGGTGCGCCACCGCCGCCGCCCTTGATGAGCTGTGCGGCAGCCTTGACGAGATTGCCAGCGTGCAAACTGCGTTCGCTCACCAGGTCTTTGCTGAGCATCACGGTGAGGAGCGGTTTGTCGTCGTGCTTCGAACCGAGCACCACGAGGGTGTGGTCTTGCAACTGACCGGCCACTTGGAATGCGAGGTCTTTGACCGCGGCGGCATCGACGTCCATGGGAATGACGCCGGAGACGATCTTCACGCCGTCGACTTCCTTCGCTTTCTCGATGAGACGCGCTTTGAGTTGCAACACGCGCTCGCGCAAGGCCTCTTCCACTTGTTTGCGCAAGTCGGCATTGTCGGCAATGGCCTTTTCGACGGCGGCGCGCACGTCCTTGGCATTGTTGAAGAACGACGATACGCCCTGGATGATTTCCTGCATGAGGTAGACGCTCTCTTCGGCGGCTTGACCGGTGAGGGCCTCAATGCGGCGAATGCCGGCAGCGACACTGCTTTCGCTCACGATGCGGAACAGACCGAGGCAACCGGTGCTGGCGGCGTGCGTGCCGCCGCAGAACTCGATGCTGTCGCCAAACTGCACGACGCGCACTTTGTCGCCGTACTTCTCACCGAAGAGGGCCACGGCGCCCATTTTCTTGGCTTCTTCGATGTCGACGTCGCGATGGTCTTGCAGAGGTAGGTTCTCGCGGATGCGTGCGTTGACGAGGCGTTCCACTTGGCGCAGCTCCTCGGGCGTGACTTTCTGGAAGTGGGCGAAGTCGAAACGCAAACCGTCGGGCGTGACGAGCGATCCCTTCTGTTCGACGTGGTCGCCGAGGACTTCGCGCAGGGCCTGATCCACGAGGTGTGTGGCGGTGTGGTTGGCTTCAGCGCCACGACGGCGATCGACGTCAACGCAGGCCATGAATTCGGCCGAGACGTCGGCGGGGAGCTTGTGCGTGAGGTGGATGGGCAGGTTGTTTTCGCGCTTGGTGTCGAAGATCTCGACCGTTTCCTGCTCGTTGACGAGCACACCGGTGTCGCCCACCTGGCCGCCCATTTCGGCATAGAAGGGCGTGGTGTCGAGCACGAGCTCGAAGTAGGTCTGTTTCTTCTGGGTGACTTGGCGATACTTGAGAATGCGGCAGCCGTATTCGGTGTAGTCCCAACCCACAAATTGGGTTTCGCCTTCGTGCACGGTCACCCAGTCGGAAGCTTCGACAGCGGCGGCGTTGCGGGCACGCTGTTTCTGCTGTTCCATCTCGGCGTTGAAGGCAGCTTCGTCGACGGTGAGACCGGCTTCGGAGCAGATGAGTTCCGTGAGGTCGAGGGGGAAACCGTAGGTGTCGAATAGCGTGAAGGCCTTGGTGCCGTCGACGACAGTGCGACCGGCTTGTTTGGTTTGCTCAATCACGCCTTCCAGGAGGTTGATGCCGGTGGCGAGGGTGCGGAGGAAGGATTCTTCTTCTTCGCGAATCACCTTGGTGATGAGTTCTTGCTGTGCGGGCAGCTCGGGATAGGCGCCGCCCATCTCTTGCACGAGCGTGGGTACGAGGAGGCAGAGGAAGGGGTCGCGACGACCGAGGAAGGTGTAGGCATAACGCACGGCGCGACGAAGGATGCGGCGGATGACGTAGCCGGCTTTGGCGTTGGAGGGCAGCTGTCCGTCAGCGATGGAGAAGGCAATGGCGCGCAGGTGGTCGGCGATGACACGCATGGCCACGTCGATCGGTTCGTCCTTGCCGTAGGTGAAGCCCGAGAGTTCGGCGATTTTACGAATGATGGGTTGGAACACGTCGGTGTCGTAGTTCGATGTCTTGCCTTGCATCACACGCACCAGGCGCTCGAAGCCCATGCCGGTGTCGATGACTTTGTGGGGCAATCCCTCGAGCGAACCGTCGGCCTTGCGGTTGTATTGCATGAAGACGAGGTTCCAAATCTCGATGACGAAAGGGTTGTCTTTGTTCACCAGCTCAGCACCGGGCACGGCGGCTTTCTCGGCGTCGGTGCGGTTATCGATGTGGATTTCCGAGCAAGGGCCGCAAGGACCCGTGTCGCCCATTTCCCAGAAGTTGTCGTGCTTGTTGCCGTTGATGATGTGGTCTTTGGGGAAATAGCGTTCCCAGATGCCGGCTGCTTCGTCGTCGCGCTCCAAACCGGCGCTCTTGTCGCCTTCGAAGACCGTGACGTACAGGTCTTTGGGATCGATCTTGAGCACTTCGACCAGGAATTTGTAGGCAAAGGTGATGGCGCCTTCTTTAAAATAGTCGCCAAACGACCAGTTGCCCAGCATTTCGAACATCGTGTGGTGGTAGGTGTCGTGGCCCACCTCTTCGAGGTCGTTGTGCTTACCGCTCACGCGCAGACATTTCTGCGAGTCGGTCATGCGGCGGCTTTTGGGTTCGACGTTGCCGAGAATGATGTCCTTGAATTGGTTCATACCGGCGTTGGTGAACATCAGCGTGGGATCGTCCTTGATCACCATCGGGGCGGAGGGAACGATGAGGTGACCGTTCTCTTCGAAGAAGCGTTTGAAGGCTTCGCGTATTTCGTTTGCTGTCATCATAGACTTTTGTATTTCGATATTTGGTGCGAATTTACGAATATCTAATGAGTTGCACGACGTAAGCAGCAGAAAATCATTTGTGCTGCGTGGGATCTCCGCTGCGCGTGGGAGGTTGCGATGCGCTTTCTCACGATGCGGTCTCTTTCCCGTCTTCCGAGGTGGGGCGGGTGCGGTGCGCTAATATATAATGGAGTGTGGATCAGGCACAGGTTGCTTTTTTAGCGCACGAAGCGAGGGGCGGGCGCTCCCCTACCCTCACGGACGTCGTTTTGCGAGGCGGGGGTTCGAAGGACGACACCGTGCGCAGACGAAAAAACTGGCAGGTCGTCGCTCGCTTGCGGAACAAGGAGGGACGACCTGCCAAGGCGGAGGTGTGTTTTCCGGTTTGAAACGGTTATTATCGCACGATGAGTTTGCTCCCTTTCAGCACGTGGAGGCCGGGCGCGTTGGGCGCGATGCGGCGACCGCTGAGGTCGTAGTGCGACGAAGCGGCAGAAGCGGTGGTACGAACGGGGGTGATGCCCGTCACATAGTTGCAAGTGAGTGTGACGTCGGCGGAGAGTCCGTCGGCGCCGACGGGAAGACCGGTGAGCGAATCGAACTTGTACTTTTCCAATTCGGGGGCTTCGTAGGTCAATGTGCTACCGGCGGGAACGAAAAACTGCTCGTCGGGGAGCAAGCTGCGGCCGTCGGGGGCGAAGCGGTGGTGCACCGTGACCCGGAAATAGGGGGCGAGGCGGAAGGAACGTAGCTCGTAGGCGTGACCATAGACGTTCCAACCGGTCATGCCGCCCACCACGCCATCCCAATATTCGCCGTTCGTGCCTTGCACACGCCAACTGCGGCGGTCGGCATTGAGCGTGAACGAGAAGTTACCGGGGGTGTCGCCGACGAGGACTTCGCCGGAACGGGGCAGCTCGGGGAGATATTTTCCGGTGGCGGGATGGTACAACTGCCAGCGCGCACCGTTGCGGCGCAACTGCCAGACGTACATCGGATCGGTACCGTCGGGCGCGATTTGACCTTGCAACACGCGGCCGTTGTCGGGCGAAACGTTGCGATAGCCGGCGCGCTCGGGGGCGGATGCCGAGGTGTCGTAGAGCAACACGTAGCTGCCGTCGGTCAACTCGGCGAGCGGTTCGCCCGCAGCCGCCACACCGGCATGGGCATCGCCTTTGTAGACGAGGGTGCGGTGCACATCGGCATCGGGGGTCAGGGTGATTCCCTCAGCGGGAAAGTCACTGACGGTGTAGAAGGGGACGGCGGGGGCATGCAGCACGAAGCTTTCGCCCACCGCCACGGCAAGGGTATCGGTGGCCAGCAATGCGCCGTGTTCATCGATGGCCGTCAGAAAAACCCGGTTGTGGGTTTTCTTGTAAGTGAGGGTGAGGGTGAGCGGCGTGTCGCCGGCGTCGAGCGGGGAGAGCGGCGACTGCAAACGATAGCCGGGCAGCTGCGGAGCGGCCAACGTGCGTTCGGCGACCGGCACATAGCGAACGATGGTCGAAAGCGGGTTACCTTTGGTGTCGACACACTGAATCGTGACACTGCGCGCGGCCACGAACTGCCACCCCGTGCCTTGCGGACGCACTGCATCGGGACCGCCGGTGCTACTGCCCGAACTGATCACTCCGGGATAGGTGGGCGAATCGGCGGCGATGGGGAAAAGCGTCTTGCCGGAAGCAGAAAGGGTGTAATCGGCCGTGGCGGGATAATAAGTGGCGGTGAGGGTGGCGCCGTTTTTGGCCACACTCACGGGGAAGGCGTAGCGATCGATTTTCTTCGTGGCGGGCGTGCCGACAAAACGACCGGTGGCGACGTTGCGCAGGCGGAAGGTGAAGGTGCCGCCCGACGTGTTGAAGGGCGAAGCATCTACGACTTCCCAGGCATTGTTGTTGTTGTCAAGCTGCGCGGTGTGGGTGAGTTCGGCCGCACCGGTCTTGTCTGCGAGCATCGTGCCCTTGAATCCGTCGACGGTGTTGCGCAATAGATAGACCTGTCCGGCCTTGGGGAGCGAAGCGGGGGCTTGCACCGTGGGTTTCGCGGCGTCGGTCACTTTTTGACTGCCGACAAAAAGCCAAAGACCACCGTTGCCGCCGGCAGGATCGGAATAGAGGTTCACGGCTTGGCCTTGTCCGGGCATCGAAGCGTTGAACCACAGGCTGTTGTTGGCCGCGGAGCGGATGGTGTAGTAGCGATAACCATCGGCGGTGCCGTAGCCTTTGTCGCCGAGTACGAAGTCGTAGTGCTTGGCCGTTCGATCGTAGTTCCAACGTCCGGCGACGGAAGTGGCCGTGGGCTGCGGGGCGACACTGCCTTCGGGAGCGGCTTTCGACACGAGGGCGAAACGTCCGGGGTGGTTGCTGTCTTGCTCGAAACGCCAGAGTTGCGCGTCGGCAGCGGTCGTGCCATCGGCGGCTTGCGGGGCGGTCCACAGCCGATCGGCAGCGGCGCCTTTCGCTTTGTACTGCGCGACGAGCGGAGAATCGGCGGTGAGCAGCGTGATGCAGCGGCCTTTGCGATCGTTGTCGGCGGCGCGCGTCACGAGGCGGTAGTAGGTATTGTGGTCGGCCGTGCTCACTTCGGGATAAACCATCGAAGCGGGCTTCTCGTCGCGGAGGAAGGCACGGTCGTACTCATACTTATTGTAATTGAGCATCACGGTGTCGGCCTGCATGCGGCGCACGAAGCTGCTAAAGTTCTTTTTGGCTTGCGGCGACCAACCGGCTTCGGCGATGGCAATGAGGCGCGGGAGGGCCAGGTGCTCCATCACGTCGGCTGTAGCCACGTGTTCGGTCCAGAAGGTGCCCTGCACACCGATCGAGTGTTTGAAGTCAGTGGGCTGTTCTTCGTAAGTGGCTTTCAAGTGGTCGGAGCCGTTGCCGGGCAGCGTGGCCATCCAACCTGTTTTCGCGGGGGCACGGTTGATGTAATAGGGGCCGTAGACGGTGTAGATGCTGGGGAGTCCGAGCTCGTTGGCGATCTCGGCACCGCGGCGTGCGGGCACCCAGCAATAGACCGTGGCGCCGGTTTTCTTCATGAGCTGAAGGTCAGCGCCTTTCTCGGTCACTGTTTCGTTCCAAACGGAGATTTTGCGACCTTTCGAACGCAGATAGGTGCTGATTTCGTCGATGAAGTGGGTTTGCAACTGGCGATAAGACGTGAGCTTCAAGCGCTTGTACATCTCTTGACACTGCTTGTTGTTCTCCCATGCCGTGGTGGGGCATTCGTCACCGCCGATGTGGATGTTCTCCGAGGGGAAAATGTCCATCAATTCGTCGAGAATGTCCTTCACAAAGCGCACGGCTTTGGGGTCGGCCACGTTGAGCACGTCGGTGAACACCCCACCCCATGTTTCCACGCGGTGCGGGCCGCTCGGATTGCAGGAGAATTGCGGGTAGGCGGCCATGGCAGCCGAGAAGTGGCCGGGCATGTCGATCTCGGGAATCACCTCGATGTGGCGTTCGGCGGCGTAGGCGACGATGTCTTTCAACTCCGCACGCGTGTAGAAGTAGGGACCGTAGGGACGATTCGTCCAGTAAGCGCCGTGCTGCATGGAGGTGACGTAGGTGTTGGACGCCACGGAACCGACCGAGGTCAGCCGCGGATATTTTTTCACTTCCCAACGCCAACCTTGGTCTTCGGTGAGGTGGAAGTGGAACTTGTTGAGTTTGTACACCGCCATGAGGTCGAGCATGCGTTTGATCTCGTCGACGCTGAAAAAGTGGCGGGCTACGTCGAGCATGAAGCCGCGGTAGGCGAAGCGCGGGCCGTCGGTGATGGTCAGGCAGGGCAATTCATAGCGCGTGATGGCCGCATCGTGCACACCAGCGGCGACACAGGCGGGCAGCATCTTGTTTAGACTGGCGAAAGCGTAGAAGAAGCCGGTGGCCGTGGCGGCTTCGATCGTCACGCCTTCGGGCTGCACGGTCAGGCGGTAGCCTTCTTGACCGTAGGTGTTCGTCGCGTCCTTCACTTGGCGGAGCGTGACGACCGTTCCGGCCGCACGATCGGCCGCCGTGGCGGTGCTGCCGGTGACGCGGTTGAAGTTGCTGACGAATTTACGTACTTCTGCGCGCACCGACTTGTCGAGGCCGTCACCGCCCACCGCGAAAGTTGCGGGGAAGACGAAGGTGCCGGTCTGAACGCTCATTTGTTTGGGAAGGGGCGTCAAGTTGACAAACGGTTGCTGCGCACTCATTTTGCCAAATGGCAACAAAAGAAAGGCGGCGAGCAGAGAAAGATGCCGAAATTTCATGGGCTGGTGGAGCTTGTGGGGTGATAGGCGACAAAACGTGCCGAGCGGCAAATTCTGTCGACGAATGATTGCTACAAAGTTAGTATTTTATTTCTATTCTTGCACTTCTTCCACGGAGAAAGTCAAGCGAAGCTGACAATTCTCCCCTTGTGGTGACAAAAAACCACCCATTTTCAGGTTTTTCCTCCGCGTTTTCCGGCGAAAGTCTCCCTTTTTTTCGCCTGCCGCGGGGGGCTGCGTCGGAGACCGGGTGGGCAAAAGTGCAGAGACGGCAACGCCCCTCCGTCCGCAGGGGACGAAGGGGCGCGAGGGGGAAGGCTTTGGAAGAAAGCGATCAAACAAGATGTGCGATGAGGGATTCGCGGTCGCCGGGCAGGTAGTCGATGACGGGAATCTCGATCATGGTGTAAGCACCGGGGCGTTGGCGCAACGAAGCGCGGGCGACGTTAACCAGCACTTGCGCGGTGAGGGCGGGATTGTTGATCTTCATGTCGAACGAGAAGAGCTGATTGTGCGTGCGACCCGAGACACCTTTGCGCGTGAGGTGCACACCGTGACCCACATCGTTGAGGGCGTCGACAGAAGCCACGGCCTGTACGTGCGTTTCGTCGTTGACGAAATAGGGATCGGCCTTGATGGCCGCTTCAACTCGGGCGAAATCAGCGCCGGGCTCGAGTTCGACGTAGACCATACGGCGGTGAATGCCGGTGCCGAGGGGGATGGTGACCGAAAGGGCATCGCGAACGCCATCGATAGCGCGAACGGCTACCGAGTGTCCCATGGAACGGCCGGGACCGAAATTCGTGTAGCTCACGCCTTTCGGGGCGAGGCTCTCCATGAGGGTGCGCACAACGGAGTCGGAACCCGGGTCCCAACCGGCAGCTACTACGCTCACGGCGTTGTGTGCCTTGGCGACTTCGTCGAGGGTGCGGCGGAGCTCTACGATGCTGGTGTGGATGTCGAAAGAATCGACGGTGTTGATGCCGAGGGCCAAGCACTCTTTGGCGTAGCTTTCGACGCTGCGAGTGGGCGTGGCCAGGATGGCGACATCGACTTTCTCGAGTTCTGAGATGTGCTTCACCACAGGATAAGCGGCGAGTTCTGCGGGACGGTCGGCGGCACCATTGCGGCGAACCACACCAACGCATTCCATATCGGGAGAAGCTTCGATGGCTTCAAGGGCATACTTTCCGATGTTTCCGTAGCCGACGATGGCAGCGCGAATTTTCTTTTCCATAAGAAGTGATGAGATTGATTGTTTTAGTTGTTCCTCCGTATCTTTGCCGAGGAAATCGTCAGTGGCGGTGCGATCTGTTCGGACTGATCGGCGACCGCCGCGCGGTGCTTTCGCACTGCGCTGCAAATTTAGAAAGCACAGGCCGAGTGACCAACGCTCTGCGGCGTTTTTTGAAAACGAAATGGCTCAGTTTTGCACTCTTTCATTGTGCGCACGCAACAAGAACAGGCCGACGGCGGTGAGCAAGCCGTTGAACACGAGCAGTTCGTAGCCAAATTTGTAGTTCCACCACACGGGAGCCATGCGGTCGAGCACACCGCAAATCAACGGCGAGAGCACGACTACCCACGGAACAAAACGATCGCGCACGCGAACGCGGGTGAAGAGACCGAAAGCAAAGAGGCCGAGCAGCGGACCATAGGTGTAAGAGGCCATGACATAGATGGTGTTGATGACATTCGGACTGTCGACTGCGGCGAAAATCCACACGCAACCCAGGCAAGCCAGCACCATCAAGGCATGAACTCGCCGACGGAGACGCACATCATCTTCGCGTTCGAGCAAATCGATGCAGCAACTGGTGGTCAAGGCCGTGAGGGCGCCGTCGGCGGCACTGAAGGCCGCGGCCACAATACCCAACGAGAACGGAATCACCACCCACGGACCGAGGGCACCGCTGCTGACCAATTGTGGCAGGAGGGCGTCGGGTTTGGCAGGCAGGGCGATGCCTTGCGCCGCACAGAAGGTGTAGAGCAAGATCCCCAAAGCGAGCAACAGGGCATTGATGGGAAGAAAGGCCATGCCATAGAGGCACATGTCTTTCTGTGCGTCGCGAAGCGTGCGGCAGGTGAGATTTTTCTGCATCATGTCTTGATCCAACCCGGTCATCACGATCACGATGAAAATACCGGAGAGGAATTGCCGCCAAAAAGCTTGTGGACTCGCGAAGTCCCACTCAAAGACACGGCTCATGGGGCTTTCGCGCACGGTAATCCACACGCCGTGCCAGTCGAGTCCCATGCGTGCCGCCACGGCCCACAGGGTGCCGCCGAGCGCGAGGAGTAACATCAGACTTTGAAAGACATCGGTGTAGATCAGTCCCGCCTGTCCGCTGCGATGCGTGTAGAGCCAAATGAGCAACAGGGTGACGGCGGCGGTGACGGGGAAGGGGATGCCGAAAGGTGCGGCGATGAAGGTGTGGAGCACCAAGCCGGCCACATAGAGACGGGCGGCGGCACCGGCCAATTTGCTGAGAAGGAAAAAAACGGCACCTGCGCGGCGTGTTTTCGGACCGAAACGACGCGAGAGGTAGCCGTAAATGCTGGTGAGCCGCAAACGATAATAAACGGGCAGGAGGACGAGCGCCACAATGATGTAGCCCACGATGAAACCGGCGCACATTTGCAAATAGGTCATCCCCGTGGTGGATGCCCAAGCGGGAACGCTCACCAACGAAACGCCCGAGATGCTGCCGGCGATCATGCCGAAAGCCACCATGGGCCAGGGGGCGGAACGGGCAGCACGGTAGAAAGCGGAATTGCCGGTGCGCCCGTGACGACGTTCGGCGAGACGAGAGAGGAGAATGAGCAGGGGAAAATAGACTGCGAGGCCGATGAGCATGAGAAGCATGACGCGCAATTATAGGGAGTGAGGCGGAGATACGAACGATTAAGCGTTGAGACTCCGGTCCGCCGGGGAAGAATCGGCTGCATCGGGCGCGCGGAACCAACTTTCGCGGACGGCGCCGGCATACCACGCGGTGAAGGGAGATTCCTCCACCAGCGGACGCGTGTGCAAGAGGCGATGTGTACGATCGAAAACCAGGAGTTCGCGCGAACGGCTGCCGCCTTCGACGGGGAAAAAGCGAGCCACGGCAATTCGCAGTTCGTTGATGCCGACGGGAAACGGCTGCTGCGCCAAAAAACGAGCAAAACTCGCGCGCGCGGCCTCGGTCTCGTCGGTGGACTGGGGGGATTCTGGGATTGACGACGCCATATATATAATGTGTAGGCCGCGGTTTAGGGCGTCGGCGTGGTCGGACGCACCGCTACCAGGCGCAAGTTGGACAAAGTCAGGACTTGCGGGTAGGACTGCCACCCGACATTTTGCATCAGCTGCACTTCGATTTCACGAACCGGGGCGCTGCTGCCCAGTGTCATCCGCAATTCCTGATCGCGCTGGTAGGAATAGATGCCGTTGGCAAAGGTTTCGGTAGAATCGTTGGCGTAGCGCACGCTGACCACCGAGGCGGCTTGCTTGAGGCCCTGCATGTAGAGCCAGTCGGCGGAGAAAAAGAGCGAAAGCGTGGCGTGGTTCGGCACTTTCTTCCCGGGCTGCACGCGAAAGGTGACGTGCGGCGAAACTTGGGCGGTGAGCACGCGCTGTTTCGCCTGCCAAATCAACAAGGAATCGCCACTTTGTGCCGCGCTGCCTCCGGCGGCTGGGTCGTTGCCTCCGTTTTGCCCGTATTTGTTTTGGATGCGGGCATACACTTCCTTCATTTCGTCGGCATGGCGCGAGTAGTAGGCCAGCGAATGATCGAACTCTTGTGCGGTGATGCCGTATTTTTTGAATACCGACAGCCGGTATTCGATCGGTGCCGTGGGCACACGGTCTGCAAGTTGCTCGCTGAGTGTTTGCGCCAACTGATAATCATAGAGCACATCGGCCATGCGCTCGGTCGGCAACACGTCTTTCCGCTCATTGCCGGGGCCGCAAGCGACCAAGAGGGCCAGACCCAAGCAACAAACGGGCAACGAAAAATGCTTACCTCTCCTCATCATGCCTGTTTTTCCCCTTCTTCGGCGCTGTCCTCGGGCGAGGAGGACGTCGAACGTCGGCCGCCGAGCAACACCGACAGGTATTTATAGTAGAAAAGAATCATGGCAACGGCGCCAACCGAGATGGCTGAGTCGGCCAAATTGAAGATGGCGCCGAAAAAGGTGCCGCCGCCCAACACGGGAACCCAATCGGGCCAGGTGAAAAACGGGAAATAAAACATGTCGACCACCCGCCCGTGTAGGAAAGTGCCGTAGCCTTCGCCCATCGGTACGCAATGGGCCGGTGCGGCTCCCAATCCTTGCGGGAAACTCTCCGTGAAACAGAGCCCGTAGAAGAAGTTGTCGATGATATTACCGAAGGCGCCGGCAATGATCAGCGACAAACAAACGACGAACCCCAACGGCGCGCCGCGACGTATCTGTTTTACCAGCACATAGGTGAACAATCCGACGGCGGCCACGCGGAAAATGGACAACACCGCCGTGCCGATGAAGTCCATGCCGAAGGCCATGCCGTGATTCTCCGTGAAAAGGATGTAGAACCAATCGGTCACGTGGATGCGTTCGCCCAAACTCATACCGGTTTTGACGAGATATTTGATGACTTGGTCACCGACCACAATGCACAAAAAGAGGAGGGTGGCCAAACAGGCGCGAAGTTTCATAATGTTTCTGGGATAAATGCGATGGTGGAAGAGGGCACCACGCTGCGCGGCACGGATGTTGAAGCACAACCTGTCGCGCAGCGTGACGAAAACGGGGGGCCGGGGCGCCGAAAGTCCGAAGCGGCGATCGGCCGGCGCGCTTTGAGGTGCGGAGGCTTCGCCACGGGGCGTCGAAAGTCCGGGAGCAGACTCGCCGATGCGGATCGAGACCCGACCGACGGCCCTACTTTCCTTGTGCCAACTTGGCCTCTATGCTCAAAGTAGCGTGGGGCACGGCACGAAGGCGCTCTTTGGGGATCAATTGTTTGGTGACTCGGCAAATGCCGTACGTCTTATTTTCGATACGAACCAGTGCGGCTTGCAAACCGGTGATGAATTTGCGCAGTCGCTCGGCACTATTCATGAGTTCTTCCAGAGATTGAACGGTTGAGCCTTCCTCGAGCGCATGATAAGTCGGCAGGGTGTCGTCGATATCATTGCTGTTGCGCTTGTTGAGTGTGGCCATCACCTCCTCATACTGTCCCTTCGCCACGCGAAGTTTCTCATTGATGAGTTCGCGAAATTCCGCGAGTTCCTCATCTGAATACCGTTTTTTTTCTTCCATGGTGCAATTGGTTATGGTAAAGAATGCGGGCATGCCCGCCTCCCGCCACCGGTTCGCGCTGTCCACACGGTGGGCGTCGGACAGGCGTCGGGGCGGCGAGCTGCGGGCATGCGCGGTTATGCTTTGGTGATCTGCAATTTCACGGCGGCGCCCTCCACGTCGAAGGTCACTTCCGAGGATACATCGGCACGCACCTCGAGACTTTCGCCGAGCACTTGCGCGCAAATGAAGTCCTTGTAGTCGGCTACGGCACGTTCCACCGCGGGATTCGATTCGAGCACAATGTGAATGCGATCGGTAATCTCGAAGCCGCTGTCTTTACGCAGGGCTTGGATGCGTTTTACGATCTCGCGTGCCACGCCTTCGTTGCGAAGTTCGTCGGTAATCGTGATGTCGAGCGCCACGGTCAGCGCACCTTCGTTGGCAACGCTCCATCCGGGCATGTCTTCACTGATGATTTCCACATCGCTGCGCTCGATCAAGCAGTCTTGTCCCTCGACGTTCACGGTGAGTTGTCCGCGCGTTTCCAATTCTGCAATCTGCTCTTGGCTGATAGAAGTGACGACATTGTTCACGGCCTTCATGAGTTTGCCGAACTTCTTGCCCATCACGCGGAAATTGCACTTGACTTTCTTCTCCAGCATGTTGCCTTCGACGAAATCGATGGCTTTGACGTTCACTTCGTCGAGGATGAGCTGGCGCACGGCCTCGAGTCTCGCTTTGAGTCGGGCGTCGTGTACCGGAATGGCAATGCGTTGCAGCGGCTGGCGCACAATGATGCGTTCCTTCTTGCGCAGCGAGAGCACCAACGAGGTGGTTTGTTGTGCCAACTCCATGCGGGCTTCGAGTTCACTGTCGATAAGCGACTCATCGGCCACGGGGAAACGATCGAGGTGCACGCTCTCGGCAGAGGCTTGTTGCGTGCCGGCGGTCAAATCTTTGTACAGACGATCGGCATAGAAGGGAGCAATCGGCGCCATCAAGCGGCTCAGCGTGAGCAAGCAGGTGTAGAGCGTCTGATAGGCGGCTTGTTTGTCGGTCGTCATCTCGCCGGCCCAGTAACGCTTGCGGTTCAGGCGCACATACCAGTTGGAAAGATTGTCGACCGTGAAGCTTTGGATGAGACGACCCGCCTTGGTCGGTTCGTAATCTTCGTAGCAAGCTTGTACTTCGCGGATGAGCGAATGGAGTTCGCTCAAGATCCAACGGTCGATTTCGGGGCGTTCGCTCACGGGCACCTGCGGGGCGTCGGGATCGAAGCCGTCGACGTTGGCATACATCGAGAAGAAGGAATAGGTCTGAATGAGTTTGCCGAAGAATGTACGGCTCGTTTCGAGCACACCCTCCGAGTCGAACTTCAGATTGTCCCAGGGAGCGGAGTTGGTGATCATGTACCAACGCACGGGATCCGAACCATATTCGCGAATGGCGGCGAAGGGATCGACGGCATTGCCCAGGCGCTTCGACATTTTCTGGCCGTTCTTGTCCAGCACAAGGCCGTTGGAGATCACGGCCTTGAAGGCTACGCTGTCGAACACCATGGTGGCGATGGCATGCAGGGTGAAAAACCAACCGCGCGTCTGGTCTACGCCCTCCGCAATGAAGTCGGCGGGATAAACCGTGCGATTGTCGAGCGCGGCCTTGTGCTCAAACGGATAGTGGATTTGGGCATAGGGCATGGCACCCGAGTCAAACCACACATCGATCAGGTCGCTTTCGCGGTGCATCGGGGCGCCGGTGGGCGAAACCAGCACAATGTCGTCGACATACGGGCGGTGCAAGTCGATGAGATGGTAGTTCTCGCTGCTGTAATCGCCGGGCACGAAACCTTTGTCCTTGAGCGGATTGGACTTCATCACGCCGGCGGCCACAGCCTTCTCGATTTCGTCATAAAGTTCTTGGATCGAACCGATGCAAACCTCCTCGCGCGTCTCGGTGTTGCGCCAGATCGGGAGCGGGGTGCCCCAATAGCGCGAACGACTCAGGTTCCAATCGTTGAGGTTTTCGAGCCATTTGCCGAAACGTCCCGTACCGGTCGATTCGGGTTTCCAGCGGATGGTTTCGTTCAGGGCAATCATGCGGTCTTTGGCCGCAGTGGAACGGATGAACCAGCTGTCGAGCGGATAATAGAGCACCGGTTTGTCGGTGCGCCAGCAGTGCGGATAATTGTGCACGTGCTTTTCGATCTTGAAAGCGGTGCCCTCCTGCTTCATTTCCATGCAGATCACGATGTTGAGATCCTCGGCCTTGTTGGCTGCGGCCTCATCGTATTTGCCTTCCACGGTGAAACGCGGGTCGTAAGCGTTCTTCACGTAGTCACCTGCGTGGTGTGCATAAAGCGCCGTGTCGACGCAGTGCTGAACAAAGGGTTCGGCGCAAGCTTCGAGCGTGTAGTAGCGGCCGGTCAGGTCGACCATGGGGCGAGTCTCCCCGGCCTGATTGAGAATGAAGAGCGAAGGGATGCCGGCGGCCTTGGCCACCTTGGCATCGTCGGCACCAAACGTGGGCGCAATGTGGACAATGCCCGTACCGTCGTCGGTGGTGACATAGTCGCCGGGGATGACACGGAAGGCGCACTCACTCATTTCGACAAAACGATCGCGACCGATGCTGAAAACGCGGTCGGCGTGCGCCGCAGCGTAGTCTTGCACGAAGTCGGCGGCCGTGTCGTTGAGCGGTTCGGTGGGTTTCACCCAAGGCATGAGCTGGGCATAGCGCATACCCACGAGGTCGCTGCCCTTGAAGTGGGCCACTACGCGATAGGGCAACACCTTGTCGCCGGGCGTGAAGGCCATTTCGGCTTCGGCGCCCTCGGCCTTGAAGTAGGCAGCCAGGCGACTTTCGGCCAGGACGGCGGTGATTTGCTCGCCGTTGTAGGGATTGAACGTCTGCACAGCCACATAGTCGATGTGCGGGCCGACGCAGAGGGCGGTGTTCGAGGGGAGGGTCCACGGCGTGGTGGTCCAGGCGAGGAACACCGGGCGGCCCCATTCGGTGAGTGCCGCGGGGGCGTCGAGCATTTCAAACTGGGCAGTGACCGTGGTGTCCTTCACATCGCGATAGGCACCGGGCTGATTGAGCTCGTGACTCGAAAGGCCCGTGCCGGCAGCGGGGCTGTAGGGCTGAATGGTGTAACCTTTGTAGAGGTATCCCTTGTCATACAGCTGACGAAGCAGCCACCAGAGGGTTTCGATGTAGGAGTTTTCGTACGTCACATAGGGGTGTTCCATGTCCACCCAGTAGCCCATGAGATGCGAAAGGTCGGTCCATTCGCGCGTAAACTTCATGACGTTGCGACGACATTGGGCGTTGTATTCCTCGATCGAGATTTTCTTGCCGATGTCTTCCTTGGTGATGCCGAGTTCCTTCTCCACACCGAGTTCAACCGGCAGGCCGTGCGTGTCCCAACCGGCTTTTCGCTTCACTTGGAAGCCTTGCATCGTTTTGTAACGGCAGAACACGTCCTTGATGGTGCGCGCCATCACGTGGTGAATGCCCGGATGCCCGTTGGCCGAAGGGGGGCCTTCGAAAAACACATACGCGGGACAGCCCTCGCGCTCTGCGATGCTTTTGTGGAAGAGGTCAGTCTCGTCCCACTCTTTGAGTACTTCTTCGTTGACGGCGTAGAGGTTCATCCCCGTGCGCTCGGTGAACTTTTTTATCATAGATCGATGTCGCGTTACGTTTCGAGGTAAGGAGCTTGTGGCCTGCCGGCCTCGCCGCGATGCGACGGGGCCCTCACTGCGCCTGAGGCAAAAGCGCTCCACAAAAAGGGAGGCCCGCCCCCACGCTCTCCGAAGAAAGGGATTCAGACGGGGAGGAACAGGGGTTCGCCGCGGGGCAAGGAAAGACAAGCTGACGTTTTGAGAGACGTCGGTGCAAATATACTACTTTTTTCGCAAACGATTTGTGCGTTCGTGGGCATTTGTACACCTGCGCGCGCAACGGTCGCGACAGACCGCGGCGTTCGGCCGAGCCTACGCCCCTTCGCGGCACGATTTTCGCCGAGGTGAAGCTCCGCACACGGGGAGGTTTCGCCCGAGAATCGCCCTCCGACGCGCCGCACCGCGGAGCGCTCGGAGAAAAACGCCCAACGATCAGAAAAAACACGGGGACTAAGCTCGAAAACACGGGAGGTTTCCGAGCTTAGTCCCCGTGTTTTCAACGGGCGACGCCGATATCAAAATGCCAATCAGGGCAGAAAGCGCACGTGCACGGTCTTGACCAAGCGCAACAAGTAGGTTCCCACCGACTTACCGGCCTTGCGCACATGCGAATTCTCCAGGAACGAGAAGACGGAACGCGCTTCGTCGCAGAGATAGGGGACGGAACGCCCCTCTACCTTGTCGTAGATTTCCGGTTCGCTCGCGCCACGGAGGGTGGCATTGATGATGTTGAGTTTTTCGCCCCGCCAGAAGGCCGCCAGCGCGGCCGCTTCTTGGCGCGTAGGGATGTGCCATTCGGCCAACTCGCCTTCTTTGTAGCCGGCAGCGTACTGCGCCGCCTCATCGGAGGCGGTTTCTGAATAGGCCGAGGCCACCGGATCCCACTGCGCGCGACTGATCAGCAGGAAATCGGCTTCACTGCCGACAATGTTCTGCACCAGCGCCACCACATGGCCGTTCCACAGGCGCCCCTCCCACGTGGTCTGCGGCGTGGTGCCGCCTGTGCCGCCACCGGCGGGCGGTTGGGGTTGAACGGGCGGATTCACGACCGTTTTACCGAAACTGAATGTTTGCACTACGGGGGCATTCCAAGCGGCCACCGAGACGTCGCCCACCGTACCCCCGGCCGCGTCGTCGACAAAGGCCCCTTCGAAACGATAAGGCGTGCCGGCCACCAGCGCCTGCGGATAGGTGTAGCCGTACACGGCCTGTTCGCCGTTGCGCGTCCAGCGAATACTCAATTGTGTGGGAGATTTGCCCGCGGGCAAGAGATAGTGAACGCCGGAAGTCCAAACACCGTCCGCGCCCCGCGTGAGGGGAACCGACACGTGCCCTTCTCCGCTGCGTTCGCCCGCAAAGTTCAGTGCAGTGCAGGCCGGAGCGATCTCAATGGCGGCGGCAGTCGCATCGTTCGGCAATTGAGTCAGTCGCAACTCCGCTGCCGTCACCACGGGCGCCAGCAGCAAATGCACCTGGCTGCGCTTTTCGGCCACAGTGACGGACGCTTCGGCGCGCAAAATGGCTTGATCGAACAGGGCATTCGCACCGTTTGGCCACACGGCGGAGTTCCAGGTGGGACGCTCGGGAACGGCGCTCGAAGAAGGCAGGCCGGACAAGGCGACCACGCGATAGGTGCCGTCGGCGAGACGGAGCGAAAGCGCGTCGCCGGCTTGCTTGAGCGTTTGCCGCGCACAACATTGTCCACCGCCGTCGAAGGCGAACACTTCGATGGGGTAAGTGGGAACGACATTGTCGGCCGCCCGCGTGTGGACGGTGACCTTGCGCAGCGAACTACTCGACTGAGGTCCGTCGGGAAGCTCGATGGTGCCGCAACCTACGCAGAGCAACGGAACCAACAACAGGGTAAAGAGAAGTTGTTTCATGGGATGGAGATTTAATACTGGTTTTCGCACGCCGGCTCTTCGGGCTTTCCTCGTTCCACGGGGTTTTCGGCATTTCAGGCGGGAGGAGAACTACAAGCGACGCTCGATTTTTTTCGGAAGGCGACCGAACTTCATCGAACAGCGCGAACCGGCAGAGGCGAACCTCTGCGACAAATTTAGAATTTACAATCCAAAGAAACAAATCTAAGGACAGAAAAACAAGTTTAGCCCTTCATTTTTCACAAGCTAAGCGAGCGACCGAAAAATTGAAACGGGTGCACAAAATGTTTCGCGTGATATTTGTAACTTTGTGCGCCGTTGGTTGATCGTCTCGCGCATCACGGCGAGACGGCCCACGCAATAGACGATTCGGAAATGAAAAAAACAATACTTGCCCGCCTTATTATCTCGCTGCTTGTGCTACTGCAAGTGGTTGCCCTCGGACTCTATCTTCGGCACGACGACAATCGGCTGCGCAGTCTGGTGTCGATCAACGAACAATCCTATTATATCCTCCCCGTCGGAGGGCGCGACACCCTGTTTTTCGCCCTGGCGTCCGACACTGATTTGGTCAGTGGCGTGCGCGACAGCGTGGTCTTGCTGCGTTCGCTCCACACCCGGAGCGCACAGGCGCGGCACACGGTGACGCATTCGGGCTTTCGCGTGAGCCGAAGCGGCGAGGTGGAAGTCTATTTCACGCCGCGCCCCGACACGTTGCGCGGAAAAGCCTTTCAAGCACTCATCAAAAAAAGCCTCGAGGTCGAACTGAGCCGAGAGCGATTGCTCAAGAAGCGAGTGGAAGAGCTCCGCTATTATGCACGTACCCACAGTGTGACTGACCAGGGATACAACGAAGTGATGAGCTACGGCGACAACGAGTTGCAACGGTGGGAGAACAGCAAAAAAGTGGTGGCCTTGCTGGAACGCGCCGCCCGATTGGAGCGTCCGATGGCACGCAGACGGTTGCAATACACGGCGGGCGGGAAAGCCTACGCACCGGTGTCGAGACAAAAGGGGCTCGTTCGTCTCAAACCGTCCCGGCCTGACGCACTCGCGGTGGGCACCGGCAAGATTCAGCTGCACTACTTATATCCGAAAGTAGACACCTTGCACCGACAATTTGTGGACGAGAAGCGCACATTCTTCTCGCTCACACGCACCGCCGGGGGATGGACCGGATCGGCACTGGCGGTCAACGGCGATTACTACAGCGGAGCCTTCGATTCGCTCTATCAACGACAGGGTTACGGCTTTGCGGTGAACGGACGCATGGTGCAATCGGGCACTTGGCACCGCGATCGTTTCAAGGGCGAACGCATGATTTACACGGCCGACCGCGTCTATGGCATCGACATCTCGCGACATCAGCACGAGATCGACGGTAAAGTCTATGGCATACACTGGCCGTCGCTCCGCATTGTGGGCATCGGCAAAGTGGCGCACCGACATGCCGCCGGCAAAGTGGACTATCCGGTGAGTTTTGTCTTCATCAAGGCCACCGAAGGCACCTCGCTTTTCAGTAAATACTACCCCTACGATTTGAAAGGGGCGCACTCACGCGGCATTCCCGTGGCGCCCTACCATTTTTTCTCCACCAAAACCGGCGGAATCGAACAAGCGCGGTTCTTTTTGAAGCATGCACGTTTGCATTTGACCTCGCTTCCACCCGTGCTCGACGTGGAACCGACAGACGAACAGATTGCGCAAATGGGAGGACGGGCGGCGCTCTTCAAACAGACGTTGGCTTGGTTACACTATGTGGAGCACGCCACCGGCAAACGCCCCATTCTCTACGTGGGCCAGTCATTTGTCAATGACCACCTGCCGCACGCGCCGCATGCCGTGCGGGGATATGACGTGTGGATCGCGCGCTACGGTGAGTTCCGTCCCTACGTGAAATTGGCTTTCTGGCAACTGACACCCGAAGGACGCGTGCGCGGTATCCACGGGGAGGTGGATGTCAATGTGTTCAACGGCGACAAAGAGGAGTTCGCCCGCTGGCGCAAACAATAGGGCCGCGCCGACACCAAAGAAGGACGCAGTATCCCTCCGCTCGCACCACGGCTTGTATTGTTCGCACTGCGACTCGTTTCATTCGCTAAGCCCTTCGGAAAAGACTTCGCGGCCCCACACGACAAAGGCCCGGTGAAACACTGGTTTCACCGGGCCTTTGTTTTTCTTCTTCCCCCTGGATAAAATAAGGGTCGCCACATTTCGCTCTCCCACTCTCTTGTCGGAGCTTCCGTTCGCGTCATCAGACCGCATTGTCTCCCTCATGCGAGAACGCAGTGCGTCGACTTCGCTCCATAAAAGCAACCGGCGCAAGAACTTTTCAGTTCCTGCGCCGGAAGGTGGGCAAAGATGGATTCGAACCACCGAAGGCGTAAGCCAGCAGATTTACAGTCTGCCCCATTTGGCCACTCTGGTATTTGCCCTTTTGTGCGTTTGCGATGGCAAAGTTAGGCATAAAAGCCGAAAACACCAAGCGTTTCCGCCATTTTGTTCCATTTCTCGGGCAAAAAACTGAGTTCCGAGGCGAAAACAAGGGGAGAAACCGCGCGCAAACGCGATGTTCAGCTCTTCCTCACGGTGAAAGGCACCGATGGAAGTGGGATTTACTCGAAAGACTGGATGAATTGCACCATTTTGACGGCAGTCATGGCGAACTCACGGCCTTTGTTCATCTTTTCTCCGGCCCGATCGAGTGCCTGCTGCTCGTTGTTGACCGTCAGCACGCCATTGATCACCGGCACCTTGCCGGTGGCGTTGAGCCGCACGAGTCCTTCGGTGGTGCCGAGGCAGATGTAATCGAAATGCGGCGTGTCGCCCTTGATGACGCAGCCCAAAGCGATCACGGCATCGACGTAACCGCGTTGTGCCAACTGCGCACATCCGTAGACGAGTTCGAAACTTCCGGGCACGCGACGCACGGTGATGTTGTTTTCCGGCACGCCGTACTCAGCCAGCGTGGCGCAAACCTGTTGCAACATGGCGTCGACGATGTGTGCGTTCCATTCGGTGACGACCACACCGAAACGCATAAACGAGAGATCAGGTTTTTCTCCTTCGTTCTCTCGGAGGAAGGTGAATTGTGACATAATTTTCAGACGATGATTGGAGAGAGGTCTTTGCCTCTTTGGGGCTACACTCCCGAAATTAAGCCCAAACGACAGGCCACACGGAGCGAGCAAAAATAAAAGCCGAATGAGGAACCGGAGCTCGGGTCGCCCTCCGGGGCGAACTCACCGCTTTCCGAGTCCTCATTCGGGAGATGACGCACCGAGGTGGGGTTATTTGGTGCGTTCGATGTATTTGTCGATTTCAGCGCCGATCACTTTGCCGTTTTGCACACCGGTCTGTGCCAACTGACTCTCGGGATAATCGCTCTTGATCGAGACATACAGCTCATGTGCTTCCGCCTTTTTACCTTGGCTCTCCAACACCTGACCCGCTTCGAGGAGGTAGATGGGGGAGAGGGCGGCATTGTCGGCATGGTCAGCGGCCTTCTTCAGGTATTTCACACCCTTGTCCAGCTGCTTGTCGGCCACATAGGCATTGCCCAGTGCCGCCAAGGCGTTGGCAGACACCGTGACGTCGCCCTTCGGCGAGAAGTCTTCGAGTTCGGCAATCGCTTTTTTATAATCGCCCAGGTTGAAATAGCCCAAACCGCAGTAGAAATGCGCGAGGTTGGCCGCATCGGTCCAAGCATAGTTGCGGGCAATTTTTTCGTAGCCTTTGAAGGTGGCACCGTCGCCCTTGATGGCTTTGTTCCAATCGCCGGTTTGCACATACTGCTCGCCGAGGCTGATTTCGTACTGTCCCTGTTCGTTCTGACTCTTGAGATAGTAGTAGCCGCCCACCCATGCTCCGATGAGCACAACGACGGCAATGCCTACACCGATGACCCATTTGCGGTATTTGATGAGGAACGCTTCGGAAGTCGCGAGGGCCTCGTTCATGTCGAGGGCTTTTTTCTGTTGGCTCATGATTATATTTTGCTTTTTTGTATCGTGTGGAATGTACGTAATGCCGTCCTTTTGTGGCAAATACGCTGCAAAAATAATATATTGTGTGTGAGTAGAGAAATGAAAGCGCAATTATTTTGCACCGTGCGGGAAGGCAACGCGTTTTTCACCACAAAAAGACGGCAGAAACGCCGTTTTATTGCTATTTTTGTAGAATCACTGCGCGAACCGGCACCGTCTGTCACAATGGGGTGCCCACCGCGTTCATGTCTTTCGCCCCATGATTCTCGAACAGCTCACGCTTCTTAATTATAAGAACGTTGCGGAAGCCGAACTTCGGCTTTCGCCCAACGTCAATTGCTTCATCGGCGCCAACGGAATGGGCAAAACCAATGTGCTCGACGCCATCTATTTTCTCTCCTTCGGCAAAAGCGCCACCGCCCTGACCGACAGCAACTGCGTGCGCCACGAGGCTGACTTTTTCATGCTGCAAGGGCAGTATCTTTCGCCCGACGGCACCCGCGACGCAGTGTCGTGCGCACTGAAACGCGGACAGCGCAAGCGTTTGCGACGCAACGACAAGGACTACAAACGACTCAGTGAGCATGTGGGCGCCATCCCGCTCGTGATGCTCTCGCCCAGCGACGAGCAACTCGTGACAGGCGGAAGCGAAGAGCGGCGGAAATTCATGGACAGCGTGATCGCGCAAACTTCGCCCCGCTATTTGGAGGCGCTCATTCGCTACGGCAAGACTTTGCAGCAGCGCAACGCCTTGCTCAAACAGGAAGGCCCGCTCGACGAAGGGCTGTTTGATGTGCTCGAGTCGCTCATGGATGCCGATGCTGCGGTGATCTATGCTGCCCGAAGCGAGTTTGTCGAAGCCTTCCGCCCCATTTTCTCCGCACTCTACGCCCGACTGTGCAACGCGGCGGCCGAGGCGGTGGACATCACCTACGAAAGTCACGCCGACCGCGGGCCGCTCGGCCCACTCCTGCGCGAAGGTCGCGTCCGCGAACAAATCGTGGGACACACACTCCACGGTCCGCACAAGGACAATCTCGATCTGCTGATGAATGGGCACAGTGTGCGCCGAGAAGCCTCGCAGGGGCAGACCAAGACATTCTTCATCGCCATGAAGCTGGCCCAGTTTCTCTACCTCAAAAATCACGGAGAGCGCCGCACGCCCCTACTGCTGCTCGACGATATCTTCGACAAACTCGACGCCGGCCGGGTGTCGTGCATTGTCGACTACGTGAGCGGCGAGGACTTCGGGCAAATCTTCATCACCGACACCAACCGCGATCACCTTGATCGCATTCTGGCTGCCACCCACCGCGACTACCGCCTTTTTGTGGTGGAAAACGGCCGTCTCACCTGCGAACCCACTTCAACTCCCGACAATGAAACGCAAAAACGCTGAACTCGTAGGCGACATGCTGGGGAATTTCCTGCGCGAAAGCGGACTGGAAACCCCGCTGCTCGAATATCGCGTTGTGCAATCCTGGCCCTCTGCGGTGGGCGAAACCATTGCACCGCACACCACCGCCCGGTTTGTCCGCGACCAAGCTCTGTGGGTCGAGGTGCGCACCCCCGTGCTCCGCACCCAGCTCTCCATGATGCGCCAACAACTCGTGCGCCGGCTCAACGAACTGGTGGGCAGCACCGTCATCTACGACATCCGATTCTGTTAACCCCCTTTTTTAGATCTGCCCTATGGAATACACCTCGGCCGATTACTACTACGACGACATCCGACGCTGTCTCACCACCACACAGTACGACATTCGCCGGCGCTGCAGCATGGCCTATCGTCTTTTTGTGGAACTGATGAACGAAACCACCGCCGATGCGCCCGCTTCGTTCTCGGGTGCGTTCTCGCGCCTGCACTATTTGCACGCGCAGCGTGGTTTTTCCGACACGCTCTATCATGCCGCCAACGACTTCCGCGTGCGTTGGCGACGCGCCGACGAGCTCACCGAAGCCGAGCTCACCGATCGACTTCCGGGCGATCTCCGTGCACTGGCCGATTTGGTCGCCGGTTTGAAGCAAGCCCCCGTGCCCGCCGAACTCGCCGCACTGCTGCCCCGCCACCTCACCGCCGTCCAATCTCCGGAGCCCCTCTCCGAAAAATGTCTGCGCGTGGTGGTCGACGCCGTGCGCAGCCACGAGCTCACGGTCAGCCCCACCGACGCCAACAGCGACACCGAGTTCCAACTCCCGCTCGCCCCCGACGCTGCCGGAGGACGCGATTTCCGCTATCTGCTCGAGCTGGTCGAGCCCGGCATGCAGCTGAATCTTGTGGCCGTTCGCCGCGAAGGCCACCGCTTGTTTCCGGAACTTGTCATTCTGGAGCCCGACTACTTGGTCAACGTCACGGCCATCGCCCAGTGCATCGCCCGCACCGGCACCTGCTCCGAGTGGAACGTGCTGAAAAAGTTCGATCCCTTCGTCACTTCCCAACACACCCTATTGGGAAGTCTGAGCGGGCAAATGCTCGACGAGGAGGTGCACGGTCTCGAAGCCGGCTATGCCGACACCGCGCGCCGCTTCTTTTCCGACCACGCCCTCGAATTTGCCGCCTGCGACTTCGATCGACAGGAATTCCACGCCCAAGCCCAGCAGCAGCAACGCAATTTGCGCAACCTGAGCCAAAACACGTTCAAACACCAACTGCACCTCTCGGACGAAGAGGGTGTTTGCATCGAACCCTCGTTCTTTTGCGAAATGCTCGGTCTGCAAGGCCGCATCGACTTGATGAAACCCGACGGCAGTGTGGTGGTGGAACAAAAAAGCGGGAAGATCGACGAGTACAACCGCACAGCCCATCGCGAACACGAGCTGCAGCTCATGCTCTACATGGCCATGCGCCACTACGTTTTCGGCCAATCCTACAGCCGACTGCAAGGTTACCTGCTCTACTCGCGCTATGCCGACGAACGCTCCACCTGGCCCATCCCCAATGCCCCCGATCGGCTGCGCGAAGCCTTCCGTCTGCGCAATGAAATCGTGGCGCGCGAAGAGCAATTTGCCCGCACCGGTATGCGCGATTTCATCGCACAGCTCACGCCCGACCAACTGCACCGACCGGGACAGGCCGATTCCTTGTGGAATAAATACATCCGTCCGCAGGTCGAAACGCTCTTGGCTCCCTTCCACACGGCCGCCCCGACTGCGCTGGCCTATTTCTACCGATTCCACCGCTTCCTGGTGCGCGAAAACCTGCTCAGTCGCTTCGGCAGTTCGGGGAAGGAAGCAAGTGGGTTTGCAGCGGTTTGGCAATGCACCACGGCCGAAAAACGAGAGGTGGGCAACATCCTCACCGACCTCCGATTGCTTTCCACCGAAACAGACGAGAACGGACACGGAGTCAAGCACTTGCATTTGGTTCTCCCGGATACGGATCCGAACGGTGAGACCGCCACGCCGCCCAACTTCCGAACGGGCGACATCGTGGTGCTCTATCGCTACGAAACGGCCCGCGAACCGGACTTGCGACGCGACATGGTGTTTCGTGCCACCGTGCGCCAAATTTTGGAACACGAGGTGGTGCTCACCCTTCGCGAGGCGCAAACCGAAGCGCGGGTGTTCTGTCTCCGCGAAGGACAGTCGTGGGCCATCGAACCGGATTTCATGGACGCAGGCACGCGCGGCATCTACCGAGGCCTCTACAACCTGCTCACCGCCCCCGCCGATCGCCGCGCATGGGTGCTCGGACAGCGACCGCCTTCCACCACAACGCACGTGGAGCTGCTCACCACTCCCGAAAACGCCGAACTCACTCAACTGGTGCGCAAGGCCAAAGCCGCCCGCGACCTCTTTCTGCTGGTGGGTCCTCCGGGCACCGGGAAGACCTCCAAGGGCCTGATGTGCCTGCTCCTCGAGGAACTCGCCGACCCCGACACGCAAGTGCTGCTCGGCGCCTTCACCAATCGCGCCGTCGATGAGATCTGTGGCAAATTGGTGCAGGCCGGCATCGATTTTGTGCGCGTGGGCAACGAGATGAGCTGCGACCCGCGCTATCGCGACTATCTGCTCGATGCCAAAACCCGGGCCCTCAAACAACTCGACGAGGTGAAACAACTGGTGCGCGAGGTGCGCGTGGTGGTGGGCACCACCCACTCGCTGGCCGGCACGGTGACGTTGATGGCCGACAAGCACTTCTCCTTGGCCATTGTGGACGAGGCTTCACAACTGCTCGAACCGCACTTGCTCCCGCTCCTGATGGCACACACCGGCAGCCGCCCGCTCATCGACCGTTTCGTGCTCATCGGCGACCACCGTCAACTCCCCGCCGTGGTGCAGCAGCCGGCAAGCGAAAGTCTCGTCACCGAAGCCGAACTCTGCGTACTGGGATTGACCGACTGCCGACGTTCCTTTTTCGAACGCTTCATCGAACGCATTCCCGCCGAATGTCGCCACGACTTCACCCGTCAAGGGCGCATGCACCCCGCAGTGGCCGACTTCCCCAGCCGACAATTCTACGAGGGTAAGCTCTGCCCCATTCCCCTGCCCCACCAAGAGGAGGCCATCGGCGTGCCGCGCCTGGCGTTCTACGATTGCGTGCCCGACACCCTGGAACTCGGACACTCGCCCAAGGGCAACCCGGCGGAGGCCCGACGCATCGCCCAACTGGCCGTCGAGGAATATGCACGCTTCGTGGCACAACGTGGGGGCTTCGATCCGATCAAAGATCTGGGCATCATCGTGCCCTATCGCCGGCAGATCGCTTTGGTGCGCAATGCCCTCCTGCAATCGCCTCATCCCGAACTGGCCGAAGTGACCATCGACACCGTCGAACGTTTCCAAGGGTCGGAATGCAACACCATCATCTACGGTTTCACCGTGACGCGCGCCTCGCAACTGGCCTTTCTGTGCAGCACACAGTTTGAAGACGAATGCGGACAATGGGTCGACCGCAAACTGAACGTGGCGCTGACGCGTGCACGAGAACGCATGCTCATCGTGGGCTACCGGCCCTTGTTGGAGCGCGTGCCCCTCTTCCGCGAACTGATCGCTTTTTGCGAATCTGCCCATTGATCCCGAGAGGACAAGGCGCACCCTCTGCCCTCACGAAATTGCCCCAAATCGTACCTTTCCTCGCGCGCGTGCGCGTCAGGCAGTTTTCGTTTTTCACCTTCACTTCTTCACCCACCTATCGCAAACAACTGTGAGCCAGCCCAATAAGGGTGAAGACTTTTGAAATTCACCTTCACCGGTCGCCTCATCCACCACAAAGGGCAAAGCCTTCACCCCGATCGGCCTTTCAATCAGCCGATTCCGCTCCGCCGGTGAAGGGTGAACATGAAAAACGAAAACCTGCTGTGTGCGCGTAACGCGCGTGCGTGCACGCGAACGCTCCTTCACCCGCCCCCTAGGTAGGGGCAGAGAGAACCGACTCTCAATCGGTTGTAGCGGCAAAGAACGCTCGTACCTAGAAAAGATTGGGATGAAATCTTCAAAAGTCCCCTTGTTTTTGACAGTGTACCACGAGTTTGAAAAATCGCAAGTTTTTCTTCTGTAATGGCTTGTATTTCTCGAATCGTTTTTCTACCTTTGCCATCGAAAGACACACAGCTCTCCGTTCAACCACAAGGCCTCTTTGCCAACGCCTTCCCTACGCTCTCGGCATTGATGACACACATGAAGCCCCCATAGTGGCATGCGCATGTAGACAGCTCCTCTCACACTTGGTTGGCCGAACACAAAAGGGGCAATGCACAAGAACTTGCGGTAATGTCTGTGCCGGCCAATAGGAGTGACGCTAATGCCGACATCTTCAAAGAGTTGAAGGGAAGAACGCTTCGTGAAAAATGATGTTTGAAGTGCCCGTGTAGGCCAAAGACGTACCTAAGAGGGGGATAGAATACGCAAATCAACAGCGTATAAAGATTAGGGATATGCACGGAAAAACTACAATTCGTTATGAAGACAATATTCATTAGAACCTGGGTTGGTAATTACAT
>ERZ772962.241-NODE-241-length-30407-cov-7.307525_pt1 | contig 30407 bp, 27 predicted proteins | sample MGYA00580676_ERZ772962 | MGnify/ENA primary metagenome ERZ772962 (study PRJEB29015, sample SAMEA2738049) | human oral metagenome | biome: human oral; feature: human-associated habitat; material: saliva | place: China | collected 2230 ...
AAGAGCGCATCCGCGCCAGCAAGCGCAGCCTGCTGCGCTTCGTGCTGGATGCCCATCAGCAGGGCAAGCGCATCGCCGCCTACGGTGCGCCCGCCAAGGCGGCCACGCTGCTCAACTATGCCGGTGTGCGTTCCGACTACATTGAGTACACGGTCGACCGCAACCCGCACAAGCAGAACCACTTCCTGCCGGGCACGCAGATCCCCATCTACGGCCCCGAGCGCATCCTCGAGACCAAGCCTGACTACCTGGTCATCCTGGCCTGGAACCTGAAGGACGAGGTGATGAAGCAGATGAGCGCCATCCGTGAATGGGGCGGCCGCTTCGTCATCCTGGTGCCTGAAGTCCAGATCTACGACTGACCGTCGGCAGGGCAGGCCGCGCAAGGGCCTGCCCGCCACCCGGGCATCCCGTTTTCTACCCAGATTCATGTCCCCGTCACCATGACCCAAGCCATCGTCGTCGAATCGGCCGCTGCCCTGGCCCGCCAGGCCGAAGGGCAGGGCGCTGCCATGCACGCCTTCTGCACGCAGCTCTACCCTATGCTGCGCAGCATCACCGGGCAGGGCGTGCGTGACACGCTGGCCGCCATCGGCCAGCACATCCCGCTCACCGTGACTGAAGTGCCCACCGGCACGAAGATCTTCGACTGGGAAGTGCCGGCCGAGTGGCAGGTGCGGGGCGCCTGGATCAAGGGGCCGGATGGGAAGAAGATCGTCGACATTGCCGAGCACAACCTGCACCTGGTCAACTACAGCGCCCCGTTCCGGGGCACGCTGTCGCTGGAAGAGCTGCGTCCGCACCTCTTCTCGCTGCCCGACCGGCCGGACTGGATCCCCTACCGCACGCAGTACTTCAAGCGGGACTGGGGCTTCTGCCTGACCGATCGCCAGCTGCAGTCGCTCCCGCCGGGCAACTACGAAGTGTGCGTGGACACCGACCTGGTGCAGGGCTCGCTCACCTTTGGTGAATGCGTGCTGCCCGGCGAGAGCGCCGAGGAAGTGCTCGTCTCCACCCACGTCTGCCACCCCTCGCTGGCCAACGACAACCTGTCGGGCATCTCCACCGCCACCTGGCTGGCCAAGACGCTGGCTGCACTGCCCAAGCGCCGCTACACCTATCGCTTCGTGTTCATCCCGGCCACCATCGGCGCCATTGCCTGGCTGTCGCAGCGGCAGGACGTCACGAAGCGTGTGGCGCATGGCGTGGTCATCTCCGGCGTGGGCGATGCCGGTGACTACCACTACAAGCGCAGTCGCCGGGGCGATGCCGAGATCGACCGCATCATGGCGCTGGTGCTGGCCGAAAGTGGCGAACGGAACCACCTGTTGCCCTTCATGCCCTACGGCTATGACGAGCGGCAGTTCTGCTCGCCTGGCTTCAACCTGCCCATGGGCTGCTTCTCGCGTTCCACCTACGGCAGCTACCCGCAGTACCACACCTCGGCCGACAACCTGGACTTCATCCGCCCCGAGCACCTGGAGCGCTCGCTGGGCCTGCTGCTGGCGGCGTTCGGCATCGTGGAGCGCAACCTCAGCTTCAACAACCTCAGCCCCTTCGGTGAGCCCCAGCTGGGTCGACGTGGCCTGTACTCGCTCATCGGCGGCCACAATGAAGGGCAGAAACTGCAGCTGGCGCTTCTGTGGGTGCTGAACCAGTCCGACGGCAGCAAGAGCCTCCTGGACATTGCCGAGATGGCCGAGCTGCCCTTCGATCTGGTCCATCAGGCCGCCGAGGCGCTTCTGCGCAACCAGCTGCTGGAAGTCGTTGTAAGGTAGCCGCAGATTTCTTTGTTTCGTTGCGGTCGGTGCCGTAATGTTCAGAATACGCTCCGACTTCTCTATCTCATCGCCGGTCGACATCCCATGAACAGTACCCAGAAGCCGAACGTTCCCGGCATGGTGGAACGCACCTGCTTCGACAAGTCCGCAGCCCTGCGCAAGAAGGTCCACGACACCATTCCGGGTGGCGCACACACCTACGCCAAGGGCGATGACCAGTATCCCGAGCGCTCGCCCGGTTTCATCGAGCGCGGCAAGGGCTGCCACATCTGGGACGTGGACGGCAACGAATTCATCGAATACGGCATGGGCCTGCGCGCCGTCACCCTCGGCCACGCCTATCCGTCCGTCATCGAGGCGGCCTACCGGCAGATGCAGCTGGGCAACAACTTCAACCGCCCGGCCCCCATCGAGCTGGAATGCGCCCAGATGCTGCAGTCGCTGGTGTCCAGCGCCGAGATGGTCAAGTTCGCCAAGGACGGCTCCACGGTGCTGACCGCCGCGCTGAAGCTGGCCCGCGCCTACACCGGCCGTGACCTGGTGGCCATCTGCAGCAACAGCCCCTTCTTCTCGTACAACGACTGGTTCATCGGCACCACCGCCATGGACGGCGGCGTCTCGCGCGTTGAAGTCGAACTCACCGTCAAGTTCAACTACAACGACATCGACAGCCTGCAGAAGCTCTTTGAGCAATACCCGAACCGCATCGCCATGGTGCTGCTGGAGCCGGCCCGTACTGAAGAGCCCAAGGACGGCTTCCTGCAGAAGGTCATCGACCTGGCCCACCGCAACGGTGCCCTGGTCACGCTGGACGAGACCATCAGCGGCTTCCGCTTCCACCAGGGCGGCGCCCAGACGCTGTATGGCGTCACGCCCGACATGTCGTGCTTCGGCAAGGCGCTGGCCAATGGTTTCTCGCTGTCGGCACTCACCGGCAAGCGTGAAGTGATGGAACTGGGCGGTCTCTACCACGACAAGGCGCGCGTCTTCCTGCTGTCCACCACCCACGGTGCCGAAGGCCCCAGCCTGGCGGCCGCCATCGAGACCATGCGCATCTACCGTGATGAGCCGGTCATCGAGCACCTCTACCACGTGGGCGAGCGCCTGCGTGCCGGCATCGAGCAGGTCACGGCAGACCTGGGCGTCAGCGAATACCTGTCGGTGGCCGGCCGGGGATGCAACCTGCTCTATTCCACGCACGACCACGAGCACAAGCCCTCGCAGCCGTTCCGCACGCTGTTCATGCAGGAACTCATCCGCTGGGGCGTGCTGGCGCCCAGCTTCATCGTCAGCTACTCGCACAGCGAAGCCGACATCGACTACACCATCGAGGCCTTCAGCCGGGCCGCCAAGGTCTACAAGAAGGCCCTGGAAGCCGGCAGCACCGATGGCCTGCTCATCGGCGCACCCACCAAGGTGGTCTACCGCCGCTACAACTGATGTCCGTGCCCATGCGTCATTTCCATGACGCATGAACGACGAAAAAAGGCCCGGCCTGCCATGCAGTGCCGGGCCTTTCGTTTCAAGGGGGGAGCTGTCAGGCCGTGGCGGGCTCCAGATACATCTTCTGGATGTCCGGCGGCAGATGCTCCAGCGTGGTGCCTTGCAGATAGTCGTTGATCGGCGAGCCCGTGCAGCGCGAGTCCACATTGGGTGCACCGTCACGCGCACGCAGGTCCTTGCGGTTCACCACCCGGAAATCGATCGAGAAGCGCGTCTCGCCCGTCTGGTTCGGAATGGATGAATGCAGGTGTGCCGCGGCAAACAGCAGCATGCCGCCCGGCGGTGTCACCACCGTCACATTCGGTTCCAGCTTGATGTCTTCCTGCAGCTTGGGCTGCGGCCGCGTGTCCTTGTTCACGTGCGTGACCGCATTGAAACGCTGCCTGGCATTCCATTCCTGGTAGTTGTAGATCTCGGAATTGTTCGGCGTCTCGCGCGCGAACCACTCCGGATGGAAGGTCATGGCGTTGCCGCCGTTCACCTCGAAGATCGGAATCCACCAGTTGATCTGGCACATCGGCGCCGAATACCAGGTGTCGCGGTGCGCATGAAAGGCATAGGCGATGCCGCTGGTGAGGTAATTGTGGCTGGTGGACGTGCGCATGCGGGGCACGTCGAAATAGGTCTCTTCCAGATCACAGCCGATGTACTCCATCATCTTCGGGATGATGCGCTTGCATTCCGGATGATGAATGAAGGCCGGCTTGAGCTTCGAGAGAATCTCGGCGAATTTCTCGACCGGATAGTGATCCTGCGCCGTGCGCGGATCCAGACCCGGGAAGGCCTCGGCAATCAGCTTGCGGGCCAGCTCGATCAGCGCCAGCGAATGTTCATTGGCGGAATACACGAACAGGTCGCCGTCGTAGATCATCCTGCGGCGGCTGTCATCGTCGATCTTCCGGTCAAAGTAGACAGTGGTCATGGGGCATGTGGTTGCAATTCACGCGATGCCCAAATTCTATGAGTGAGGTCTTCGGTGTTTATTGTTACGCCATGTACAGCGTCATCAAGGGCAAGGCAGTACTTGAATACCTTCCGTTAACCTGTTGAAGAAAAAGCGTCTATTCCGGCTGCTCGTCTTGCGCAAGCATGGTCAGTCTATGCCCGTAGGCGAAAACGGGTATCAAGCCGGAAACCTTTTTCAGGGCAGGGGACCTGCCAAGAAAAAGGGGCGGTATGCCCGCCCCTTTTGCTCACGCAATGGTTGTCTGGTGGATTACCAGGACTTCCAGGGCGCCTTGCCCGAAGCCCACAGCTCTTCCAGCACGTGCTTGTCGCGCAGCGTGTCCATCGGCTGCCAGAAGCCGGTGTGACGCCAGGCTTCCAGCTGGCCATCGGCCGACAGCGAACGCATCGGCTCCTGCTCGAACACCGAATCGTCACCGTGGATGCGGTCCAGCACCTTGCGATCCAGCACGAAGAAGCCACCGTTGATCCAGGCGCCGTCGCCCTGCGGTTTCTCCATGAACGAATCGACCAGCGTCTGGTCGGCCTGCAGGCTGAACGCACCGAAGCGGCCTGGGGGCTGAACCGCCGTCACCGTCGCTTCCTTGCCGTGCTTGCGGTGGAACTCGATGGTGGCGGTGATGTCGACGTTGCTCACGCCGTCGCCATACGTGCAAAGGAAGGTGTCACCCTTCACATACTTGGCGGCGCGCTTGATGCGGCCACCCGTCATCGAATCCTGACCCGTCTCGACCAGCGTCACCGACCACGGCTCGGACTCGTTGCGGTGGATCTGCATCTCGTTCGTGCCCAGGTTGAACGTCACGTCCGCACGCGAGATGGCGTATTCGTGGAAGTACTGCTTGATGATGTGGCTCTTGTAGCCGCAGCAGATCACGAAGTCATTGATGCCGTGCGAGGCATAGATCTTCATGATGTGCCAGAGAATGGGCTGCCCGCCGATCTCGACCATCGGCTTGGGGCGTACCGCGCTTTCTTCGCTGATCCGGGTGCCGAAGCCGCCGGCAAGAATGACCGCTTGCATGGTGAGCGTAGTCCTCGTTTGTCGATGCAAGTGACATGGTCGCCCGACACTGAAAGGGCGTCAACCAAAAGCGACACACTTCCGCCGGAATGCAGCCAGGAAGCGATGAAATGCGTACTCAGTCCAGAAGCGCCGTGGCAAATTCGCGTGCGCTGAACGCCTGCAGGTCCTCCACGCCTTCACCCACGCCGATGAAATATACCGGCAGCGGGTTGTCGCGCCGCGTGTGCGCCAGGGCCGCAATGGCGCCGCCCTTGGCCGTCCCGTCCAGCTTCGTCACGACCAGACCGGTCAGCTGCACCGCCTCGTCGAAGGCCTGCACCTGCGCCAGCATGTTCTGGCCGGTATTGCCGTCCAGCACCAGCAGCACCTCGTGCGGCGCACCGTCCATCGCCTTGCCGATCACCCGACGGATCTTCTTCAGCTCGTCCATCAGGTGGCGCTGCGTGGGCAGCCGGCCGGCCGTGTCCACCATCACCACGTCCACCTTGCGGGCCTGCCCGGCCTTGATCGCATCGAAAGCCACCGCGGCCGGATCGCCGCCCTCGTTGGCAATCACATGCACCTGGTTGCGCTCGCCCCAGCGCGCCAGCTGCTCGCGCGCCGCCGCCCGGAACGTGTCGCCTGCCGCCAGCAACACCGACTGATCGATCTGGTGCAGGTGGCGCGCCAGCTTGCCGATCGACGTCGTCTTGCCGGCCCCGTTCACCCCGGTGATCATCATCACCAGCGGATCGGCCCGGTCCACGTCGATGGGCTTCTCCAGCGGCGACAGAAGCTCCGTCAGGATGTCGATCAGCGCTGTCTTCAGCGTCGCCGCATCATTGATCCGGTCGCGCTGGGCCCGCTCGCGCAGCTCGTCCAGCAGCCACGTCGTCGTGCCATAGCCCGTGTCACTGGCCAGCAGCGCCGTCTCCAGCTCCTCGTACAGCGTCTCGTCGATCCGGTTGCGACTGAAGATGCTGCCCAGCTGCGAGCGCGTGCGCGCCAGCCCCCCGCGCAGCCGCGCGAACCAGCCAGCCCGCGCCGGCCGCACCGCCTCCGGCATCGCCTGCGTGGGCGGGACGATCTCGCTCTCGCCATAGACCGTGGCCTCGCCGGTAGCCGGTACACCTGCACTCTCGGACACCGTTGTTGCCTTCGACGCTGGGGACACCGCTACTGGTGTGGGCGCCTCCACCGTCGGTGCAGTCACCACGGCTTCTGGCGCAGGTGCCTCCACTGGGGGCTCGGCCGGTACCTGGGGTGCCACGGCCTCGACCGGGGCAGCGGCTTCCTTCGCGGCAACCGTTTCCTTCAGAGCAGGGGCTGCCTCGACCGGCGTGCTCTGCGGCCGTGGTGCTTCGGAGACCTCGGCCGATGGCACATGCGGCACACCCGCCAGCGGCGCCTCGGCCCTCGGCGTCGGCATGGCATTCGGACCTGCTTGCGGCAAGGCCGAAGAAACCTCGGCGGGTGCCGCCGCTGGCTCCGCAACGGTGACATCCCCGGCAGTACCAACGCCAGATGTTTCCGCCGCTACAGCCTGTCCGGCCTCGGGCTGTGGCTGGGCAACGCCCTGCGTGCCGGGGGCCTGCGTGTCGGGCACCTGCCGGATGCCCGCTGGCTCACCGCCCTCGGCCGATTCCCCGGCCGGCTCGGCAGCAGCCTCATCAGTGGCCGCAAACTCGGCCGCAGCGGCCTGGGCTGCGGCTGCATCTTCCTTCTCTTTCTTCTTGCGACGGAAAAAACCGAACATGTCGTGCGTCCTGTATGAGTCTGCTGCGATGTGAGTTGCTGCAATTCTAGAGCCTGTCCGCCTCCGCCAGCCTGCCGGATATCGGCACCCAGGGACAAAGCGGGTCCAGGGGGCAGAGCCGGTAAACTAACGGCTTCCTTCCGAGTACCCCTCCATGTCCTCCCGCATTCGCATCATCGGCGGCCAATGGAAGCGCCGCCTGCTGCCCGTGCCCGACTCACCGGGCCTGCGGCCCACCCCCGACCGGGTGCGCGAGACCCTGTTCAACTGGCTGGGCCAGGACCTTTCCGGCTGGCATTGCCTGGACCTCTTCGCCGGCTCCGGTGCCCTGGGCTTCGAGGCCGCCTCGCGCGGGGCCGCCCGCGTGCTGATGGTCGAACAGAACCCCGCCATCGCCCGTGGCCTGGCCGCCAGCGTCCAGCAGCTCGGGGCAGGGGCCTGCATCGAGGTCGTCCGCGCCGACGCCGCCCGCTGGCTTGACCAGCGGCCGCCCATGCTGCAGGATTTGATCCTGCTGGACCCCCCCTTCCGGGCCGGCTGGCTGCCGCGCATCCTGCCCGCCGTCCTGCCCTGGCTGGCGCCCCACGGCCTTGTCTACGTCGAGGCCGATCACGCCATCACCGACGACTGGCTGGCCCAGCAGGGCTGCAACAGCCTGGCCGTCATCCGCGCCGGCAAGGCCGGACAGGTCCATTATCAGCTGCTTACTTCCGAACCATGTCCCTCGTCGTCTACCCCGGAACCTTCGACCCGCTGACCCTGGGCCACCAGGACGTCGTGAACCGCGTCGCCGCCCATCACGAATCCGTCGTCGTCGCCATCTCCGACAGCCGCTCCAACACCCTGTTCACCATGGCCGAGCGCGTCGACATGGCCAAGGCCATCCTGGTGGGGCTGCCCAACGTGCGCGTCATGTCCTTCTCCGGGCTTGTCACCGACTTCGCCCGCGACATCGGCGCCAGCCTCATCGTGCGCGGCCTGCGTGACGCCAGCGACTTCGACTACGAGCGCCGCATGGCCAGCCTCAACCGCATCCTGCAGCCCACCATCGACACCCACTTCATCATCCCCGACGACCGCTACCAGTCCATCACCGGAACCCTGGTGCGGGAAATCGCCATGATGGGCGGCGACGTGCGCGCCTTCGTCAATCCCGTGGTGCTTGCCGCCCTGCAGGAAAAATACCTCAAGCGCCAGCAGGAACCGCGCAAGGAGAGCCGCTGACATGGCCCTCATCATCACCGACGAGTGCATCAACTGCGACTGCTGCGAACCCGAATGCCCCAACGAAGCCATCTCCATGGGGCCCGAGTACTACATCATCGACCCCAACCGCTGCACCGAATGCGTCGGCCACTTCGATGAACCCCAGTGCGCCCAGATCTGCCCCGTCGAGTGCATCCCCATCAACTTCGACCTCAACGAGAGCCGCGAACAGCTCCACGCCAAATACCTGCGCCTGCAGGAAGAAAAGGAGGCGCTCAAAGGCACCGTCCTGACAGGCGCCGATGGCCAGCCCGGACGGATGCCTGTCGACAACCCCGTCAGCGGTTGATCAGCGTGCTCTTGCCAAACAGGCTCTCCACCAGATCCACCACCAGCTCTGCCGTCTGATTGCGGATATCCAGCGCCGGATTCAGCTCCACAATGTCCAGCGACGCCAGCCGGCCCGTGTCCGCAATCATCTCCATGCACAGCTGCGCCTCGCGGTACGTCGGCCCGCCGCGCACTGCCGTCCCCGTCCCCGGAGCAATCTCCGGATCCAGAAAATCCACATCGAAGCTCACGTGCAGATGCGTGTCCGCATCCACATCGGCCAGCGCACGGTGCATCACCTCGCGCATCCCCAGCTCATCGATCGCGCGCATGTCGAACGCCCGCAGCCCCAGCTGACGGATCATCCGCTTCTCGTGATCATCCACCGACCGCAGCCCCACCTGACAGAAATGCTCCGCTGACAGCGCCGGCGTCTGCCCCGAAAGCCCGATCAGCGGCTGAGGCCCCAGACCCAGCAGATTGGCCACCGGAATCCCGTGAATATTGCCACTGGGAGAAATATCCGGCGTGTTGCAGTCCGAATGCGCGTCCAGCCACAGCACCCGCAGCTTGCGCCCCGACGCGCGGCAATGCCGCGCCACCGCACTGAGCGAACCCGCCGCCAGATGATGATCACCCCCCAGCATGATCGGCGTGCGCCCTTCCTGCAGCTGCGCCAGCACCGCATCGTGCACCGCCTGCGTCCAGAAAACCGCCTCCGGCAGATTGCGCAGCCCCGCCGCCTTCGGATCACGCCCGCCCCGCGGATTCACCGGCCCCGCCAGATTGCCTGTATCCACCACATCCACCCCCAGCGCCCGCAGCGCCGCCGGCAGCTGCGCCACCCGCAACGCATCCGGCCCCATCGCCGCCCCCAGACGGCTGGCCCCCACGTCCGTGGGGGCACCGATGAGCGAAACCCGGTGGGTGGGTTGCGGGCTGAGGGAGGGATCGATGGCGGGGGTGAGGGGGGTGGACATGGTGCTTTCTGCGAAGGGAGGAACAGAGGCCAGAAACCGTTTCGGCGCCTGCCGCCAGGCCTGGATTCATCCTGGCGGCCGAATGGGCCGGGGTGACAGGGAACATAGCACGGAAGGGGGCGGGCAGCAGACCGGGGCGTGGGGAGGGCGCCTGAGAAGCGCAAAAAGCAACGGGCAGCAGGGGCTGGCGGTGGGGTGTGGGCCTGCCGGGCCAGCCTGTCTTGTCCGGGTATCGTGAGGGTGAGGCTCGGGGATGGACCTTGCATGCCTGCCTGAGGCCCATGCAATTAAAGATCTCATGAGGTCTATAAAAATAGATAAGCGTTCTGATAGGAGTTCTAAATGTAGTGGCCCCGCATGGGGGGCATGCCGGGCGTCAGTCTTGCTGGTCATTGAACTTAACGTCCTGAATGGATATATTGATCCATATAAGCATCTCCAGCAGGCTGCTAATTCATGTCAGACTTCATGCCCCTCCCGGTCGAGCGCGCCGTTCGCAAGCTGGGCCACGACCTGTCGCTGGCCCGCCGCCGCCGCCGCATCTCGCAGGACTCCATGGCACAGCGCATGGGGGCATCCGTCTCCACCGTGCGCCGCATCGAAAAAGGCGACCCTCGTATCCCCATCCACTTCATTGCCCGGGCGATGATGATCCTGGGTGACCTGAAGGCCCTGGAAAACCTCATGGACACCGCCAACGACGACATTGGCCTGTTGCTGATGGATGAGCAGCTGCCCAAGCGGGTACGGATGCCCAGGAACGTATCGGGAGGGTTGTGATGGCTGCACCATCGAACACCCTTCGCCAGCATGTGCAGGTGTGCGTGGGGCAGAAAGGCACCCCCATCGGATCGCTCATCTACACCCGTCAGGGAAGACGCGAAAGCACGGCCTTTGCCTACGACGCCAGCTGGCTGGCCAGCCCGGATGGCTTCAATGTTTCAGCCGACCTGCAGTGGACATCCGGCCACCAGCCTCACAAGGCCGCCACCTCGCATGACTCGCCCTTTCATGGCGCGCTGGCCGATACGGCACCGGATGCCTGGGGAAGAAGAGTCATCGCGCGGGACCATGCCAAGCGCCGCCAGAAAGACCCGACCCTGGGCGCACTGACCGAACTGGACTACCTGCTGGCCGTGGACGACAGCGCCCGCGTTGGTGCGCTGAGGCTGAAAGGTGCGGATGGCCAATGGCACCGTTCTGTTGAGCCCGGGCGCCGGACCACGCCGCCCCTCATCGCCCTGGAGCGCGCCTTCCGGGCCAGCCATGCCATCGAGCGCGGAGACGAGACCGACGAAGACCTGCGCTACCTGCAGGGCAGGGGCACATCCCTGGGCGGCATGCGCCCCAAATGCACCCTGGTGGACGAGAACGGTCGCCTGGCCATCGGCAAGTTTCCCAGCATCGGTGACACCCGCAGCGTCACACGTGGCGAAGTGCTGGCCTTGAAACTCGCCCAACGTGCAGGCATCCAGGTCGCTGAATCGAGAGTCGTGCAGCTGGCAGACATTCCCGTCGCCCTCATCTACCGCTTCGACAGACAGCCGGATGGCGGGCGCATTCCCTACCAGTCGGCCGCCACCATGCTGCAGGCCTCGCGGGATGACGAAAGAAGCTATCTGGAAATTGCCGAAGTCATTCGCCGCCATGCACTCGACCCCACCGCCGACCTGCAGCAACTGTGGCGACGCCTCATCTTCAACCTGCTCATCACCAACGTGGATGACCACCTGCAGAACCATGGCTTCCTGCATGCCACGAACGGCCATTGGCGTCTCTCACCAGCATTCGACATCAACCCCTTCCCTGACAAGGACAGAGAATCAAAGGTGTGGCTTTCGGAAGAGGACGGCCCCATCACCAACACCCGCATGCTGCTGGCTCGCTGCCGGGAATTCGCGCTGACGCCGGAAGCTGCGCAGAAGGTACTGGATGAAGTGCGAGCAGCAGTCGCCGGATGGCGTGAGGTGGCGCTGTCGCCAGAGGTGGGACTGACGCAGAAGGAGTTGCGGGGGTTTGAGGGGGCGTTTGTAGCGGAATAGGGGTGTGGGTGGGGAGACTGCCGTGCAAGAAGGGAAAGCTGCTGCGCATGACCTGAAATCGACTGCCTGTCGGAGAGGCAAGGGCCGTTTGCCGGGATAAAATAGCAATATCCCGGCATCAGTGGGCACACCACATTGCGTTTCGTATCGCAGTGGCGGTGTCCATCTGCACCCGAATGTAGACTTCTCTCGTCCAGTTGGCGGGTTGAATACCTTGGCAGCCATCGCAGGAGACAAGGCATCCAAGGCAGAGTCGTTGGAGGAGGGAGCTGACGCAGAGGGCTGTTCATATGCGCCATGAAAAGGGCTCGGAATGGCTGAATCGTACTTTTCCTACTGGGGTAAAGCCTCTTCTCAGGACAAGGAGGGAGACGCGTACCACCTGCTGCCATTCCACGCTATGGACGTTGCGGCATGTGCCAGAAAGCTTCTGGACCTCCCTCATTTTTCTCTGCGTCTGCTTGCTGAAGAACTCGGCTGGCCCCAGCGGCAGGTCGAAGCCCTGTTCGTCTTCTTCATGGTCCTGCATGATCAGGGCAAGTTCGCCCGGGCATTTCAAGGGCTGTTGCCGGAGCCCATCCCGGGACTGGTTCCTCCCAACCCCGTCAAAAGATATAACCAGCGCCATGACACACTGGGGTGGTGGCTGTGGATGGAGCTTGTCGACACGGAGGCAGTCCCTGAGGGAATACCGTCGCCAGACCATGGTTTCTGGGAGATCTGGATGCGGGCAACGGCTGGGCACCACGGCAAGCCGCCGCTGGACAGTGGGGGAGGAGGGACTGTCGGAGCGAATGTGGAAACTGCCTTCATGGCCGAAGACCTGGAGGCTGCACGGTGCTTCATGTCGGATGTGAAGGACCTGATCCTGCAAGATGTCCTTCCCCTGCCGAAACCCGGCAGTGAGCATACGAAAATACTGAAGAAGCACTCGTGGCGCCTGGCTGGTCTGGGCGTTCTGGCAGATTGGCTGGGTTCCAACCAAAGCCTGTTCCCTTATCGCAGTCAGCCATTGCCACTGTCCGAGTATTGGCCAAAGGCGCTTGAATTTGCAGACAAGGCAGTTGCCAGTACGGGCCTGGCCTGGAGTCCGGCCAAGGATTGGGATGATCCCACCAAGCTGTTCGACTATCTGAAGTCACCCACGCCCTTGCAGAACTACGCTGCAACCGTCGAACTGGAGGACGGGCCACAGCTCTTCCTGCTTGAAGACGTGACCGGTGCGGGCAAGACCGAAGCAGCGTTGATTCTGACCCAGCGGCTGATGCAGGCCGGTCGCGCGCAGGGCCTGTACTTTGCCTTGCCCAGCATGGCAACCTCCAACCAGATGTACCGGCGGGTGGGAGAGGTCTATCGGCGTCTCTACAGGGAAGGCAGCAATCCATCGCTGGTGCTCTCTCACGGCGCCCGGCAGCTGGTCAAGGAGTTCAAGGAAAGCGTACTGCAATCCGAGGATCAACCAGGAGACCGTAGCTACCAGCCGGATGAAAGCAGCGCCAGTGCGCAATGCAACGCCTGGTTGGCGGACAATCGCAAGAAAGCGCTGCTGGCAGAGGTGGGCGTCGGTACGCTGGACCAGGCGTTATTGGCTGTTCTGCCTGCTCGTCACCAGTCATTGCGCCTTATAGGCCTGAGCGGCAAAGTGCTTCTGGTGGATGAGGTGCATGCCTACGACGACTACATGATGTCGTTACTGCGGAAGTTGCTGACGGCACATGCCAGTCAGGGCGGCAGTGTCATCCTGCTGTCTGCCACCCTTCCTCTGGAGACACGGGAGAGGCTCATCGAGGCTTATCGGCGCGGCTTGGGAATCAACGAAGACTGTGAACTGGATGACAACAGGTTCCCCCTGGCAACGCAGATCGGCAAGGAAATTCGGGTTCATGCGTGCGAGACGCGTCCACAACTGAAGCGTCGCGTGCAGGTCAGCATGGTTCATGACGAGAACGCCGTACTGGCAAGGATCTCGGAAGTTATCCAAAAGGGGGGATGCGTTGCCTGGATAAGAAACACGGTGGCCGATGCGCGCAAGGCGTACAGCCTCCTTCAGGATGCGTCGCCCGACCAGAAGCTCATGCTGTTCCATAGCCGCTACGCCATGGGTGACCGGCTGGAGATCGAAGAGCGTGTGCTGAACAGGTTCGGCAAGCACTCCGGAAGCCAGGACCGTGCAGGCTGGGTATTGGTGGGTACACAGGTGCTGGAGCAGAGTCTGGACTTCGATGTCGACCTGATGATCTCCGACCTGGCGCCCATCGATCTGATCATCCAGCGGGCTGGCCGTCTGCACCGCCACCTCCGCCAGGCAAACGGGGACCTCTCCCTGGACGGCCGGGAAGGCAGGTCAGAGCCCGAGCTGATCATTCTCTCCCCTTCACTGGAGGGAAGTCCGGATGCCTCCTGGTACAAAACGCTCTTCCCGACGGCGGCCTATGTGTATCCCGATGCCGGCAAGCTTTGGCTGGGGGCGAATGTGCTGAAGGAAGCCGGAAACATCACCACACCGGGTGAACAAGGAGAGCCCGGTGCTGTGCGCCATCTGGTGGAGGCCGTCTATGGCGCTGATCTGGACAGTGTTCCGGACGAACTGCGAGCGTTGAGCCTGAAACAGATCGGTCAGGACATGGCCATGCAGAGCCAGGCCAACTTCAATGCCCTGGAAATCGGGAAGGGCTACTGCATGGGCAGCAGCGCCCGCTGGTACGAGGACGACCGGGTGCCCACCCGACTCGGCGACGAGACTCTGAACATCTACCTGGCAGTATGGCAGGACGGTGTGCTGCGCCCCCTGCGCGCTAAAGACAGCAACCCCTGGGAACAGTCCGCTGTCCGCGTTCGAGCAAGTGTTGCCCAAAGGCTTGCTGATTCCTGGCAGGCAAGATTCTCCGGCGCCATCGAGACATTGAGGGAGAAGACCCCGCTGCTACGGGAGCATGCGTTCATCCTGCCTCTTGTTGTGGAGGGAGGGGGCTGGATCGGGCTGGTGGTCGATGAAAGGGGGCAGGAGCGGGCCATGTGCTACAGCAGCAAAGAGGGCCTAGCTTGGTGATGCCTAACTGTGAAGCAGAGAAAGCCCCGCAGGCGCGGGGAACGGTATACGGTCACGCCGTCTTCACAGGCAGTAAACCGGTTCATCCCCTACGTAAAGGGAACCTAAAGATTCTACAGGACTGAGCTAGAGTGGTGATGCTCGAGCTTAGAGCAACCAAAGACACTAAACCTTGTGTTTTGCTTTTGTCCGTGATAAGGTGCACTCGTGTTGTGTTTTTCGACGGGGATCCCGTAATTGGAACTGACATGATGAATCTCATCTCCGATCCTTGGCTTCCCGCCCGGCTCAAGTCGGGTAATGCGCGCAAGATCTCGCTTGCTGACTTGGCAGACAGTGATTTGGTAGACATCAACGCTCCACGTCCGGATTTCAGGGGCGGGATCTATCAGCTACTGATTGGTCTTCTTCAGCTTTCCATGGCACCTGAAGATGAGGATGAGTGGAAAGATCTGTACCAAGATCCACCGAGTCGTGATGACCTTGCCAAGGCGTTCAGCCCATACCAGAACGCCTTCGAGCTGGAGGCAGATGGTCCTGCCTTCATGCAGGATCTTCTGCTTTTAAAGGCAGCCGGTCTGGAGCCGAATCAGAACTCGGTACGTGATCTCTTGATCGATGCTGGGTCCGACAGCAACCTGTATTTCAACAAGCACAAGGAAGACTTCGCGCTGTGCGAAAGCTGCTTTGCTCAGGCCCTGTTCACGCTGCAGATCAATGCGCCGTCGGGGGGCAGGGGCGTCAGGACCTCACTGCGGGGTGGCGGCCCCATTACCACCTTGGTCGTACCCGTCGATGAAAACTCTGAGAAGCCGTCCACGCTGTGGCAGAAGCTCTGGCTCAATGTGCTGCCCAAGGAAGCTTTGAATGACAGCTATTCTGATATCAAGAAGGTCGGTGACGTACTGCCCTGGATGGCTGCGACCCGGACCAGTGACGGTAGCGATGGCGTAGAGACGACGCCGGAATCGGTTCATCCGTTTCAAGCTTACTGGAGCATGCCCCGTCGTATCCGTATCGACACATCGACCATTGACGATCACGGAAACTGCTCCATCTGCGCGGCCAAGGGTGTCCGGACGATTCGTCACTATCTGACCCGGCATGGCGGAACGAACTATACCGGGAACTGGCTGCATCCCCTGACACCGTATAGTCTTGACCCCAAGGGGGAGAAACCGCCTATTTCCATCAAGGGAAGGCAGGCCGGAAAAGGCTACCGCGAGTGGTTGGGGCTGGTTCTGGGGAATGATGATCATCAGCCAGACGCTGCAAAGGTTGTCCGCTACTTTACTGAACAACGTTCAAGGAAGGAAAGGCGAAAAGGTTGCAGGTTATGGTGCTTCGGCTATGACATGTCGAACATGAAGGCCATGTGCTGGTACGACAGCACATTACCCATTCATGAGGTTGATATCAGCAGGAGGGCAACGTTCATCGGTCGAGTGAAGGACGTTCTGGACTCGGCGGAAGGCATGGCCTATGCGCTGCACAAGCAGGTCAAGTCGGCCTGGTTCAACAGACCAGGAGATGTCGGCTCTGAACCCGCCGTGTTCGACAGCTTCTGGGAGACAACCGAACCTCTGTTCTACAACGCGCTGAACGGCCTGTCGGATCTGTACGGGACCAAGGACGAGGCAGATGAAGCAGGCAAGCTTACTGCGGTTTACAAGGCCTGGCTCAACGAAACAAGGCGCGCGGTACTGCGGCTGTTCGACCATTGGGTGCTCAGCGCACCCATTGAGGAGCAGAACATGAAGCGGGTCGTCGAGGCTAGGGCAGATCTTGGCAAGGAACTGAATCTTGGCAAGCAGCTCAAGCCATTGTGGGATATCGTGGATCCGAATCGGGGCAAGAAGACCAAAGCGAAAGGGAAATCGAAATCATGAAACCCAGAAAGTTCAGGATGAGCGAGAAGCAGCGTCAATGGGTTCGAGACTGGTGGAGGTCTCTGCACCCCAGAGATCAGAACCAGGACGCTCTGCCTGGTGAACTTCGCGGCCAAGGCAGGGCAGACCGTTCCCGTCTTCGGCGTTGCCAGAACGCCGAAGAACTGCTTTCCAACAGTGCAACCCTGTTGTTTGCGCGTCGGTTGATTGCCTTGGGAGGCAGCAGCAAGGCGTTTTCTGATGAGTCCCTAGCCTATGAACAGCTTGCCTGGGTGGCGGGAGCGTTGGCGCATGTCAAGGAGGATCCGGGTGACGAACGAACGTTGGCGTTTCGTCTGGGGAAAGGCTTCGGCGGAGAGCGTCCTGCGATGAGCGAGCTGCGCTTCCAGTCACTGCAGGCTGCGGCAACGACGGAAGATTTCTTCCTTCAGATACGCCGCGCCATCCAGCTGGCAGACAGGAAGACCGATGTTGCACGGCTTGCCGATGACCTGTTTGCCTGGCAGCTGGAACGCGGGCAATCGGCCTTGCGTGCCAGCAGCGGCGTCAAGTTTCACTGGGCATATGACTACTACCTGAGCGCTGGCCAGAAGGCCGCCGCTGATGAACCGGAATCGATCAAGGAGAATCTGCAATGACTCAATTCATCCAACTGCATTTCCTTACATCCTACCCGCCCGCCAACCTGAACAGGGATGATCTGGGCAACCCCAAGACGGCGCGTCTGGGAGGCGTGGAGCGTCTACGGGTATCCTCGCAGAGTCTCAAGCGCGCATGGCGCACTTCTGAGACCTTTCAGAAGGAGTTCTCTGGCAGCATCGGGACTCGAACGAGGAGACTTGGCATCGAGGTTTTCGAGGCTTTGAAGGCAAAGGGTGTGACAGAGAAGAAAGCCAAGGATTGGGCGGAAGAGATTGCCAAAGAGTATGGTGCCTTGAAGAAAGATGTGCCTCTCGAAATCGAGCAGCTTGTTCATGTGGCACCCGAGGAGCGCAAGACGTTGGACGATCTGGTCAGCAAGCTGGCCGACGAGGAGCGTGGCCCCAAGAAGGAAGAGCTTGACTCGCTGCTGCATGATCATACGGCAGTGGACATTGCCATGTTTGGCAGGATGCTGGCATCCAAGACGGAGTTCAACGGAGAGGCTGCCGTCCAGGTTGCGCATGCCATTGGTGTCCATGCCTCGGCTGTGGAAGATGACTACTTCACTGCCGTGGATGATCTGAACCGGAATGACCCGGGGGCAGCGCACATTGGTGAGGCCGGTTTTGCGGCTGCGGTGTTCTATCAGTACGTCTGCATCGACAGGGATCTGCTCAAGAAGAATCTTGGCAATGATGAAGCACTGACTGAGAAAGCCATCAAGGCATTGGTCAAGACCGCACTGACGGTCGGTCCCACGGGCAAGCAGAACAGCTTTGCCAGCCGTGCCTATGCCCATTACGCCCTGGTCGAAAAAGGCACACAGCAGCCGCGCTCTCTGTCACTGGCATTCGTTAGGCCGGTCAGCGGCGCAGACTATGCACAGGAAGCCGTTACGGCGCTGTCCACGGTACGCAAGAACATGGACACGGTGTATGGCGCTTGCTCGGATGCGCATGAGGAATTCAATGTTCTGACGGGCCAGGGCTCGCTTGAGGCGCTTCTGCAGTTTGCCGCCAAGGAGTAAGCCGTCATGGCTGAATACTTGATGATGAGGCTCTACGGCCCCATGGCAAGCTGGGGGGAGATTGCCGTGGGTGAGATACGGCGATCTTCCGTCCAGCCCTCTCGATCGGCATTGCTTGGTTTGCTTGGTGCCGCGTTGGGGATCGACCGCAATGATGAGAGTAAACAGCAGAGCTTGTCGGACGCCTATCGTTTTGGTGTGAGGCTGGAGGCGGCGGGAACGCCGCTGCGTGACTATCACACCATTCAGGTCGGTAGGCCACCTCGCAAAGTCACGTTTCGATCGAGACGCCAGGAGCTGATGGCAGACAAGATCGACACCATGCTTTCATCGCGTGACTATCGGTGCGACAGCTTGGCTATCGTTGCCGTGGAGAGAGTTGATCAGGCAGGCGAAGAGCTGGAGCGTCTGGCTGAAGCGCTGCGTCGTCCGGTCTATCCTCTCTACCTGGGAAGGAAGTCCTGCCCGCTGGCCTTGCCCGTCGATCCCAAAGTGGTTCAGGCCAACGGACTTCTGAATGCGTTTCAGAGCGTCCAGTTTCCCTCGTTGGCCGAGATGAGCCGCAAGCATGAGTTCGACAAGCCATGGCCTTCCGAGGGCGACCAACGGATGTTCAGGCTTGGTCAGGTTCGCTACTACTGGGAAGAAGGCATGGAGCCTGGCATGGCGGCCAGCTTTGAGGCAATGCGGACAGACCAGCCGGTGTCCAGGAGCAGGTGGCAGTTCGAGCGTAGAAAGGAGTGGGTGGCACTTGAGGAGAGGCAGGGATGAGCCATTATTTTTCAAAAGTGCGCCTGAGGGCCATGGGAAGCCGGGATCCCTGGCTTATCAGGAATGTGTCGCAGGGGGATGCGTATCGGGATCATCAGATCATCTGGAGATTGTTTGCCTCCGATGGCGGTAAGCGTGATTTCATCTTCAGGCGTCTGGATGACATGCGAACCTACTATGTTGTCTCCGAGCGACCTCCGCATGATGAAGATGGCCGGTTCGATATTCAGAGCAAGGCCTACGATCCATCCTTCGACATGGGGGATACCCTACGCTTCGACTTGAGGGCCAATCCCGTGGTCAGCCGCCGTGTTGCTGAAGGAGAAAAGTCCCGGCGACATGACATGCTGATGAATGCCAAGAAAGAGGCGCGTCAGCTGGGGCATGATGCGGCCGTTGCCATGGATGAGGCAGGGCTCAAGTGGATACTGGAGCGCGCTGCTCACTGGGGGCTTCGGGTCGATGAGCGCAGTGTCCTTCAGAAAGGGTACTGCCAACATGCACTCAGGCCTGGGAGATGGAGAGAGGCTGGCGAGAAGCACAGGGCCATTCAGTTCTCCAGTCTTGATTATCAAGGTGTAGCAGAGGTGGTAGATCCAGAAGCATTGAGGAAGGCACTGTTTGAGGGAGTGGGTCACGCCAGGAGCTTTGGCTGCGGCCTCCTGCTGGTTCGTCCGCTTTGCTGATCCATGGGTACGTCAACGCTGCTTCCGCCCATCAGACCGCTTCCCATGAAAGATCGTGTATCGATGATCTTTGTCCAGTACGGACAGATCGACGTGCAGGATGGAGCATTTGTCGTCATTGATCAGAATGGCGTCCGCATGCATATTCCTGTGGGCTCCATCGCGTGCATCATGCTGGAGCCTGGTACCCGGATCTCTCATGCGGCCGTTCACCTGGCGTCCACTGCGGGAACCCTGCTGGTGTGGGTCGGTGAATCTGGTGTCCGCTTGTACGCCAGTGGCCAACCCGGTGGCGCTCGCGCCGATCGATTGCTCTATCAGGCCAAGCTTGCGTTGGATGATGATCTCCGCCTCAAGGTGGTCCGGAAGATGTACGAGGTCCGCTTTGGAGAGCCCTCCCCAAAGCGGCGTAGCGTCGAGCAGCTGAGAGGTATCGAAGGTGCCAGGGTCAGGGAAACCTACAAGCTTCTGGCACAGCAGTACGGCGTTGACTGGAAGTCCAGGAATTACGATCAGAATACCTGGGATGCGGCCGACATACCCAACAGATGCCTGTCAGCGGCCACCTCCTGCCTGTATGGCATCACCGAGGCAGCAGTGCTGGCAGCCGGCTATGCGCCTGCAGTCGGATTCATCCACACAGGAAAACCGCTGTCCTTTGTCTATGACATTGCGGACCTGTTCAAGTTCGATACAGTCGTTCCCATAGCTTTCAGAATTGCAGCGCAGTCTCCCGGAAATCCTGAAAGGCAGGTCCGGCTGGCATGTCGTGACCTGTTTCGTAGCGACAAGCTTCTTGGCAAGATCATCCCCACCATCGAAGAGGTTCTGGCCGCCGGCGAGATCTCTCCACCTGAAGCGCCGCCGGAATCCATCCCGCCTGCGATTCCCAACCCGGTATCCATAGGGGATGCAGGACATCGTTCGTCCTGAAGACTGTGGTGATGAACGCGAGGAATGACCAGTGAGCTTTGTCGTTGTTGTCACCGAAGACGTTCCTCCCAGATTGCGGGGAAGAATGGCCATCTGGCTGCTTGAGGTGCGTGCCGGCGCCTATATTGGGGACGTGTCCAAGAGAACCCGAGAGATGATATGGGAGCATCTTCAGGCGGGGTGCGAGCAGGGTAGCGTCGTCATGGCGTGGGCCAGCAGTCATGAATCCGGATACGAGTTTCAAACCCTGGGTGCCAACCGACGCTTACCCGTAGAGTTTGATGGGCTGCATCTTGTGGCGTTTCATCCCACCGAGCAGTCCCCCGCTCTTTAACAACCAGAATGTTTGGTAGAATCTGAGGGCTTGCTTTTCCTTCGGTAGATCAATAACTTATTGGAAGTGCGTTCCCCGCGCATGCGGGGATGAACCGTGGACGACATTCCGGGCGCTGCCCCCATCGAAGCGTTCCCCGCGCATGCGGGGATGAACCGCTCGCGCGTTGTTCGGTTCGGTCTGTCGCTCAGCGTTCCCCGCGCATGCGGGGATGAACCGCCGGGGGAAAAACCGGCCGATCCGACCGTGGAGCGTTCCCCGCGCATGCGGGGATGAACCGGCACGGCCTGCACCTGGACCAGGACGCCACGTGCGTTCCCCGCGCATGCGGGGATGAACCGGTGACCTGCTGACCGAGCACCTGCATCACGCGGCGTTCCCCGCGCATGCGGGGATGAACCGCCCAGGCCGGCCGTCCGCCCGCGCTCCGCGCGGCGTTCCCCGCGCATGCGGGGATGAACCGGCAACGAGTACGGGATGACAGACACAGACTCTGCGTTCCCCGCGCATGCGGGGATGAACCGAGGACATGCCGGTCATCAGCGAGCATGCCGCCGCGTTCCCCGCGCATGCGGGGATGAACCGCCGAACACGCGACGAGGCAGCCGGTAGCGTCGGCGTTCCCCGCGCATGCGGGGATGAACCGTGGAGGCACTTGCTACCAGCTCGCCGGTAAAAGCGTTCCCCGCGCATGCGGGGATGAACCATGGGCTTTCTGCAGTGGCGCGAGGGGCAGGGGGCGTTCCCCGCGCATGCGGGGATGAACCGTACGTTGACGCTGAGGTGAAGAAGGTCGGTGTGCGTTCCCCGCGCATGCGGGGATGAACCGTTCGTGGCCCGGAAGCACTCGATCTACTCATGGCGTTCCCCGCGCATGCGGGGATGAACCGTCCACGCTCCAGGTCCCGTACCTGGGCGCGCAGCGTTCCCCGCGCATGCGGGGATGAACCGAACCCGGACATCCTGGCGTGCAAAAAACTCGAGCGTTCCCCGCGCATGCGGGGATGAACCGGATGACAACTGGGCCGAGGCACAACAGCCCTCGCGTTCTCCGCGCATGCGGGGATGAACCGACATCCCCGTGGTTGTCGATGAAGACTTTGACGCGTTCCCCGCGCATGCGGGGATGAACCGTCCTTCCATTGGATGGCGTCACGGATCGCCACGCGTTCCCCGCGCATGCGGGGATGAACCGATCCTCAGAATCCTGCTCGGTAAAGGGGTCCAGCGTTCCCCGCGCATGCGGGGATGAACCGACGCCGCTGCGCGTGATGTCGCGCCCCAGGCGGCGTTCCCCGCGCATGCGGGGATGAACCGATGGCCGGCTGGGTGCGCACGCGCTCAACGCGGCGTTCCCCGCGCATGCGGGGATGAACCGATGTGCTCCCCTGGCTGAAAGAGTGGCGACATGCGTTCCCCGCGCATGCGGGGATGAACCGACGGCGTAGCGCCGCTCGCGCCTCACTGCGCCGCGTTCCCCGCGCATGCGGGGATCAACCGCGACATGCTGCGGCAGGGGCGCATGTTCGCGCGCGTTCCCCGCGCATGCGGGGATGAACCGGACGGGCGACGGCTATTCGGCTCGACCGATTCGCGTTCCCCGCGCATGCGGGGATGAACCGAGCGAGACGTTCTGGACGCCAGGCTGATGCAGGCGTTCCCCGCGCATGCGGGGATGAACCGCCGACGGACACGGCGGCGTCCAGCCCTGCGTAGCGTTCCCCGCGCATGCGGGGATGAACCGGGCCACGAGGGCCGCCCGATCTCGCCGGAGACGCGTTCCCCGCGCATGCGGGGATGAACCGGGCCACCAGGGGCGACCGATCGAGCCAGAGGCGCGTTCCCCGCGCATGCGGGGATGAACCGGCAGTAACCCAGGCCGCCACCGAGCCCGAGCAGCGTTCCCCGCGCATGCGGGGATGAACCGGCCCAGGCGAGCCACGGCAGCAGCGCGGCCGGGCGTTCCCCGCGCATGCGGGGATGAACCGCCCCTAGGACGGCCGGAAACGGGCCTAGGAGGGCGTTCCCCGCGCATGCGGGGATGAACCGCACGGGGGATGGGGCAGAGCCCCATACAGACCGCGTTCCCCGCGCATGCGGGGATGAACCGTCCTACTCGGACGAGACCAAGACCAAATGGGAGCGTTCCCCGCGCATGCGGGGATGAACCGCCGCTGCAACAGACCAGCCACCAACCCCCTCAGCGTTCCCCGCGCATGCGGGGATGAACCGGGCTTGGAAATGGCGGCCAAGATGCCAGAGGGGCGTTCCCCGCGCATGCGGGGATGAACCGACTGGGGGGAGCGAGTAGATTACGGTCGTGTCGCGTTCCCCGCGCATGCGGGGATGAACCGAGACAAGCCCAGGGAAACGGTCCGCCCGCGCTGCGTTCCCCGCGCATGCGGGGATGAACCGGCAGATGTGGCCTGCCCAGGGGGCACGAGGGGGCGTTCCCCGCGCATGCGGGGATGAACCGCTGGCCCGCCGCGCTCTGTGAGCACGGCCGGCGCGTTCCCCGCGCATGCGGGGATGAACCGGATCGGGCGCCCCTCGGGCAGGTACGTGCCCCGCGTTCCCCGCGCATGCGGGGATGAACCGAGGAAGCGGCTTTCGAGTTTGAGGCCAGCCGTGCGTTCCCCGCGCATGCGGGGATGAACCGTATTGGCGCTTGAGCAATCGGGAAACGCAGCGGCGTTCCCCGCACATGCGGGGATAAACCGTCCTGGCAGGGATCCATCCTGGTGACGAGGTGGCGTTCCCCGCGCATGCGGGGATGACCCGTGGTGAAGGCAGGGGAGTCGGTATGCTGGGGCTCCCGCCATGGCTCATGAGCCCCAAACCTTGCTACGCATCCCTTAGAACCCAATAGCGCGAGCATGAGAGCCCCCTACCTCACCTCCTCAAACCTCAAATAAAACTCCCGCACACTCAGGTTCTCCGGCGTGGGTTCGCCGCTGATGCTGGTCAGGTAGTCGGCGGCGTAGCGCCGGGTGGCGGCGTCGAAGCTGCCATTCAGGGGGACGGGGTAGCCCTGGCGGCGCAGCACGCGCTGCATTTCCATGACCTTGTCGGTGATGGTCAGTGCGGGGCCCCGGCTGTGGGTAGGGGCGGTGTCATCGGTTTTGTCTTGCTGCTTGCGTGTTGCGGGCGCCGAGGGCTGGTTGTTGTCCGGGCTCTCTGACTGCCAGAGCCCCTTGATCCACTTGCTGGTTGTGGACAGGTCCGGCAGGGCCTCCTTGGCGCTGTCGACCCAGTGCTGGCCGTGCTGGCGCGCTGCGTCCAGGGTGGGTTGCAGTTTCTGGTGGGTGCCGGTCACCCAGGTGGGGAGGTGCTGTTTGGCCTGGTTGGCCAGTATCTGGGTGGGTGACAGGCTGGCCAGGTAGCTGGCGGCCAGGTGGTAGAGGCCCAGTGCCACGGCGGCGGTGATTGCCAGTCCCATGATGAAGCGCCGGGGGCGTTTGCTTCGGAAGCGCCGCTGGGCCAGGTTGGCGGGTGCAGGGGTGGTGTGGGCTGTGGAGCTGGCTTGGCCCGGACGCGGAAACAGTTGGTTGCCCAGTCGTTCTTCCATCTGGCACCAGGGGCAGGAGGTGGATTCGCGGGGGTAGTGGTGGCGACGATCTGTGCGGCAGCTGCGCAGGTTTTTCTCGAAGTGTTCCAGCGCCGTCACCCATTGCAGGGCGTCGGGGCGCGGGGTGCTGTCCGTGGTGGTGAAGGCGCGGGCAAACAGGTCGGCCAGTGTGCCTGAAAATTCCGTCAGGGCGGGCAGGCCGGGTGGGGGCTGCATGCCGGTGGGGCGTTCGGGGATGTGCGGGTAGAGGCGTCTCTGGATGCGCTCGCCCATGGGTGGGGCTTCGCCGGCATCGGGGACGCCGTCGAAGGGGTGGCGCCCCATCATCAGCACCTGGAAGAGGATGACGGCCAGGCCGAAGGCGTCGTGCTGCTGGGTGCGTACCACGCCGTGAAAGGAGTGGCCCTGCAGTTCGGGCGGGGTGTAGTCCGGTACACCCACGGCGCACAGGAATTGCTGTCCGCCATGGCTGAACTGGAAGCTGTCGGCATCCACCAGGGCGACGGTGGCGTCGTCTGCCACCAGCATGCCGGAGGGGTTGATGTCACCAATGACGCAGCCGGTGTGGTGGATGGAGGCGACGGCACGCGCGATGTTGGTGGCGGTGCGCGCCAGAAAGCGATAGTCGATGTCCGGAAAGTGCTGCTTGCGCGCGCCGGGGGCGTACAGGTCATGCAGAGGGCGACGCTCGCGCACGGCTTTCATCAGGAAGCCGGCAAAGGCGCCGTCCTGGGTGTGCACCACGTCCACGGGAAAGGCCGCAAAGGGCGATTGTCGGGCCAGGCCGGCATCCACCATGGCAGCAATCTTGTTGGCCAGTTGGGGCTTGTCGGGCGCCTTGTAGAGCTTTACCGCATGGTTGCGTCGGTTGGCGGCAGCGTAGACGCTGCCTTCGCCGCCGCGGCCCAGCCGTTCACCCAGCTTCAGTCGACGCCCACTGCCCAGACGCAGTTTCAGTCCGTAGGCAGGGTCTTTCTCGTGATCGGCACGGGAGGTCATGGGCGGTGGGGTGTCTCTGGGATGGGTGGTGTTCTGCGCCGGGCAAGGCCATCTGGCAAGGATTCAGGGCCGGGTGTTGTCGGCAAGGCGGTTTCCTGGTGGCGTCAGTCTGATTCGTTGGCTTATGTTCTGGATGGGGTAGATGGGGGTGAATGCAGTACGGCCATGACCAGCGTCTTGTCATCGTCCGTGCGGCTGTTGACGGTCTCGCTGTCCAGGTAGGCTTTCAGCTGGCCAGACAGGGTGTTCGCCTTGCCGGGTTCTTTGGGCAGCGGAGCGGCCATGGTGGAGAAGAACCGTGCAAACGGGGTCTGCGTAGCCATGTCCAGCACCATGCGTTCTATGCCATCCGAAAACAGCGCCAGCGCGTCGATGGGCTGTCGGGTGATGTGCGTGCGCAGGGGCGTGGGTGGCTCGTCGGTGACAAAGCGCGTGGTGGACGCGTATTCGCCATGGTCCGGCCAGGAAAGCGCTTGCCAGGTTCCACCGTCGGCCAGGCGTGCCACGATGCCGCCATCACCAATATGGGCCACCAGCGTTTCCTGTCCGTTGGACAGGGCCAGAACCAGCGTGCAGGCAAAGTCGCGTGCAGAAAGCCCGCGTCTTTGTGCGGCCGCACGAATGCGCTGGCGTGCTTCGTCGGCCCATGTCCGCACGGTTTCTGCCGAGGGCAGGGCGGATGCGGTCAGCCGGGGTTCTTGCAGGGATGATGCGCTGGGTGTTGATGCCGCTGCCAGGTGGAGGCGTGCGGCCTGGCGAATCGTGCGGCAGGTGATGATGGCACCCTGCCGTCCGTGGCTGGCGCTGCCGGCGCCGTCACATGCAACGGCCACGAACCATTCTGCGTCGCATGTCTGGCTGTCGCTGTTGACGGGCACAATAGCGCAGGCCTGGGCATCCTGCAGTGGCAGGTTGTGCTTCAGGTGTGAAGTCCCTGTACTGGAGGCCGCTATCCAGGACCAGTGTTTCATGGTCATCGGGGCTGGCATGCGGGGGCTGGGCGATTGAGCGGCTCAGGCGATGCTGCCCCAGCCTTTCGGGCCGGTGGGGTTTTCCAGCGGCACGGCGTCGCCGGGGTTGGAGCGCGAGACGGAACTCAGCGAGCTGGACAGCCAGGCAAACAGCTCACGGAAGGCCAGGCCCTTCAGTTTCAGGGGGTCGCGCACGGCCAGCTGACGCAGCTGGTCCATGTCGGCGTCGTCCACGCCCACGGCATAGAAGGCGAATTCCTTGCGCGCTTCGCCGCTGGCAATGGCCTGCGCAGCCTGCCGCCAGCTGTCGGTGGGTGCGCCGTCGGTGATGAGGAAGATCCACGGACGGTAGTAGGTGATGCCGCTCTGGCGGTACAGCGCCTTGCGCTGACGCAGCAGCTCGATGCCTTCCTCGATGGCCTGGCCCATCGGGGTGAGGCCCTGCGCCTGAAGCTGGGGGGCCTGGAACTGGCTGGCGCTGGTGAAGTCCTGCGCGACCAGCACGGGTCCGAAGGTGACGATGGCCACTTCCACGCGCTTGGCGCTGAGGCTGTCGGACTTCAGCTCTTCCTCGAAGGCCTTCAGGCCGGCGTTGAGTTCCTCGATCTTGCCGCCCGCCATGGAGCCGGAGACATCCAGCAGCAGCAGGCAGGGGCAGCGCGGCTCGGGGTTGTCGGCGAACTCGGCGGCGGCAAAGGGATTGGCGTCGGCGTGCATGGCGTCGTCTCTGGGAAAAAAGGGATCAGGGCATTCTAGCGGTGGCGATTGGGTGGAACACGGCAATCTCCATGGCTGGATGATGTCAAAGGCGGAACTATTTCCGCTGATGCCCGAGTTTTGGGGCAAAGCGTGACGGCTTCGACCCATGTGTCGGGGTCTTCGTGTGCTGTCGTGGTCAAGGCGTCAGCGGCTGCAACGGTATCCGTGCGTCAGCAATCCAGCGGGATCCTGCCGCAATCATCGGTCTCGCCCACACGCACCTTGCGCAGGTAGCACTGCACAATCTTTGTGCCGGGCTTGAGCGTCTGAAGGTTTTCCTTCAGCTTGCGCGCGGCATAGTTGGCTTTGTAGGCAACGGAAACCACGGCGGTGGCGCCATCTTCGGTTCGCACCTGGCCCAGATAGATGTACTTGCCCAGCTCGAAATCGGGCGAATCGATCAGGGCGATTTCATCGGACAGGTTGAGGATCTTGCTCATGAGGGGCTCCTGTATCGGTTGGCGGAAGCCCCATGCTGCGCGTCCTGTGGGCTGCCGTCATTGCGGATTCTCAATCGCAATGAGCGGTCAGTGCACCATCATGCACACGGTGAAGATGGTCATGCACTGCGCAGGGGGTGGCATACCGGGAATGAATCGAGCACGACGCATGCCACGGCTTTCGGGGCCTTCGTCCGCCCCCTGGGGATGGGCTGATGCTTATTGGCAGCTGAAGCTCTCGGCGCTGTTCTCGTCGCCTTCACCGCGGTAGGTGGCCACTTGCGGGTACGGGCACAGCGGCTGGGTCTTGCCGGGGAAGGCGCGACCCTGCGCAAGGATGCTGGCCGGGGCCTCACCCTTCTCGGCCCAGTTCTCCAGGGCGGTGAGCGGGTCGAAGTCGTCCAGGGCATTGCCCTCGCCGCAGTGGGTCATGCCGGGCACCATGAAGAGGCGGGCGAAGTCCTGGGTGCCTGGGGTGTCGTGTTGCAGCTGCCGGTACCAGTCACGCAGGTCGTTGGCCGAGAAGACGGGGTCGGAGACACCCTCGAAGATGATCATCTTGCCGCCGCGCGCCTTGAAGGTGGTCAGGTCGGTGGCCACGGCGTCGTTGAGGGCGCCGGTCTGCAGGGTGAGCGGCAGGATGGTGTCGAAGTTCACCTTGAAGGTGTCGAATTCGGCCTGGTAGGGCGTCATGAAGTAGTGCGGCAGCGACATGGCGCCCAGCACGATGTTGCGGGCGTTGGGGGTGGCGGTCTGGGAGTCACCCAGTTTCCAGCCGCGCCAGTTGCCGCTGTTGATGCCGGCATCCCACGGCCAGCTGGCATAGAGGGGCTCGCCCTTGCTGGTGCGTGCACCGCCAAAGACGGCTTCCAGCAGGGCCACCTTCTCCTTGCCGATGTCCTTTTCCACCATCCGGGGCTTGAAGTCGCAGCGTTCCCAGGCGTTGACCAGGCCATCCTTCAGGCCGTCCAGGGCGTCGCAGCGTTCCAGCACGCCGGCCACCACGGCATCCATATCCTTCTGGGTGAGGGCGTTGGCAAAGATCCGCTCGCCTTGTTCGTTGACGGGGGCGGCCTTCAGGAACTGCTGGTTGTCCCACGACTGGGCGATGGCGGCGCGCGAGAGCCGGAAGCCCGGGTTGCCGGCCACCACGCCGTCGAACTGCAGCGGGTAGCGCATGGCAGCCATCATGGCCTCGCGTCCGCCGTTGGAGCAGCCCATGAAGTAGCTGCGCTTCGGGGCGCTGTGGTACATGGCCTGGATGAGCTGGCGGGTGGTGGCCACCACCTTGCCGGTGGAGGCGTAGGCCAGATCCAGTCGAGCCTGCTGGTCCTTGCCGAAGAGGGTGTCACGGCCCTGGTGGCCGCCGTCCATGCTCACCACGGCATAGCCGCGCAGCAGCGCCGGCTGGGCCGAGCTGCCGCGGGTGGGGATGCGGCCCAGGGCGTCGGCCACGAAGCCATTGGTGCCGCCGCCGCCCTGGAACAGGAACTTGTGGTTCCAGCGGGCAGGCAGACGCAGCTCGAACTGGGTACCGTAGTGGCGGCCATCGGCGCCGGTGCGGGGTTCGATCTCGCCGCGCACCACGCAGTGTTCCTCGGCCTGCAGCGTCTGGCCCGAGGCGCCGGTGAAGGCCGAGTTGGGGTCCTGTGCCAGACCGCCACGCTGCACCCACTTCACGCGCTGGATGACCACGTCGGGCAGCTCCACTTCCTTCAGGTCGCTGCAGCGGCTCTGGGCGTCGGCGGCATCGTCAGCTGGCTCGGTGGCAGCCTGGGCGCTGGCGGCCCAGAGCAGGCTGCCGACAGAAAGACTGCTGGCCAGCAGCGGCAGCAGGGCGGGAAGGCGGTGCAGTTTCATGGCATGGGTTCCGAAAGGGGCCCGACAGGCAGCATCGGGGGAGGCAGCCATCGGGCGTGGGCTTTCCGGCCAGACCTTCCCCGGGAATGTCAGAGACAGCAAACCATTTTAACGAATTGGCCTGCAGGGAGGCCGGGGGAGAAGGCCGCCCGGGAGAGACGTCCGGTCAGGGACCTCCGGCAGGCCCCTCCGGCAGGGACCTCCGACAGGCCCCTGGTCGGATTCAGCCGGCCTTGTAGACCAGAACGGCCGCGGTCAGGTCTTCCAGGGCGCTGCCCACGGCCTTGAAGACAGTGATGGCCTGGTCGCTGCTGCGACCCGGGTGCTGCCCGCGGCACAGGGCCTGCAGGTCGGCGCGGATGTCGCTGGCACTGAAGCGGCCGGTGTCGAAGGCCTTGAGCAGGTCGCCGGACTTGGTGGGCGCCTCGTCGGTATCTACAAAGACCTCGTTGCCGATGAAGCAGTCGGCGGCGGCCTCGACCATGTTGGGCTTGAAGCTGCCCACCAGGTCCAGGTGGGTGCCGGGCCGCAGCCAGCTGCCCTGGATGAGGGGCTCTTCCGCGAGCGTGGCGCAGCTGATGATGTCGGCCTGTCGGGCGGCAGCTTCCAGCGATGCCGGGGTGCCATCCAGGGGGTTGACGTTGGGCACGCCCTGCTTGCGCAGGGTCTCGGCCAGCACGGCAGCACGCACCGGACGGGGGTTCCAGATGTCGATGTGCTCGATGTCGCGCACGGCGCGCATGGCCGCAGGCAGCAGTGCCGCGATGCGGCCTGCACCCACGACGAGCAGCCGTTTGGCATCCTTACGCGCAAGGAAGTCGGCACCCAGCGCAGCGGCGCCGGCGGTGCGGCGTGCGGTGATGGCGTCACCGTCGATGAGGGCCAGCGGCACGCCGGTGGTGGCGCTGT
>ERZ772962.248-NODE-248-length-30033-cov-24.405798_pt1 | contig 30033 bp, 30 predicted proteins | sample MGYA00580676_ERZ772962 | MGnify/ENA primary metagenome ERZ772962 (study PRJEB29015, sample SAMEA2738049) | human oral metagenome | biome: human oral; feature: human-associated habitat; material: saliva | place: China | collected 2230 ...
TAGCAATGCCGTCTGAAAAACCGTAACGTTTGAGCGCGTCTTCTGCCAAATCTTTGGCCAACACCAATTTGCCTTTAGGCGTATCAATCAGTTGATACACCACGTCTGCGCCAGCTGAAACAGCTTGGCTCGCAGGCAAAGTCCAAGGCGTTGTCGTCCAGATGACAGCAAACGCTTTGCCTTCGATACTTGCCAAACCGAATGCGGCGGCAAGCGCGGCAGTGTCTTTAAACGGATAGGCAACGTCAATCGCAGGCGATACTTTGTCTTTATATTCCACTTCGGCTTCGGCCAATGAAGAGCCGCAGTCCAAGCAGAATTGAACCGGTTTTGCGCCGCGGTAGAGATAGCCGGATTTGTAGATTTCGCCGAGCATACGTACAGTATCGGCTTCGGTTTTGAAATCCATGGTCAGGTAAGGATTGTCCCAGTCGCCCAACACGCCCAAGCGGATAAAGTCTTTTTTCTGACGTGCAATCTGTTCGGCGGCGTATTCGCGGCACAATTCGCGGAAACGGGCTTTAGGCATATCTTTGCCGTGCAGTTTTTCTACCATCACTTCGATAGGCAAACCGTGGCAGTCCCAACCCGGTACGTAAGGCGCGTCAAAACCGGCTTGGGTTTTGCTGCGGATAATGATGTCTTTGAGAATTTTATTGACGGCATGACCGATGTGGATGTCGCCGTTGGCATACGGCGGGCCGTCGTGCAGGATGAATTTCGGACGGCCTTTGGCGATTTCGCGCAGTTTTTGGTAGCGTTTTTGCTCGTACCAGCTTTTCAGCCATGCAGGCTCGCGCTTGGCAAGATTGCCGCGCATTGGAAACGGGCTCTCGAGCAGGTTTACGGTTTTACTGTAATCGGTCATTTTTTGATCTCTATATGTTGCGGTATTTCGGTTTCAGACGGCCTGATTACTCATTTTGAAAAGAACAGGCCGTCTGAAAAAATTCAAAGGACTTATTGTAGCCCAATTGTCTTGATTTTATAAGTTTCTAGAAGCGTTTCTATGCTTCCCAAACCCTCGCATCTTCCATATCTTGCAAAATTTGGGTTTTCAATGCTTCGATACTCTCAAATTTTTTCTCGTCACGCAGTTTGTGCAGGAAGCGGACGAAGATACGCTGGCCGTACAAATCGCCGTTGAAATCGAACAGATGAACTTCCAGCTTCTGCGAACGGTTGTTGCTGACAGTGGGATTAAAACCAAAGCTGGCAACGCCTCGGCGCGTGCCGAATGTGCCGTCTGCTTCAACGACAAATACGCCGCTTAGCGCATAATGATACGGAGGAAGCTGGACATTGGCGGTAGGCGCGTTGATGGTGCGGCCGAGTTTTTGCCCGTGTTTGACCTTACCGCTTAACACGTAATCATGGCCCAACAGCTTTTTGGCGTATTCCAACTTGCCGTCTGAAAGGGCTTGGCGGACGGCTGTACTGCTGGTGCGGATGTCTTCAACAATAACGGACGGCGTGCGCTCGGTTTGCATATCGGGCTGTTGTGCCAAGAGTTCAAAACAACCTTCACGGCCGGCACCGAAACGGAAATCGTCGCCAATCAACAGATACCGCGTGTTGAGTGTTTGGCGCAAAAGCTGGTCGATAAATGCTTGTGCGCTCATATCGGAGAAAGCTTGGTTAAAACGCAAGACCCAAACGGCATCCACACAACCGGTTTCACGCAAAAGACGCAATTTGGTACGCAGCGGGCTGATGCGATAAGGCAGCTTTTTCCCGACTTTGCGCGCAAAAAATTCTTTGGGCTGAGGCTCAAAAACAACAACGACAACAGGCAGACCGCGCTGGTCTGCCTCTCGTTTGAGTTTTTGTAGAATGTGTTTGTGCCCGAGGTGTACGCCGTCGAAGTTGCCGATGGTTACGGCGGCTCCTTGCGGAAATTTGGGCGCGTGTCGCTGTCCAAGCCAGATGTTCATGGGTGGTGGTATTGTGTTTGAATAGGCGGCTATTGTAAACGTTATTGCCGTTTCAATAAACCTTAGGCCGTCTGAAACCAATAAATATATGCTTTCAGACGGCCCTAAAGTTTGTTAATACCTTACCACCACCAAGGATAACGGCCAAACGGATAGCCCCAATCGTCGTAATAACGATAGTAGCGGGCTTCGCGCAGCTGTTCTTGGGAAATATAGTTTTGCCATGCCATTTTGTAGCAGGCTTGGAACATCGGATCGGAAACTTTGTCGATATATTTGAGGCGGAAGGCTTTTTGTTCCGCAGTTGCGGCACCGGGTTTGCCTTCTTCGTCAAATTTGCGGCGGATCAGCGCGGCAGTTTCCTGATCGCATTGGGCGGCAAGATTGACTTGAAGGTCCTGCTCATAGCGCTTCTGAGCTTGGGCGCGTGCGGCTTTTTGCTCAGGCGTGGTGGCACAGGCGGCAAGTAATGCGGCAGCACCAATCAATAAGGTCAGGCGGATAGGATTCATCGGATGTTTCCTTATACTCATGCATGGCTATTAATGTACGCCCTCATCTTGCAATGAGCAAGTGTGGCAACTTGGGGACAGTTTATATTATTTGTTCTTGGCAACAGGCAGTTGCATATAAAATACACCCCGTAATAAATGCTCGACCCTATCATCAAATCAATGAACGACGACAAACGGCCCCACTCTCACCGAGCGCGCCACCATAGGCAACACACGCCGCCGTTTTGGCAGGCAGACCGTCCGTACCTGCACGAACACAATATTTCCGATGCCCGTTTCAGACGGCTGGGCTACATTATGGCCTTTCTTGCCGGAGCGATTAATGCCGGCGGTTACTTCGCATTCTCACGTTATACCTCCCACGTTACCGGCTCAATGTCGCTGTTGGCAGATGTTTTGTATCTTCAAGAGTGGAGTGTGGCCATTATTGCCACAATCAGCGTGTTGTGTTTTGTTGCCGGAGCCGCGCATTCGGGCTGGGTGATTTTGTGGACGCAGCAAATGCGTTTCCGTGGCAGCTTTGGATTTTCCATGTGGCTGGAAGCAGTTTATCTGTTGATATTCGGTTGGTTCGGTATTGCCGCGATGGAATGGGATTTTGGCGGCTCTGATTTTATTATGCCGTCTTTGGCATTGTTTTTATTGTGTTTTATTATGGGTATGCACAATACGGTTATCACGCTTCTTTCCGGCGGCGCCATTCGCTCCACCCACATGACCGGCACGGCGACCGACTTGGGCATTGAAATTTCACGCGCGCTTTATTACTCCAAACAGCATCATCCGCGCCTGCCGCACGTCCGCGTTAACAAACCGAAAATGTGGCTTTTAAGCGGCTTGATGCTGTCGTTTTTGCTGGGCGGCGTGGTTGGCGCATGGGGTTATCATTTGGTCGGCCATCATTTCGCCCTGCCCGTTTCCGCCGTTTTGTTCATACTGGGCGCAGGCTCGGTGGGATACGATGTCAAAGTCAGATTGAAATGGGCATTTGTCAGCTGGTATCGCCGTAAAAAGAAAAAACGGAAGAAATCGTAAAGAAACTTACTTTTCATCTGACTACAAAACGGCCAACCGGTCAGAAAAATGCAGAAATGTTTCAGTATTATGTTAACTGGCAAATATTTGCGTAATATCGGGTTAAACCCATTCTTTTACGTTTCGGATATTCGGTATCATTAATTCGTAATGACCCACGCGGTTTTTATTCATTTTTTCAGACGGCCCGGGCCGTCATCTAAAAAGAGGATACGACATGAAATTCTTGAAACCCCTGACCGTTATTGCCACTGCGATTCCTTTGGCACTTACCGGCTGTGTAACTGATCCTGTTACCGGCCAACAATCCGCCAGCAAAACCGCTATGTACGGCTTGGGCGGTGCGGCTGTTTGCGGCATCGTTGGTGCGCTGACCCACGGCGGCAAAGGCGCGCGCAACTCCGCATTGGCTTGTGGTGCAGTAGGTGCCGGTATCGGCGGTTACATGGACTACCAAGAGAAAAAACTGCGTCAAAGCCTGGCCAACACCAACATCGAAGTTGAACGTCAAGGCAACCAAATCAAACTGGTTATGCCTGAAAACGTAACCTTCGCTACCGGCAGCGCTGCCCTGAGCGGCCATGCTCAAAGCGCCTTGTCTGCCGCTGCGCAAACTTTGGTTCAATATCCTGACACGACTTTGACCATCAACGGCCACACCGACAACACCGGTAACGACGCCATCAACGAGCCATTGTCTCGCAACCGCGCCGAATCTGTTGCCACCTTCCTGCAATCCCGTGGCGTAAGCAGCACCCGTTTGAGCACTTTCGGTTACGGCTCCCGTCAACCTATCGCCTCCAACGCTACTGTTGAAGGCCGCGCACAAAACCGCCGCGTTGAAATCTTGATCAACCCCGACCAACGCGCCATTGACGCTGCTAAAAAACAAATGTAATCCGACATCTGTCTGATTCCCATACTTAAGGCCGTCTGAAATTTCAGACGGCCTTTTTCTTTGTAGATTTTGTTTGCAATTTGTCCTCCTCAATCCAATCCACCATAAAATTTATTCCTTTATTAACAAGACTTTTCAATTTTTCCTTCAAAAAAACTGTATTAATACTCTAATTTTTACACTAACTTAGAGTATAATTCCTAAAATTTTAAAAACACGCCTCATGCCGTCTGAAAAACGGCGGCGAAAAACACACTTATTTATATACACATCAGCCCGTTATCCAATCTATTTCATAGGATTTCAGACGGCACCATCCAAAATCTATGAAGGAGCATCCATGCAAAACAACTTTGACCCATTGATTATCCGTGGCAAATCACTGATCCCCGTCGTACAAGGCGGTATGGGTGTAGGCGTTTCCGCATCAAAACTCTCCAGCGCGGTTGCGCGCGAAAACGGCGTGGGTACGATTGCCAGCGTCGATTTGCGCCACTTGCACGAAGATTTGCTGGCCGAATCAAAAATTGATTCCAGCGAAGAAAAATACACCCGCCTCAACTGCATCGCGCTTGACCGCGAAATCAAAAAAGCCAAAGCCGATTCAGAAGGCAAAGGCATGATTGCCGTCAACGTCATGAAAGCCGTCAAAGACCATGCCGCCTACGTCCGTCAAGCCTGCGAATCCGGCGCAGACGCGATTGTGATGGGCGCAGGCTTGCCTTTGGATCTGCCGGAAATGGCCGAGGGCTACCACAAAGATGTCGCCCTTTTCCCTATTTTGTCCGAATCACGCGGTATCAACATCGTTTTGAAACGTTGGATGAAAAAAGGCATCTTGCCCGATGCCATCGTTATCGAACACCCTGCCCACGCAGCCGGCCACTTGGGTGCGGCAACCGTTGACGGCGTGAACGATGCTAAATTCGAGTTCAAACGCGTTATTGAAGAAACATTTGAAGTATTCAAAAACTTGGGCTTGGAAAGCGAAAAAATCCCGTTGGTACTCGCCGGCGGCATGGCAAACTTTGAAAAAGTCAAAACAGCCTTGAAAAACTGGGGCGCGTCCGCCGTCCAAATCGGTACCGCGTTTGCCGTGACCGAAGAAGGCGATGCCCACATCAACTTCAAGAAAACGCTGACCGGTGCGGAAACCGAACAAGTGGTTGAATTCATGTCTGTTGCCGGTTTGCCTGCTCGCGGCGTGCGCACCAAATTCCTCGACAGCTACATCAAACGCGAAGCCAAATTGCAAGCCAATGCCAAAAACGATCCTCGCCGTTGCACCCAAGGCCTGAACTGCCTGACCAGTTGCGGCTTGCGCGATGGTTTGGCCAAAGCCGGTCAATTCTGTATCGACATCCAACTTTCCGCCGCATTCCGCGGAGAAGTCGATAAAGGCCTGTTTTTCCGCGGCAAAGACCCACTGCCGTTTGGCAACGCCATCCGTACGGTTCAAGAAACCATTCATTATCTCTTGAACGGTTCACTGCCCGTCGTCCCTGCCAAATAAACGCATCAATATTCAAAAGGCCGTCTGAAAAACATTTAAACCCTGTTTTCAGACGGCCTTTTTGTCCCAATCCATCTAAAAAATGCTAAGATTATTGCCTGAATTTATCCGGCTGAAACATCATGAACCCATTATTGAACCATCTCAAACCCTATCCTTTCGCCCGCCTGCGTGAAGCCATGCAAGGCATTGATGCACCCGCAGGCATGACGCCCATTCATCTGCAAATCGGAGAGCCGAAACACCCGACGCCCAAAGTCATTACAGATGCGCTGACCGCCTCTCTGCACGAACTGGAAAAATATCCGCTGACCGCAGGCCTGCCCGAACTGCGCCAAGCCTGCGCCGAATGGGTTGCCCGCCGTTATGATGGTTTGAGCCTCAATCCCGACAATGAAATCCTGCCGGTATTGGGCAGCCGGGAAGCTTTGTTCTCTTTTATCCAAACCGTTTTAAATCCGGCTTCAGACGGCCCCAAACCGGTCGTTATCAGCCCTAATCCTTTCTATCAAATTTACGAAGGTGCGACTATTTTGGGCGGCGGAGAAATCCATTTTGCCAACTGTCCTGCGCCTAGCTTCAACCCCGATTGGAGCAGCCTGCCCGAAGACGTATGGCAGCGCACCAAAGTCCTGATCGTCTGCTCGCCCAACAATCCGAGCGGCAGCGTCCTGCAATTAGAAGACTGGAAAGAAATTTTTGATTTGCAAGACAAATACGGCTTCGTTATTGCCTCTGACGAATGCTATTCCGAAATCTATTTTGACGGCAACAAACCAATCGGCGGCCTGCAGGCTGCGGCGCAATTAGGACGCGGCACGCGCAACATTATTATGTTTACCAGCCTGTCCAAACGCTCCAATGTCCCCGGTTTGCGTTCCGGCTTTGTCGCAGGCGATGCCGAGTTGCTCAAAAACTTCCTGCTCTACCGCACCTACCACGGCAGCGCGATGAGCATTCCCGTCCAACGCGCCAGCATTGCCGCTTGGAACGATGAAGAACACGTCATTGACAACCGCCGTCTCTACCAAGAAAAATTCGACCGCGTCATCCCTATTTTGCAACAGGCATTCGATGTCAAACTGCCAGACGCGTCGTTCTACATTTGGCTGAAAGTTCCCGATGGCGACGACTTGGCATTCACGCGCAACCTGTGGCAGAAAGCCGCTATCCAAGTGTTGCCCGGCCGCTTCCTCGCCCGCGATACCGAACAAGGCAATCCGGGCGAAGGCTACGTCCGCATCGCTTTGGTTGCCGATGTGGAAAGCTGCGTCAAAGCGGCTGAAACCATGGTTGCTTTATACCGCCGATAAAACAAAGGCCGTCTGAAATTTCAGACGGCCTTTTTAAATTGACCAAGTTATATCACGAAATCCAACAGATAAAAATCTTCTTTACCTACGCCGCACTCAGGGCATTTCCAGTCGTCGGGAATATCCTCAAACTTGGTTCCGGCAGGCAGGCCGTGCTCGGGGTCGCCGAGGTCTTCGTCGTAAATCCAGCCGCAAGGGCCGCACATATATTGAGCCATTTTGTGTTCCTTCTATTTTAAAAGGCCGTCTGAAACCGTATTTTCAGACGGCCTTTCGTGTGTTTTATTGTTGATATTTTGAATTTATTTCGCTGCTTCCAAAGCGGCGATTTCTTTACGCAGGTGTTTGATGGCCGGTGTTACGATAGCAACAAACATGGCCTCGCGGACGCGGCGTTGCGCCGGACTGCGCATCAGATAACCTTTCGCGCCTGCATGCAATGCGGCAGATTGAGTGGCGTTCAATGCCAATACAGCAGCGGCTTCACGCAGTTTCAAGGTTGCCAGCGTATCAGGTTTGTTGTTCCAGGCATCATCGGCAAGGCGTTCGGTTTCCGCCCATGCGCCGTCCAACGCGGCTTTCAAATCATCGTAGCTGTGGTCGAGGTAAGCGTTCACTTCAGCGTTCACTACATTGGCCATGCGGATAATGCCGAGCGCACCGTCAATCACACCGGCGCCGATACCTATTTGCAGCAAGATGAAACCGGCTTTAATGGTCGGAATATAAGACTGGAACTGCTCAGGCGAAGCAATCACATCTTCATCGGGAATAAACACGTCTTTAAAATTCAGGCTGTAAGTGCGCGTGCCTTCCAAACCGCAGAATTCAGGGCAATCTTGCAGGGTAACGCCTTCCCATTGGCCGCCGGTGATAAACATCACATAGCTGTCGCCGATTTGGGCGGTATTCGCCCAAATATGGTCTTCACCGATATTGGATACCCAAGGCAAAGCGCCATTGACTTTGTAGCCACCCTCGACGCGCTCAGCTTGCAAGTTGTGTTTTTCAATGCCCGCAAGGTGTTTGACGGTATTGGACATGCCCGTACCGGCCAAAACTTTGCCCTGCAGAATATCGGCAAAATATTTGTCTTTAACTGCTTGATTAGGCGATTGGTGCAGATACCACGCGCAAGCCGCCTGACACCATGCGCTGAACGAAGTGGCGCCGCATTCTTTACCGATTTCGCGCAATACGGCGATTTGCGTTGCCAAACCCAAACCGTTACCGCCTTCTTCAACCGTACCGGTCGCGGCAAAACCGCCGATTTTACCCAATTCCAGCATAAATTCTTTCGGATACAGGCCTTTGCGGTCGATGTCGTCCACCAATGGTTTCAGCTTACTTTTAACGAGTGCGGCAACATTGTTCAGTAAAGCTTCGCGTGTCATGATTTTTTCCTCTGAATAAGGTTTGAAGCGTAGATGGTTCTACTCATGAATTATTCTTGGCAACAAGGATATCCCTTGCTTTTTACTAAAAGGCCGTCTGAATTTTCAGACGGCCTTTGATGAGATTAGGCAAATGCCTGCAATTCAGGGTTGATTTCAGTTTTGGCAAGGTTGTTGACGTAGTTGCACAAGGTTGCCAAAGCAACGCCCATAACTACTTCAACGGCTTGCTGTTGGTTGTAACCGGCATCGAAGAATGCTTTCAGCTCGTCGTCGGATACCGCGCCTTTTTTCGCCATAACGGCTTGGGTAAATGTCGCCAAAGCACTCAGTTTGGCATCGTCAAACTTACCCGCAGCCAACGCACGGGCGGCTTTAATAGATTGTTCGGACAACAGTTTTTTCAGGGTAGCCAGTTTGGTGTGGCCGGCAACGCAGAAACCGCATTCGTTGGTACGGGCGGCAATGATTTGGACAACTTCGACTTCGCCGTCAGTCAGGCTGTTGGCCGCATTCAGCTTGCCAACTTCTTGATAAAACGCCAAAGCTTCAGGCGCATTGGCCAAAACGCCGATCAGGTTAGGAATAAAGCCATTGTTTTTCAATACGGCTTCAATGCGTGGTTTAGCAGCTTCAGGAGCGGTTTCGACTGTGTGTATGGTCAAGCGGGACATGTGTATAACCTTCTTATTTGGTGAAATGAAGTGCCCATCATAAGCCATCCGCCTCCATCAGAAAAAGACTTATTGGTTATTTACCGCGAACCAAAAGTTATAAGGCCGTCTGAACGGATTCAGACGGCCTTATCAAATGATTCAACCCATTATTTCATAAAATTTTTCAGCAGCATAGAAGCGATGTCGTCCAAGCCGAAGCCATCCGCATCTTGAGCCGTGCCGTTAGGCGTGGCTTTATCGACCAAGTCAGGCAATACTTTTGCCAACAAATCGCCTGCTTGACCGGCATCTACGCCGAATTTTTGCGCGATTTGGTTTACCGTATCGCTGCCCAACGCATTTTGCAGATCGCTGCCGGATACAGGTAGGTTGCTGGATTGGTTGCTGGATTGGTTGGAAACCCAGCTGCTCAGGGCATCGCCCAAACCGCCTTGTTGCAGTTGGTTGATCAGGTTGCCCACACCGCCTTGCTGTTTCACCAAATCCATCGCCATATCGGTCAGAGAACCTTGTGCGCCGTTTTCGCTGTTGCCACCCAACATTTGAGTAGCCGCATTCAAAAGATTGTCCATGAGTGCCATGACTTTTTCCTTATATTTGTGTCTAAAAAAGAAAACGGAGTGTAGCAAAATTTGTACTGAAAAAAATCAGGATTAACTAAACTAAACTTCTTTTATCCCAAAGCCGTAACAAAACAAAGGCCGTCTGAAACTGGATTTCAGACGGCCTTTATAATGAATAATGCTATTCTTCGCGGCCATTGAAATACTCGGCCGCCCCACCTTCAAAAAACCCTTGCAAAATCGCCTGCGCCGCTACTTGGTCAAGGACGGATTTTTGTTTTCTGCCAAACACTTGGGCTTCTGCAAGCAGACTTTCCGCGTATAGGGAAGACATCCTTTCGTCCACCCAATAAACCGGCAAATTAAAACGTCCGTGCAAACGGCGGCCAAACTTGCGGCTCAAACGGGTCAGCTCATGTTCCGTGCCATCAGTATGCGTCGGCAGTCCAACCACAAAATACTTGGGTTGCCATTCTTTGACCAGCTTGGCAATGGCCTCGAATTTTTCATCATTGCTGTTGCCGGTTACCGTTGCCAGCGGATGGGTCATGCCCAACTCGGCATCGCCCTGCGCCACGCCGATACGCGCCTCGCCGAAGTCAAAGGCCAAAACCGTGCCTTTTGGTGCATCAGGCATGGCCGACTCCCGAAACCAAGGCGTTCGGATTGACGCCCAATTTTTCAAAAGCGGCGGCATAACGGAGTTCGTAAGGCACATCAAAAAGAATATGCTCATCCGCAGGGACGGTCAGCCAAACATTTTCTGCCAGCTCGCGCTCCAACTGCCCTTTACCCCATTTGGAATAACCAATACTGATCAAAGCCTTGTCCACCGCACCTTCTTTAGACAAGTTTTCAATCACATCGCGCGAAGAAGTCAGCGCGACGTTATCGGTTACCACCATGCTGTTTTGCCAGCGGCCGATCGGCGTATGCACGACATAGCCGCGCTCAATCTGAACCGGCCCGCCCATCATCACGTTTTCATGTTGCAAGCGCAGCGGGATATTGCGGTCGGCGGCGGCGAAAATCATGTCCATGGTAATCGGCGAAGGTTTGTTGATGATGATGCCCAGCGCACCTTCTTCATCGTGCTCGCACACATAAATGACCGTATCCGTAAAAAACGGATCGTCCATATGAGGCATGGCAATCAGGAAATGGTTGGCTAAATTCATATTCTTTTAATCTATAAGCTGATTTTATTATTTTTGTCCGTCGGCAACCGGCGCGTCCACCACGCACGCACCGTAAACCGCGCCGCCTGCCGGTACCGGCGTATCGGTTTTCGCATGGGCAAAACACGATACCGCGCTCAAAGAGTTTTTCGGCGAACCTTGAACGATTTTATCGCTGTACACCAAATAAGCGAAAGACTTACGTTTCGGGTCGTAATAGCGGATAATCTGCTGGCTCTTAAATGCTATGCTGGCGCTGCGTTTGAACACTTGTCGCGGTTTCAAAACCGCAGCCTCGTTATAACGGATGACTTCCGCACTTTGCACGCAGGAAACCGATGCGTCGCTGGCATCCTCTTCCAAATTGACCGTTTCTTTCAAACCGCCTTTTTTCGCGTACGAAATATAACAGGCAACCCCCTGCACATCAGGATCGTCAAAACCTTCCACTTCAATACGGTCGTTTTTACCCAGCATATGAAACACCGTACTGGCGCGTCCGATTTTATCGGTATTGTCACCGCAAGCCGCCAAAACCATGGCACCCAACACTACTAATAAATATTTTTTCATAATATCCTGTCGATCCAGACTGTCAGTTTCCAGGCAGACTTAAATCCCGTCCGCCTACTCTATCGTTACTATATAAGACCGTTCGTCCATATTGCAACCCGATATTATTTTCAGACGGCCTGACAGACAGTATAATCCGTCCTATTGTTCCTACTTTGATAGCAAGATCGAACCATGCGTTACAAACCCCTCATTCTCGCCCTGTTGCTCAGTTTCTCCCTGCCAACCTATGCTGCCAAAGACGCGCCGAAAGAAAAAGCGGCCGCCGTCAAAAAAGCTACGCCCGTAAAAAAAGCTACGCCCGTAAAAAAAGAGAAAGAAGCCGCTAAGGCAGATGTAAAAAAAGAAACCTCAAAAAAACAAGCGGTAAAAGAAAAAGAGGAAGACAAAAAAGCGGTTAAAGCCAAAGCCTCCAAAGAGAAGGAACCCTCCGACAAAAACGAACGCGCTTCAGCCAAAAACAAAACGGCTAAAGCCACCGAAGCAGCTGCCGACAATAAAAAGGCCAGCCGCAAAGCCGAAGAGCCTAAAGAAACGGCAAAAGACAAAAAAGCTGCAGCCGCAAAATCCGGCAAAACCAAAGAACAAGACAAGAAACCTGTTGAAGATAAAAAAGACAGCAAAGCCAAAGAGCCTGCTAAACAAGCAGCCGAGGATAAAAAAGACGGCAAAAAAACCAAAGAGCCCGTAAAAAAAGCAGTTGAAGACAAAGAACCTGCAAAAAAAGCTGTTGAAGACAAAAAAGACGCTAAAAAAGACACAAAAGCCAAAGAGCAAAACAAAAAAGCCGAGCCTAAAGTTGAGCCTAAAGCCGCTTCTTCAGCCGAAAACGATTTCAAAGCAGCCGTCACTGCCGCCGCCAACGATATGGAAACTAAAAAATCCTTTGCCAAACGCAACGAGGGTTTCATTATCCATGTCAATGCCACGCTCAAACAGCTGCAACAAACACGCAACAACCTCTCCGGCATCAACCGCAAACAACGCGACGCATGGGAAAAATTCCAAAAACTCAATGCCGATGCCAACCAGTTGAAAGCCGAAGTTTCCAACACGCGCGCCCAAATTTCGCGCTTTGTGTCCGGCAACTATAAAAACAGCCAGCCCAACGCGGTCGCCCTCTTCCTGAAAAACGCCGATGCCGGTCAAAAGACCCGCTTCCTGCGTTACACGCGTTATATCAACAACGCCAACGACCAAGTCATGAGAGACTTGGAAAAACAACAGAAAGAGCTGGCGGCACAAGAGCAAAAAATCAACAATGAATTGGCTTACCTGAAAAAACTGCAAGCCAATATCCAAGCTTCATTGCGTCAACAAGGCGTAACCAATACCGCAGAACAAGCCGAAAGCCGCCGTCAAAACGCGCAAATGGCCAAAGAAGCGCAAAAGAAAATCAACCACAGAGAAAACGAGCAACGCCTCAACAATCTCTTGAAAGATTTGGAAAAACGCAAAGCCGAGCAACGCAAAGCCGAAGCCGAAGCACGTAAAAAAGCCGCAGAAGCCCGTTTGGCCGCCGCCGAAAAAGCCCGCAAAGAGCAGGCTGCCGCCCAACAAAAAGCCGAAGCCGAACGCGCCGCCATGTCCACGCTGACTGACGAAGACATGAAACTGCAAGCCCCGAACACCCAAGGCTTTACCGTCAGCAACGCCAACAGCTTCAGCCGTATGCAAGGCCGTCTGAAAAAACCGGTCAACGGCACATTGGCAGGCCTGTTCGGTCAAGACCGCGGCGATGGCGAAGTTTGGAAAGGCGTGTTCTACAATACCGTTCCTGCTCCGGTCAGCAGCATTGCCTCAGGCACGGTTACTTTTGCCGGCGAACTTGAAGGCTACGGCAAAGTAGTCGTCCTCGACCACGGCGACGGCTATGTCAGCATTTACTCCGGCCTGAACGAAATCGACACCGCCCAAAACTACGCCGTCAATGCAGGCAGCAAGATTGGCACCAGCGGCACTTTGCCGTCGGGCGAAACCGGCCTTTACCTTGAAGTCCGCTACAACGGACAAGTCATGAATCCGCTTTCCTGGATTAACTGATGCTTCAGACGGCCTGAGTGAGTTTTCCCCTTCAGGCCGTCTGAATTTCATCATAAACTACAATAAAACACGATTTTCACGCCTGTTCAGCACATTAAACAACAAACTTTTACCTTAAACTTATTGTTCCAAGCGTTTAAATCACATAAAGTCAACGGGTTCAGAGAAAACAAAAACCACTTTGCTTACCGTACACAAAAAGAAAGTCAAACGAATGTCAACAAAATCCACTTTGAAAAAAGTTGCAATCTACACTCTCGGCGCGTTTAGCGGCATCGCCCTCAGTCTGAGTGTACAAAGTTTTGCCGCCGAAAAAGACAAAAAAGACAACGAGGCCCTGCCCGTGCAAACCATCCGCACCATGGCAGAAGTGTACGGCCAAATCAAAGCCAACTATTACCAAGACAAACCCGATGCCGAGCTTTTTGAAGGCGCAATGAAAGGCATGGTGTCCGATCTCGATCCGCATTCCGAGTATATGGACAAAAAAGGCTATGCCGAAATGAAAGAATCCACCAGCGGCGAATTCGGCGGCCTGGGCATGGAAATCGGACAAGAAGACGGCTTCGTCAAAGTCGTTGCCCCGATTGAAGACACTCCGGCAGAACGCGCCGGCGTAAAAAGCGGCGACTTCATCGTCAAAATCGACAATACCTCCACCCGCGGCCTGACCGTCAGCGAAGCCGTCAAAAAAATGCGCGGCAAACCGGGTACCAAAATCACCCTGACCCTTTCACGCAAAAATGCCGACAAACCCATCGTCGTCAACCTGACCCGCGCCATCATCAAAGTCAAAAGCGTGCGCCATCACCTGCTTGAAAAAGACTACGGCTACATCCGCGTCTCCCAATTCCAAGAGCGCACCGTTGCCGCGCTCAACGAAGCCGCACAAGCCCTCGTCAAAGAAAACAAAGGCCCGCTCAAAGGCATCATCCTCGACTTGCGCGACGACCCGGGCGGCCTGCTCAACGGTGCAGTCGGCGTATCCGCAGCCTTCCTGCAGCCTGACGTCACCGTTGTCAGCACCAAAGGCCGCAACAAAAAAGAAGGCATGATTCTCAAAGCAACTGCCGAAGACTACATCACCACCAGCGGCAAAGACCCGTTGGCCGGATTGCCTGCCGAGCTGAAAACCATTCCTATGACCGTCCTGATTAACGCAGGCTCTGCCTCCGCTTCCGAAATCGTTGCCGGCGCATTGCAAGACCACAAACGCGCCGTCGTCGTCGGCACACAAAGTTTCGGCAAAGGCTCAGTACAGACCCTGATTCCGCTTTCCGGCGGCAGCGCAGTCAAACTGACCACTGCCCTTTACTACACGCCAAACGACCGCTCGATTCAAGCGCAAGGCATTGTTCCTGACGTTGAAGTCAAAGACAAAGACCGCGCCTTTGAAAGTCGCGAAGCCGATTTGGTCGGCCATATCGGCAATCCGTTGGGCGGCCAAGACGTCAACAGCAGCACTGAAACGCCTGCCGACGCCGAAACCAAAGCCGATAAAGACAAGTCCAAAAAAGACAAAGACGAAGACATCTCCAGCCGCCGCATTCCAAATCCGGCCAAAGACGATCAACTCCGCAAAGCCTTGGACTTGGTGAAAAATCCAGCCGAATGGCAAAAATCCTTGGGTTTGGCAGCGAAAAAACCTGCGCCGAAAAAAGATGCAGATAAAGACAGCAAAAAATAAACCAGTTATTTCTCAATAAAAAAGGTCGTCTGAAAACGATATGATTGTTTTCAGACGACCTTTTCACACATCAAATATTCCACAGGGAAAACACCATGGCAAAAGCCCCCAAAACCATCTACCAATGCACCGAATGCGGCGGCACTTCCCCGAAATGGCAAGGCAAATGCCCGCATTGCGGCGAGTGGAACACGCTTCAGGAAAGCCTTGCCGCGCCCGAACCGAAAAACGCCCGCTTCCAATCTTGGGCGGCGGATACCTCGACCGTCCAATCCCTCTCCGCCGTTACCGCCACCGAAGTGCCGCGCAATCCGACGGGTATGGGCGAACTCGACCGCGTATTGGGCGGCGGTTTGGTTGACGGCGCGGTCATCCTGCTCGGCGGCGACCCCGGCATCGGCAAATCCACGCTGCTGCTGCAAACCATCGCCAAAATGGCCCAAAGCCGCAAAGTGCTGTACGTTTCCGGCGAGGAATCCGCCCAACAAGTCGCCCTACGCGCACAACGTTTGGAGCTGCCTACTGAAGGCGTAAACCTGCTTGCCGAAATCCGTATGGAAGCGATTCAAGCGGCGTTGAAACAGCATCAGCCCGAAGTCGTCGTTATCGACTCCATCCAAACCATGTATTCCGACCAAATCACTTCCGCCCCCGGCTCCGTATCGCAGGTGCGCGAATGTGCCGCCCAACTGACGCGCATGGCGAAACAGATGGGCATCGCCATGATACTGGTCGGACACGTTACCAAAGACGGGGCGATTGCCGGCCCGCGCGTGCTGGAGCATATGGTCGATACCGTACTGTATTTCGAGGGCGACCAGCATTCCAACTATCGCATGATACGCGCCATCAAAAACCGCTTCGGCGCGGCAAACGAACTGGGCGTATTCGCCATGACCGAAAACGGTTTGAAAGGCGTGTCCAACCCGTCCGCCATCTTCCTTGCCAGCTACCGCGACGACACGCCCGGTTCGTGCGTTTTGGTCACGCAGGAAGGCAGCCGCCCGCTTTTGGTCGAAATTCAGGCATTGGTCGATGATGCGCACGGTTTCACCCCCAAACGCCTCACCGTCGGCCTCGAACAAAACCGCCTCGCCATGCTGCTCGCCGTCCTCAACCGCCACGGCGGCATCGCCTGTTTCGACCAAGACGTGTTCCTCAACGCCGTCGGCGGCGTCAAAATCGGCGAACCCGCCGCCGACCTCGCCGTCATCCTCGCCATGCTCTCCAGCTTCCGCAACCGCCCGCTGCCCGAAAAAATGGTCGCATTCGGAGAAATCGGCCTAAGCGGCGAAGTCCGCCCCGTCGCACGCGGACAAGAGCGGCTCAAAGAAGCGGAAAAACTCGGCTTCAAACGCGCCATCGTCCCCAAAGCCAATATGCCGCGCAACGAAAAAGAGTTTCCGAATCTAAAAATCTTCGGCGTTTCCAGCCTTCAGGAAGCCATCGAAATCTGCCGCGATGCGGAAAACTCGGCGTAGGTTTCGATAGGGCATCAAAAGGCCGTCTGAAAAGCTTCGGACTTCCTTGAAGTCGGGCTTTCAGACGGCCTTTTGATGTCCGATGTCTGCTGAAGGGTTGGCCTGCTTGGGCGGCAGACAAATGTCCGGGCAGATACGGCGGACTAAGTTTGGCCGTTGGCGGCAGGGTAACGCCGCATCAGTTTCAGCAGCCCGCGCATGGAGGAGTGGCGCAGCCAGGCTGCCAGCATCATGGCAGGATAGAACAACAGGAAGCCGTAAGGATGGAGGCTGTCGGGAATGAGCAGCATCAAAAACAGGCCGATAGCGGCAACTTCCAGCACCGTGCCCAAATGGCCGTTTTGCACTGTGCGGGCAACGTGGGCGGGCAATAGCAGCGGCCAGACGGCGGCGGCATACAGGGCGCAGAACGGCTGTTGCAGGCGGGAGGCCTGCCCGTTCAATAAGAGGTTGATCGGGCGTTCGACGGCGGCGAGCCAGTTTGGTTTGTGCTCAAGCAGGTAGAGGGCGGCGTTGAACCACAGCAGGATGGCGCAATAAGAGGCGATGCGGAATTCTTCGGACACCGACTCCAGATCGTTTAATAACGACCAAGCGAAGGCGATGAAGCCGGTCATAGACAAGGAGACGACAACCCACGCCATTTTGTAACGGGAAAGGTAATAAGTCCATGAAACAAGCGGTATCAAAGTGAGGATAAGGAATGTCGGCTCCGGGGTGTTGCGTAAGGGGAAAAATTGAATGGCAATCGTGACGGCGGGCATGGCAAACAGGTAGATTAGCGCAGTAATAGGGTGGTATTTGAATGTTTGCCAACGGGGTGCGGCGATATTCCATAACCAACTATGCAGGAGGGCGATTATGCCGGCAACTACAGAAGTTTGAATGACGGTAACCGGCAAATCGGAAAATGCTCGGTTTTCGACGGTAAACAACAGGGTGGTGAACAGCAGCAGTCCGAGGATGACTATCCACGCCCCGTAGCCGGTTTTCCCCCCTTGCAATAGGTCGTAGAGTGAAAAATGGGAGAAGACAAGGGCTTCGCGCTGCTCTTGTGTGGTTTCGGACGATAAGTTCGGCCAGGATAAAACGGCGGCCAAGCCGGCAAGCTGTTGCCTGAAAAAGCCGGGCCGTCTGCCGAGGAAGCGGTCGAAAGCGCGGGTGTAGGGGATGGGGTCGGGTTCGGCACTAAAACGGGTTTCGTCGTCGGAGCGGGCAAGCAGGCGGGAGAGGACTGCGTTTTCGCGAAAGTTCTGCAGCCGCATCATTTCGACGGGTGTGAGAATCCGGCCGTGCTTGTCTTCGTGCCAGCCGAAATAATCCGACCATTCTAGCCACAGTGGCCGGTCGTAAATGTCGTGCCGGCGCAGGAAGGCGGCGCACATATACGATGCTTCTTCGCTGCCGCCCAAAGGCATTTGGTCGAGCATGGCGAAAATTTGTTCGCGGTGCTTCAGCAGGCTGTCGCAGCCGCCCTGTTCAAACCATTCTTCCAGCCGGGTTTCGAGCTCTTCGGGCAATATTGCGGCATAGAGGCCGTCTGAAAAACCTTCGTCCGTATCGGCTGTACTTTCTTGGGGCCAGCCGAAAGTGTCCGACCATTCCGACCACAAGAGGGGGTGGGTGATGTCGTGTTTGTGCAGGAAGTCGAGGCAGTAGCGCGACATTTGCCTGCTCTCGTCTAAGGACATTCCGTCCAGTGAGGCGCGGAATTCACCAAGCCTGTACAGCAGCCCTTCGCTGCCCGCTTCGTTGAACCATTGCTCCAGTTTGGATAACAGATATTCGGGGCTGTGTATGTCGCGGCCGTCTGAAAAGGCTTTATCTGTATCGGAAGCGGCGGATGTGCCGTCAAACGGGTTTTCAGACGGCCTCTCGACGGTTTTTTCTTCGCCGTTGCCGTTGTTGACGTTTTCCCAAGCAGGGGGAATGGCGGATGTGCCGTCTGAACAGCCGGTTTGCCCTGTTTCGGGTTGTCCGTGGTTTTCAGACGGCCATATATCGCCGTTGGTATCTTCGTCTTCATCCCCGTCTGCATCGATATAGATATGGGGGGCGACGGCGAGGGCGTAGTCGAAGGCTTCGCGCAGTCGTTGGTAGGCTGCCGCGTCGTCGTCGGGGCGGGTGGTTTTCAGTTGTTTGGCGTAGGCGCGTTTGATGGCGCGTTCGTCGTCGGTGGGTTCTATGCCCAGTATTTGCCAACAGTCCATATTGCTTTGCTTTTAAGGGAAAGGCCGTCTGAAAGTAGGATTTTGTTTTCAGACGGCCGGTTGGGGCGGGTTGGTTAATCAGTCTTTTTCAGCCTGTCCGGAAGGGCTTATTTTCCAGTGTTGCCCCTGCGCGTCTGTTGCACGGCCGTATATGCGTTTGTCTATCTCTTCCGCCAGCGGCGAGGCGGCGGTGAAGCGCGCGGGCTGGACGATTTTGCCTTGGCGGTCGATATAGCCGTAGCGGGTGTTTTTATCGTGTTGCCCGTCGGAACGGTTGGACAATATCGCCAAGCCGTGCCGGAAATCGGAAATCTGGCCAAGCGAGGGTGGCAGGATTTGGCGGCCTTTGCCGTCGGCCAGCCCCCATTTGCCGTTTTGTTTGAACGGCAGGCGGTTTTCGGCAAGCGGGCCGACATCTTGATAACGCGGGGCAATCAGGACGCGCCCTTTCAAATCGGCAATGCCCCATTTGCCGTTCTGCCGCACTTGGAGGTGGGTGAGGCGGTAATGTTCGTACCCCGGGCGGATTTGCTGCCAAGCGAAGGGGGCGGATACGGCGGGTGTGCCGTTCGGTCTGATTTCTATCAGGCCGTAGCCGCCGTTTCGTTTGGCGGCGGCATATTGGCGGTTGACGGAGTCGATGTCTTCGTATTCAAACGGCAGTATGGTTTGACCGTCGCTATCCGTCATCCCCCATTTGCCGTTTGAATTTTGCAGGATGTAGCCGTAGGGTTCGGCGCATTTTGCGTTGCGGTAAGCGGTGTCGGAGGCGGCGCGGCCGTCGGGGAAAACGATGCGGAACGAGCCGCTGCGTCGGACCAGATAGGAGTGCGGCGGTTGTTTGTCGAAGCGGAAGCCGTCTTGCTGCATTGTGTGCGTGCGGCAGACGGTTTCCTTTAAAGTGTAGCCTGCCGGCGCCGTTAACGGGCGGATGGAGAAGGCGGAAACGGCGGCAGACGGCAACAGGATGCAGAGGCTTAATGATATTTTGGTCATGTTCGGTACTTGGTGTGAGACGGATTGAAGGCCGTCTGAAAATAAAGCAGACGGCCGGGTGTTTCAGACGGCCTTATCTGCGCCTCCGCTCTCCGGGCAGCCCCATATCGGCCCATTTCACGATGTTGGCCACCTCGGCCGGATTCAGTTCGTAAAACTGGCCGCGCTTCAAGCGGTTGGGCAGGCCGATAGGGCCGAAGCCGATGCGGACTAGGCGGCTGACCGTCAAATCGAAGTATTCGAATATGCGCCGTACTTCGCGGTTGCGGCCTTCTTTAATCACGACGTTGTACCATTTGTTTACGCCTTCGCCGCCTTGTTCGCGGATGCGCTCCACTTTGGCCAAGCCGTCTTCGAGCATAATGCCTTCTTCGGTCAGCATCCGCATTTGTTCGGTCGTCAGGCCGCCCAGCGTGCGCACCGCATATTCGCGTTCCACCTCGAAGCGCGGATGGGCGAAACGCTGCACCAGTTCGCCCGAGGTGGTCAGAATCAGCAGGCCGCTGGTGTTGATGTCCAAGCGGCCGATGGCGACCCAGCGGCTGCTGGCGGCCTGCGGCAGGCGGTCGAAGATGCTGACGCGGCCTTGCGGGTCGTCGCGGGAGACGATTTCGCCTTCTTGTTTGTAATACAGGATGATACGCGGCAGGCGGTCTGCCCATTTGAGTTTGATGATGTTGCCTTTGACCAGCACTTGGTCGTCGGGCGTGATTTTGTCGCCCAGTTGCGCGGTTTTTCCGTTGACCGTTACCCAGCCGTTGTTAATCCAATCTTCCATTTCACGGCGCGAACCGACGCCTGAGGCCGCCAGCACTTTTTGCAGGCGTTCGGGTTCCATGCGCGACAAATCGCTGCGGCGTTCTTTCAAATCGCGCGCGTGTTCCATGATTTTGCGGTTCGGGTTGCGGACGACCAGTTTTTTTGCTTTGGCGGCATGCTGCTTCGGTGCTTCGGTGCGGTTTTCAAAACGGTTTGACGTTTTGTTTTCAGACGGCCTCTGCACGGCGGCACGGCCTGATGCAGGCTTTTCAGACGGCCTTTTTGCCTTTGCTGCCGTGTTTTCAGACGGCCTGCGGTTGTTTTTCGGTTTGGCGGATACGCCGTCGCGCCATTGTCGTTTGCTGATTGTTTTTTTGGTCATAATGTTCTCCAACCCGCCGGACGGCGGGTTCTTCTGCGGCTTGCGCGGCAGGGGTTGGTAAAAGATTAGCAGAAGGCGGCATCCGCCCCTCCTATATCCGTGATTTTGAAATTGCCGCCGCAAATTTTCAGGCCGCAACCGTGTTCGCTGCCCCATTTTGTGCCAAATTCCAGGCCGAACAGCGGCGGTTCGCCCACATCAAACAGGATGTGTATTGCCAACAATGTTATGTCTCGGACGGGAAACTCATCCACCCAAGAGCCGTACACTTTTTGGCCGTAATCAAAAACGGCGGCGACCGCCTTGGCGTACCACAAGTCCGATTGGCCGACAAATCCGGCGATTTGTTCAACATAGGCTTCGGTCGGGGGACTGCCGAAAACGGCCAAATCGTTCGAAAGGGACAGTATGATTTCTGCCGCTTCCTGCGGGATTCTGACGGTTGTATCACCGTTTCCGTCCAAAACGATATTTTGCCTAACCATGATTTAATTTACTCTGTTTTTTAAGCCGCTCAACGGGTTTTCTTTACGGCGATACCCAGCCAGCCGCCGGTTACGCCCACCAATCTGAAAGGCAGGCCGTAAACATAGCGGACTTTGGCCACTATGTCAGGGTCAGTTTTTTCGTCCTGTATCAGTGCATAAGCCAACATGGGGTGCAGTTCTTGCGGCCAGCCGCCGCTGTCTACCATCTGCAAAATCAGTTCGTCCGATGTACCAGGTTGGACGATTAGGGCACACAAGGGTTGGTTTTTCGTCCGCCAAAAGCCGTATTTTTCGTCTTTTTCTTCTTCGCCTGCAGCCAGATAGTATGGGCGAACCTTCCAGTCGGGCTGTCCGGCTATCTTCCAGCCATCCGGCTGTTTTTGTACTTTCATAGGAAGCTTAAATTCGCGGGTCAGCTCATCGGCGAAGCTGCCACCTATGCGTTTGTCCCGCTCGAATGTGCCTTGCAGGGCTTTTTCGCATTCGGCAGGGATGGTGTCGGCATGAGCATTGACTGCCAAGGCGGCCAATAGAGTTGCCAATATGGTTCGCATTATTCTTCACTTTCTGTTTGATTGATATCGGTTTCTTTCGTTGCGCCGTCTTGGGGAAACGCTTCGGGCAGGACGAGTTCGCCCAATTCGGTCAGCGGCGGCAGTTGTTCCAGCGTTTCCAGCTGCAGGTCGCTCAAAAAGGCGGGTGTGGTTGCCCACAGGGCGGGGCGGCCTATGCTGTCGCGGTGGCCGATGACTTCTATCCAGCCGCGGTCTTGCAAGGTTTGCATGATGTTTTGCGAAACGGCTACGCCGCGTATATTTTCGATGTCGCCGCGCGTTACGGGCTGCTGGTAGGCGATGATGGCCAGTGTTTCCATTACGGCGCGGGAATATCGCGGCGCACGCTGTTCCTGCAGGCTGCCGAGCCGTTCGAATGCGGCTTGCGCGATTTGGAACCGCCAGCCTTCGCGGGTATGCACCAGTTGCAGGGCGCGGTTTTGCCAGCGGGTTTTCAAGGTGGCCAGCACGTCTATGAGCTTGTCGGCCGACAGCGGCGGCACGCACAGTTCGCGCATGGCTTTTTCGCTCAGCGGTTCGGTTTGGGTCAGCAGGGCGGCTTCGATAAGCGTATCCGGGGGAAGCGTGTCATTCATGATGTTTTCGGTTTTCAGACGGCCTTCCATATACACTCGGGGAGGCCGTCTGAAAAAAGGGTTTCCAGTGGTTCAGGCCGTCTGAAAAGCCTGTATTTGTTGCAAGATGCGGCGCGATTTGATGCCTTCCGGCAGGCGGAAGTCCAGCAGCATCCTGGTGATTTGCAATGCCTGTTGCAGGCTTTCGCCGTTGTCGAAACGGCCTGCATGCAGTTGCAGCAGGGTGCTGCCGTTTGCGGTGATACCGTTTGCATTATTCGGTGCCGATGCCAGCAACAGCGGGGCTTGTTCGGCTTGCAGCAGGTATTGTTTTTCCGCTTCTACGGCTGATCCGTCGGTGTCGTGCAGCAGGTCGGGGGCGTAGCCCAGTTCGGTCAGCAGCCGCCATTCGAATCGGCGCAGGGCGGCAACGTGGTTGTTTCGGGTGCAGATTTCCCGGTGTGCTTCGGCCAGCGCATCGTATAGCTTCGTATGCGGGTCTTCGCGGGCGGTCAGTTTCCAAACCAGTTCGTTCAGGTACAGGCCGCTGAAGAGGGCCCTGCCTTGCGGTTGGGGCCAGCCGCCCAGCCATTCGGCGCGGTGCAGGGTTTTGAGTTCGGTGTTGCCGTACCATGATGCGTCGATGGGGACGAACGGGACCAAGATACCGCGCAGTTCGCTCTGCCTTTTACGCGCGCTGCGTGCCAGCAGGGCGACGCGGCCGTAACGTCGGCTGAATACTTCGAGCCTCAGGCTGCTTTCGCGCCAGGGTACGGCATTCAGCAGGAAAACGGGTTCGTGGTTGATGCGGTGGTTGCGGTCGGACATGGTGCGGACGAGGCCGTCTGAAAAGCGGTTTGCAGGTGTTTTTCAGACGGCCTTGCGGTTATTTGTTGTTGTATTTTACGTCGTATTTCAGTTCGGTAAGGACGTTTTTCAGGTTGTAGTCGAGGATGTCTTTCACCAATTCGGGTGTTTCCGAGGTAACGGCCTGATAAAGCTGTTGGTTCAGGTTGGCGGCCTGGCGGGTGATGGCGGTGCGGACGACTCCGTTTACGGCATCGGTCAGGTGAGGCATCAGACGCTGCATCAGGCGGTCGATCAATTCTTGTTCCGACAGGCAGAACACAGGGCGGTTGCCCGGTACGCCCTGCGGATTTAAGACGTTCACGTTGACGGGGATATCGGCCAGGGCGGGCACGGCTTCGGTGCTGTCGGCATTTTCCTCCGGCTCTTCGGCGATAGGCGTTTGCGCGGATTGACGTTTGGGATTCAGCCAGACGGTCTGCTTTTCCTGGATGTCTTCCGGTTTGATGTTGCCTTGCAGGGCGTTTTGCGCGTTCAGCCAGTCTTCTTCAAGCAGAACGGTGGTGTCGGTTTCGGTCAGCTCGCCGGCCAGTGCGGCATTGTGCCTGGCCTGCCAGCTTTTCAGATAGTTTTTCATAACCTGCCGTTTGAATTCGGCATGCAGGTGGTGTTTTTTTTCTGTTGCTTGTGTCGGTGCGGGAGTAGGGGCAGTGTGTGTTTCAGGCTGCTCAGACGGGCGGCTGTCGCGTTTGGCGCGCATTTGTTGTAGTTTTTTTTCCCATTCGGGTTGTTTGTTCGACATGGTTATCTTCGTCAGTACGGCTTATAATGCCGCCCATTTTAACAGAATATAAGGAGTGTTCGGTGATGGAAGATATCGAACGTCGTTTGGAGTATTTGGAAGAGGCCAATGAGGCGTTGAAAATGCAGAACAAGGTGCTGGTTACGGCATTCAAAGGTATGCTCCGCGGGTTGCCGGCAGAGCTTGCGCAAGATGTGGTGGAATCCGTGCAGCTGGCATTTGAAGATGCGGTAAATGAATTGGTTTACGAAGACAGCCCGCATGTCGATTTGTTTCATGACGTTACTTATGCGTTTTTTCGTGAAAAAGAGTAAATTCATGCTAAAATAAAACGAAAGCCACTTTTAAAAATCAAGTAAAAGGAAACAAACATGAGCATGAAAAAATGGTTGGCAACAGCATTGGCTTGTTCCGCATTATTGGCTGCCTGCGGCGGTCAGGGTCAAAATCAAAGCCAGGGTCAGGCATCGGCTTCGGCGGGTGCGCAAGGCGGCGAGAAGGTTTACCGTGTTGCCATGAATGCCGAATTTGCGCCGTTTGAATTTATGGACAGTGCAAACAATATCCAAGGCTTTGATGTCGATTTGGTCAATGCCATGGCTAAGGAGGGTAATTTCAAAGTTGAGTTTAAACATCAGCCGTGGGACAGTCTGTTCCCCGCATTGGGCAACGGCGATGTCGATATCCTGGCTTCTGCGGTAACCATTACCGACGACCGCAAACAAACCATGGATTTTTCCGATCCATATTACAAAATTACCCAAGTGATTTTGGTGCCGCAGGGTAAAACCATCAAATCGGTTGAAGATTTGAAACAGGTGAATAAAGTAGGCGTGGTAACCGGTACGACCGGTGATTTGGCTGCCAGCAAAACCCTCGGTTCGGACAGCACTAAAATTGCCCGTTTTGAAAACATTATTTTGGTGACCAAAGAGCTGGAAAACGGCGGTTTGGATGCGGTAATCAGCGACAGCGCGGTAATTGCCAACTACATCAAAAACAACGGCAGCAAAGGCTTTTCTATGGTTGAAATTCCCGATTTCACCGAGGAAAACTATGGATTTGCCGTGCGTAAAGGCGATGCCGCTACAGCCGCGATGTTGAACGACGCACTGAAAAAAGTGCGCGAATCAGGCGAATACGATAAAATTGCCGATAAATATTTTGCCAAATAAAAGGGCTGATTACCACGATGCCTGATTGAGGCCGTCTGAAAGAAATATTTTCAGACGGCCTTGTATGCTGAATAGTCAGGATGGTATAACAATCAAACGGCACAGCCGAGATACTTAACTAAGGAATAAAGCATGAAAAAAACCGTTATTGCAACATTGGTCGGAATCGCCATCTTGGGCGGCGGAGCTGTCGGCGGCAGTGTTTATGCCGATAAAAAACTGAAGCAGGATTTTTATTTCCAAAACAATCCCAAAGCGGACAAACGTCTGAAAATCACGCTTAAAGAATTCGATATGGGCGTGACATCGGGCAAAGCTTCGTGGACGGGCGAATTTACTCCCGATCTGTGCAATACGGAGGAAAAATTATCCTTGCGCGGTGAGGACGTGATTACGCGCGGCCTGAGCGGTTACAACATGAAAAGCAAGCTTTATCTGGTTGTGGAAAATGGCAAAGAATTTCTCCTGTTCAACGGCGATACCGATATTTCTTGGACAGGTGAATTCAACGGTAAGCTGACTGCTCCAGCAAGCTCGTATCAAGACGATGAGGCGGGGATGAAAGTTACCTGGGATACTGTAACTTCCAATATTTCCGGCGGAAAAGCAGATCAACGCTATTATTTGAGCAAATTCGATTTTGACTCCCCCTCTGTTTCCATGGAAAACATCAAAGCTGCCGAGGAAGGGAAATTCCTTGTTCAAATGAACAATTTGAAATACAGCACGGATACCCTTATGGGCCAGGCTGTAAAACCGCAGAACGGAACCGCGATTTTTTCTCTAGGCTCATTCAAAGTAGAGAGCCCGGACTTTAATTTGAAGGTAAATAATATCAAGAGTGAAAGCGAGCAAACGATTAAAGACGGCAAGTTTACATTTGCCAGCCGCAACACCATTGGCGATATTGAGGTTAATCAGGCCAAGTTCGACCGCATACAGCAAAACTTCAGCCTGCAAGATTTGAACGGGGAGGCTATTGAACGTGCCAACGCCTTCTTTGAGCGAGAAGGACAAGAGTGCGTGAGTCCGGAACAATCACAGACCGAAATGAAAGAAATTGTCAAACTGCTGTTGAAATCTGGCCTCAAGGTAGACAGTAAAGGCAACCAGATTTACTTGGACGGCAGCATGGCGAAGGCCGATGCGGATGCCTCATTGCCGCCTATTGCCTATGAAAACGACCAGCAGTTGGAGCAGGCCGTGATAGAAAAATTGAAATACAACGCGGCTGTCGAAGTCGATAAGAAATTTATCGAAGGAATATTGAAGCTGATGGCTGTTTACGGAATAGGTGATGGTTCAACCGATGTTGAGGCAACCGTGAAAGAATTGGCTACCGCACTGGATGGCGAAGTTACGACCGACAAGCTGATTGTCAAACGCAGTAAATAAGCAGGTTGGATTTCGTTTTAACTTTGCAAATCGACCGTCTGACTGACGAAAACTTTGTTTCAGACGGCCTATGCGAATAAAACGGGCTGCTTAATCGAATATGGTAATCCATGGCGGATTGATTTGATACTTACGATGTACGGTTGCGGCAATCAGATTGCCCCGTTTCAGTGTCAAATTCCTCTGCTGTGGATGCCATATTTTTTATTTGAAAATAATGAAGGATATTTTGTGGAATCTTCAAAAATTATTTTGCTGTTGGCTTTAGGATGGTGCAGCTCGGCGTACGCTTCAGCGACTCAAAAATTACCCTTGGATGAGACAGGTTGTTTATCCAAGCCTTTACAAATCAAGCGCGGCGGTGCGGTATATTATTTTGACAGCCCGACAGATACGGGTTTGTTGCTTTCATTTGAACCAATCAGTCCTGATGTGGTGGTGAAAAATCCGAAGGGCAAAAAGGTTGCATTGGAAGTGGGAAGGCTAGGTGATAATGACGAAGGCGGATTTAGCTTTGCGGAAATCATAGATAAAGGACGTTACACCATTCACTTTCCGCGAGCGGGAAAAATAGAGTCTTTGTGCATTAACGGGGGGAGTTAGGAACTATTGCGGCGGGCAGGCTGGAAAGCCAAAGCGGCAGTTGCCAATCCGCTTATATTGTTTTTATTTCGAACCGCATATTGAATCGAAAGGCCGTCTGAAAATATTTCAGACGGCCTTTGCTTTATTTGCCCCGCATCAGTTCGAAGAAATCGTTGTTGTCCTTCGAGGCTTTGAGTTTGTCCACCAAAAACTCGGTGGCTTCCAAATCGTCCATCGGGTGCAGGAATTTTCGTAACAGCCACATGCGTTGCAATTGGTCGTTCGGTACCAGCAGTTCTTCTCGGCGCGTGCCGGATTTGTTGATGTTGATGGCGGGGAACAGGCGTTTCTCGGCCATGCGGCGGTCGAGATGCAGCTCCATATTGCCCGTGCCTTTAAATTCTTCGTAAATCACATCGTCCATACGGCTGCCGGTTTCCACCAAAGCGGTGGCGATGATGGTCAGTGAGCCGCCTTCTTCAACATTACGGGCGGCACCGAAGAAGCGTTTGGGGCGGTGCAGGGCGTTGGCATCCACGCCGCCGGTCAGGATTTTGCCCGATGCGGGGACGACGGTGTTATAGGCGCGGGCAAGGCGGGTAATCGAATCAAGCAGGATAACCACGTCTTTTTTGTGTTCTACCATGCGCTTGGCTTTTTCAATCACCATTTCGGCCACTTGGACGTGGCGGGTGGCGGGTTCGTCGAAAGTGGAGGAGACGACTTCGCCGCGTACGGAACGGCTCATTTCGGTTACTTCTTCCGGGCGTTCGTCAATCAGCAGGACAATGAGTTCGGCATCCGGGTAGTTGGTGGTGATGGCATGGGCGATGTTCTGCAGCATCACGGTTTTGCCTGATTTCGGAGGGGCAACCAAAAGTGCGCGCTGTCCGCGTCCGATTGGGGAGACGAGGTCGATGGCGCGGCTGGTGAGGTTTTCTTCCGCCTTGATGTCGCGTTCCAACTTGAATTGTTTGGTCGGGAAGAGCGGGGTAAGGTTTTCGAAGAGGATTTTGTGTTTGCAGACTTCGGGGTGGTCGCCGTTGATGGAATCGAGGCGGACGAGGGCAAAGTAGCGTTCGTCGTTTTTCGGTACGCGAACGGTGCCTTCGATGGTATCGCCGGTGTGAAGGTTGAAACGGCGGATTTGGTTGGGCGAGACATAGATGTCGTCCGGGCCGGCGAGATATGAGGTGTCGGCACTGCGCAGGAAGCCGAAGCCGTCGGGCAGGATTTCCAGGGTACCGGAGCAGTTGAAATCTTCGCCTTGGCGCATCAATTGGCGGACGATGGCGAAAACCAAATCTTGTTTTCTCAGTCGGTTGGCGTTTTCGATGCCGAGTTGTTCGGCCTGTTCCAGAAGTTTGGAAATATGTTGGGTTTGTAGTTCGGAGACGTGCATAAGATTGTTTTTGTAGTCAGTATAAGCGGAAATACGGCGCGTGAGGCCGTCTGAAAAAAGTGGTCGGAGGGTGGATAGTGATGGTTTTGTATTTGGAAATATGGAAATTGAATTTTGAAAAATGGGAACCGCCGACGGAAGCGGCGGATTAGCGGCCTGCATTCTATGTAGTGTGGGGCGGGTTGTCAAGAAGGCCGTCTGAAAAATAACGGTGCCTCAAAAGCATTGAAATACCGTGGCGGCATTCGGTTCGGGCGGTATGTTTTCAGACGGCCTGTCGGGACAAGGATGTTATTGGGGTTGGCTGTAAAGTGATTAAGCATCATTTTAGGTATTTGATTTTTGGATTGGTTTACTAATGGGAAATGCAGCTTTACCGTATGGCAGGTTTGTTGTCGCCGAGATTTCCTTTACACTGCCTCCCTGTCTGCATATTTGATGAAAAACAAAATTTCAAAGGAACCTCCATGACATCTGATTCTTCCCGCTATTACGGTACCGTCAGCCGCCTGCTGCATTGGTTGATGGCTGCTTGTTTTGTTGTAATGCTGGTAACGGCAATTATTTGGAATCTGACCGAGGCCGACTGGGTCGGCAGTCTTTACGGCCTGCATAAATCGTTTGGCTTTATTTTGATGGTGTTGATCGTCGTCCGTATCCTGTGGGCGGCTGCCAATATGGGCAAACGCCCGCCCGCCGACAGTGCGGCGGCCAAGATGGGGCATTTGGCATTGTATGCGCTGATGTTGTTTGTGCCGCTGGTCGGCATGATTAGGCAATACGGCAGCGGTCGCGGGCCGTTGAAGGTGTTTGGCTTGCAGGTGATGCAGGGTACGCCGGAAAAAGTTGAATGGATGGCGAATCTGGGCAATATGTTGCACGGTAAGATGGCTTGGCTGCTGTTTGTTTTGGTGGCGGGGCATATTGCGATGGTTATTGTGCACCGTATGCAGGGCAATGATGTGTTGCCGCGTATGTTGGGCCGCCGTTCATAGCCTGCCACCCCGGTTTTGAAAAGGCCGTCTGAAAACCGGATTTCGGATTTAAACTGGCCCCAAAATCTTGGACACTCATAAAAGCCTATTCAGGCGCTCTGTGC
>ERZ772962.250-NODE-250-length-29975-cov-13.718249_pt1 | contig 29975 bp, 21 predicted proteins | sample MGYA00580676_ERZ772962 | MGnify/ENA primary metagenome ERZ772962 (study PRJEB29015, sample SAMEA2738049) | human oral metagenome | biome: human oral; feature: human-associated habitat; material: saliva | place: China | collected 2230 ...
CGCTCGCCTTCCGCCCCGCGAGCTTTGCTCGGCGCGTCGGCTCGAAGCTCGGCCAGGCCCTGCCACAACACCTGGAACTAACTTCAGCAACACGAAATGTCCTATAACCCTCATCCTTTAGCACCTATACTTAGTAATCTCGCACGTAATTCCCCTGCGACTCCTTCAAACATTGAATTTGCATCGTTGGAATTGCAACGTTTTCTCGCGATCTCGAAAAATTACCGCCTTAAATTATGTGCGAAATTTGTCTGGGCCAGGCCTGCCATCGCCCGCAGTCGTCGCGACCAGGCCCTGCCACAACACCTGGGACTAACCCCAGCAACACGAAATGTCCTATAACCTGCCCTTTCAACAATTTATGGGACTTGTGTCCTATTTGATAGCGGTCGGGGTTGTCCTGCAATGATGCAGACTGTAAAGTACTTGATGTTTCAACAAACTTGCGAAAGGAAAAGCCATGGCTTCCGTTGCTGTCGTTCTCGGTTCTATCCGCCCCGGTCGTGCGGGCGAGCAGGTTGTCCGTTGGATCGAGGAGCAGGCGCTCCAGGTCGAGGGCGTCACCCCCATCTTCATCGATCTTCGCGACTACAACCTTCCTCTCTTCGCCGAAGAGGTGCCCCCGTCGATGCAGGCCCCGACCCTGCCCGAGGCCGTGCGCCTCCGCGCCAACATCGAGGCCCTCGACGCCGTCGTCTTCGTGACCCCCGAGTACAACCACTCGATCTCCGGTGTCCTGAAGAACGCCATCGACTACCTGCCCCCGGCCACGCTGAAGGATAAGGCGACGGCTCTGGTCGGCTACTCGTACCACGGCGGCGTCACCCCGCGCGCACACCTGCGCGAGATTCTTTCCGCTTTCGGTGCTGACGTCCGCGATCAGGAGATCGGCATTAACCTTGGTTCTGACTTCGTCGACGGTGTCTTCACGCCGTCGGAGGAGCTGAGCGCCCAGCTTCGCGAGCTTCTCGCCTCCCTGGCCTGAGAACGGACATTCCGCGAAGCTGAGAGCCATCTGTGGAGTTTCTCGGGCTTCGTTGGGACTGTGACGATAGGCGGGTGGCCCGGCAGTTACTGCCGGGCCACCCGCCCTTTTTTGGTGGTTGTGTCGCTTGGTGGTGGCTGCGTCGCTTGGTGGCGGCTGTGTCGCTTGCTTGGTGGCCGTGCTGCTTGCTTGGTGACGCGCCGCTAGATCCACGTGGGGAGCCACATGTGGGCTCGCCAGAAGTCGTAGTCGACGACGTCCGCGCGCCACAGGGGTAGGAACCACAGGGCGCACGCGAGGATCGTGAGGGTCAGGCCGACCGCCATGACGCGCCCCGTGATCTCGGTTCTGCGCGGCATGGGGAGGATAGATGGCTGGCCGTCAGGGGCGACGGCGCCGGCGAGTAGGCCGATCATCCACGCGACGGCGAGGGCTACGAAGGGCGCGAAGGCCACCGTGTAGAAGGTGAAGATCGTCCGGTGCGCGTAGCCCAGCCATGGTACGTAGAGGGCGAGGTAGCCCGTCAGGATGACGCCCGCGCGCCAGTTGCGGTAGTAGAACGTCCCCCACACGACGAGCATGAGTGCGCCGATGCCGATCCACCATAGGATCGGGTTGCCCAGGGCTACGACGTTTGTCGCGCAGTTGCCGGAGGGGCATCCGGTGACGGCCTCCCCGTTGGCCCAGTGGAAGGAGGTCGGTCGGATCTGTGCGAGCCACGTGTAGGGGTTCGACTGGTAGGTGTGCGGCGTCTCGAGGCCGTTGTGGAACTTCCACATGTCTCGGTGGTAGAGCCACAGGTCGGCCAGCGCACCCCCGAAGCCGGAGATGCCGGAGCGGCCGTGCCCGTATGCGCGTGGGTGTATGAACCATCCGAACCAGGAGGCGATGTAGGTCAGGATCGCGGGGGGCACCATGAGGATGAAGGCCCACCACACGTCGGCCAGGAGGGCGCCGCGAACGGGGGAGGGGTGTCCCGCCGCCCAGCGGGCCGTGATCTCGCGGATGGCGACGAACAGGCCGAGGAGGGCGAGGACGTAGATGCCGGACCATTTCACCGAGCCCGCGAGGCCGCACAGGACGCCGGCTGCGAGAAGCCAGGGGCGGTTGCCCGCGTTGGGTCCGACGGCGAAGCCGCGGCGGTCGCGCACGAGGAGGAAGGCGCGCAGGTCTCGCCATCCCGAGCGCGGCGCGGTGACTTGGTCCCATTCGCGCAGTGTGCGCATCAGGCGCGGACGGGCGGACTGCTGGTCCTTGACGACGCAGAGGAAGGCGGCGAGCGCGAACATCGCGAGGAAGCCGTCGAGGATGGACGTGCGGCTCATGACGATGGCCTGGCCGTCGGTGGCCAGGAAGAGCCCCGCGATGAGCGTGAGCGCAGGGTTGCGGAAGAGGTTGTACGCGAGGCGGCACAGGAGTAGCACGGTGATGACGCCGCAGATCGCGGTGGTGATGCGCCAGCCGACGGGGTCGGCCTGTCCGAAGAGCTTCATGCCCAGGGCGATGATCCACTTCCCGGTGGGCGGGTGGACGGCGTAGGAGGCTGTAGCTGAAAGCCTCGACGTGTCGCCGGCGGCGAAGGTGGGGTCGTAGTTCTGCGGCCAAGTCCCCTCGTAGCCGAGGGTGAGGAGGGACCACGCGTCCTTGACGTAGTACGTCTCGTCGAAGATGAGCGTGCGGACGTTGTCCAGGCCGGTCAGGCGGATGACGGCGGCGATCAGGGTGGCGAGAGCTGTTGCGACCCAGCCGGCGGCAGGGGTGCTCAGGAGGGTGTCCCATTGGCGGGGTTTACTCGGGGACGAGGCTGGGGTGGCCGACTCGGGTTCCGTGGCCGCGGGTGACGGGTCCTGGGCATCTCGTGACGGGGGCGTTGTCGCCTCGCAGTCGGCGGGCGCCGAAGCGCTGGCGGGCGCCGAGGTGTCGACGTGTTCCTCGGGGGAGACCGTGTCGTCGTGCGTCTGCGTCTGGGCGCCTCGAGAGGTGTTGTGGTTCGTGTTCGTCGTGTCCATCACCTAGCGAGTGTAGCGGGCGGCGTCGCGTGGGCAAATAGCGGCTGTACATCTGGCGAGGTGCGGTGGGAAGATGTGCACGCCGATGGAGTTGAGAAACGTTCTCGAATTGCCCTATAATTTTCGGGTGCCCGAAAAGTTTATAGGAGCGAAGATGATCCTCTCCCCCCTCTCACCAACACGCCGCGCGAGCCTCGCCGTCCTCGGCCTCGCCCTCGCGCCGCTGGCGGCGTGCGCCCCCGCCTCCTCGGCCCACGGCCTGACGATCGTCGCCACGACCACGCAGATCTGCGACTACGTCACGCAGATCGCGGCGGCCTCCAGCGACATCTCCCTCGACAAGACTGACGCCTCCGGCACACAGACCCACGTCGGGGCCGCCCCCGAGGGTGCCGCGCTCACCATGAGCCTGACGTGCCTCCTCGCCCCCAACGCCTCGGCCCACGAGCATGAGATGACCCCCTCCCAGACCGCCGCCCTGGCCGACGCCGACGTCATGGCCGTCTCCGGCGTCGACCTCGAGCACTTCCTCGACGACGCGGTCGCCTCCTCCGGATTCCACGGGCGCATGGTCGTCACCTCCGGCGTCCTGACGGCATCGGACGTCGACAACCCCGGCGCGCCCGACCCGCAGACCCCCTACACGATCGACCGAGGAGACCAACGAATCGAGGTGGCGCCCTGGCCCTTCCCGCCCGAGACCGCCGGCGAGGAACCCGAGTTCCGTTTCGACCCGCACGTGTGGACCTCGCCGGCGCGCGCCCGCATCCAGGTCGCCAACCTGGGGGCCGGACTGGCCGCCGCCGCGCCCGATGCCGCCTCCTCGATCAACGAGGCCACGGCCTCGTACCTGGAGGACCTCGACGCCCTCGACGCCTGGGCGAGGGAGGCGATCGCCACCGTCCCCGAGGCCCAGCGCGTCCTGTTCACCTCCCACGACGCGTTCGGCTACTTCTCGGCCGACTACGGGATCCGCTTCATCGGCGCCGCCCTGTCCGACTTTAACGACCAGCAGGATGCGACCGCGGACCACATCGCCTCGGCCGTGCAGGCCGTGAAGGACTCCGGGGCCGTTGCCATCTTCGCCGAAAACTCCAACAACTCCAAGTCCATCGAGGCGATCGCGCGAGGCGCGGGCGTCACTCCCATCGTCGGGGACGACGCCCTCTACGGCGACTCGCTCGGCCCGGATGGCTCAGAGGGGGCGACCTACGTCGGTTCGATTATCCACAACACGCGCGCGGTGACCCAGGCCTGGGGCGGCACCGTCCCGGCCCTGCCCGAGCGACTGGAGGCCCCCTGATGGCGACTCTCGTGTCCTTCCGGGACGCGACGCTGGGGTATGGGGGCACCCCGGCGCTGTCCGGCCTGACTCTCGACGTCGTCGGGGGAGGGGCCCTCGCGCTCGTCGGCCCCAACGGCGGTGGAAAGACCACGCTCATGCGCGCCGTCGTCGGCACCTGCTCGATCCTGTCTGGGCGCGTGGAGGTGAACGCCGAGCGTATTGGCCTGGTGCCCCAAAGCGCCGACCTCGACCTCACCTTCCCCGTCAGCGCCGCCGAGGTCGTCACCATGGGCCTGATCGGCGAGGCCGGCTGGGGCAAGCGCATCACCGCGGACATGCGGCGCCGGGTGAGCGCCGCCCTCGAGCGCGTCAACCTCGCCGACCGGGCGAGCCGTCGCTTCGGCACGCTCAGCGGCGGCCAGCGCCAGCGCGTCCTCGTCGCGCGCGCACTCGTCGCCCGCCCCGAGCTGGTCATGATGGACGAACCCTTCAACGGCCTGGACGCCCCCAGCCGAGACATCATCACGCGCCTCATCGCCGAGCTCACCGAGGATGGGGTGGGCGTCGTCGTCTCCACGCACGACCTCTCCCTCGCGCGCGACGTGTGCTCGCGTGCGTGCGTGCTCGCCTCGCGCCTCGTCGCCCTCGGGCCCACGAACGAAGCCCTGGCCCCCGAAATCCTCGCGCGCGCCTACGGGTCGAGCGCGGATGAAGCGATCGCGTCCCTGTCATGATCGCCCCCTACCTGCTGCGCCCGATCATCGTCCTGGGCCTGCTCGCGCTCGCGGCGGGCCCGGCCTCGACGCTTGTGAACCTGCGCCGAGCAGAGTTCGGCGCCGAGACCATGGTGCACGGCGTCTTCCCCGGCATCGTCGTGGGCATGGCCGTCGGCGGGCGGGGTGCCATCATTCCCGGCGGTGCCGTGTGCGCGGCCCTCATTGCGGCCGCCCTGACGGCCGCGTCGCGGCGCCCGCGCTCCAGTGAGGCGACGACCGCGGTCCTGCTCACCGCCTTCTTCTCCCTCGGCATCGTCATCTCGCTGCGCATCGGCGACATGTCCGGACAGCTCGAATCCCTCATGTTCGGCCGACTCCTGGACATCACGCCTTCCCGAATGTGGACGAGCGGAGCGGTTCTCGTGGCGGCCTTCCTGCTCCTGCTGGCGACCTGGCGCGCCCAGGTCGCCGTCGCCTTCGACCGAGAGTCCGCCGCCGTGTCGGGGATTCCCGTCACCTGGATCGACGTCGCCTTCAACGCGGCCCTCGGCGCGATCGTCGTCGCCGCCTCGACGGCCGTGGGCGTGCTCCTCGTCGTCGGCTACCTTGTCGTGCCCGGGGCCTGCGGGCGCCTCCTCGCCGCCGGGACGCGCTCGATGGCGGTGTGGGCGGGTGCCTGCGCGCTCGCGGGCGGCTGGCTCGGATTCGGGGCCGCCTTGGCGCGCACCTCCCGTCCCCTGTCCCCGCAGGCGTGCGTCGCCCTCGGCGTGCTCGCGTGCTTCGTGCTCGCGTGCGCGGCGCGGGCCCTGCGCGAGCGGCGCGCGGGGCTCGACGAGGCCTCGGGCGGCCCTCGGGGCGCCGTGGACCCGCGTGAAACAGGGCGTGAAACACGGGGGCGAGCCGGCGAGGAGGCGGCGAGAATGCGTGACGTGGGGGAGAGCTCGGCACGCCCGCGTGAAACAGGGTGTGAAACATGGGGAGCGGCGACGCTTGCGGCGAGGGAGACATCGTGATCCTCAGCCTCCTCATGATTCCCGCCCTCCACGTCGCGCTCATCGGCGGGCTGTGCGGGCTCGTCGGCGCCTTCGCCTACCTGGACCGGCGCATCTTTTTCGCCGAATCCGTCACCCACGGGACCTTCCCCGGCGCGGTCCTCGGCGTCGTCGTCGCCTCCGGCCTCGGCCTCGGACACTCGGGCATGTCTGCGGCGCTCTACGTCGGTGCCTTCCTGGGGACTCTCCCTCTGGTCGCCCTCATGCGTCGCCTCGCCTCCATCCCCGGGATCTCCAGCCAGGGGGCCGCGGGCATCGTCCTCACCGCCGGCTTTGCCGCCGGCTACTTCCTGGCGACCTGGTTCAAACCCCTTCCCCTCGCGGTCAGCTCGTTCCTCACCGGATCCGTCATGACCGTCTCGCCCGCGGACGTCGCGTGGGCGGGCGCCGTCCTGCTCCTCGCCGTCGGTGTCGTCGCCGCGGGGCATCGACAGCTCCTGGCCCATTGCTTCGACCCCGCCGACCCCGCGGCGGCGCGCGGCGCCTCGCGCGACGAACGCATCATCCTTGGCCTCATCCTCGCCGCCGTCACCGTCGCGATCCCAGCCGTCGGCACGATTCTGTCGATCGCCCTCATCGCCGCCCCCGCCGCCGCGCTCGCGCCCCTCGTGCGAAGCTCGCGCGCCTTCCTCATCGGATGCCCGCTGCTCGGCGCGGCGCTAGGAATCGCCGGCCTTGCGATCGCGGTACCCGCACGCCTGAGCGCCGGCGGCACCATCGCGCTGGTGAGCGCGGGCGCCGTCCTCGCCTCACGCCTGCCCGGCTGGATCCGCTCGCGAGGCCTCGGCACCGCACGCGGGGCAGGGGCGGGGAACCGCTGAAGAAACCCGGGCCTTGGGCCGCCACGAAACGGACACCCGACGGCGCTGTCCGCGCGAAGGCAGCCCCGGCCTCGTCCCTGAGCGCGGAGTATGACAACAGTCAGTCATCGCCCCTCCAAAAACCCGAACAATCACTATTCTCGCGCGCACAGTGCGTGTCTCTGTGTCCTCCACTCACCATGCCGCTCACAAGAAGATCCGTGCGGTTGTCGCGACTTGAAATGTCACCTGACCAGCGGTGTTGGAAAAAGCCTTTCTGCGCAATTAGACTGGGAGAAAAATGGTGTCGGTCCGGCAGGCCGGGGCAGCGCGCAGGAGGAGATACGATGGGAGACACCACCATTGAGGTCATCGTCATTGACGATCACCGCGTCGTCGGCCTCGGCGTGACAGCCGCGTTCAACAACCGGGGCGTCGACGCCTCAATCAGCTGGGCCCCGACCGTCCGCGACGCGAAGCGATTGCGGGGACAGGTCGCCATCCTCGACCTGCGCCTCGCCGACGGCTCCGACCCTGACCGCAACATCGCAGACCTCACCGGGCGCGCAATTCCCGTCGTCGTTTACACCTCCGGCGACGACCCGTACCTGGTGCGCCGAGCGATCGCCGGGGGAGCGCTGTCCATCATCCGCAAGTCCGCTCCCCCCGAAGACCTCGTCGAAGCCGTCCTCGCCGCCGCAGACGGCGCCACCTTCCCCACCCCCGACTGGGCCGCCGCGCTCGACGCCGACGAAGATTTCGTCGCCGATCACCTGTCTGACCTCGAGGCGCGAATCCTCACCCACTATGCCTCCGGCGAGAGTTCTGCTTGCGTCGCGCGCACCCTGAGCGTCTCAAAGAACACCGTCAATACCTATATCGCTCGAATCCGCGACAAATACAGGGAAGCGGGACGCCACGCCGATTCCCGCGTCGACCTTTTCCGACGCGCAGCTGAAGACGGCCTCGTTAGTTACTTCGAGTGATGCACCCGCGCACGCTCGGCCCCTACGCGCTGCAGATGCAGCGCCTCATCATCCTGACCTGCGTCCTCGCAGCCATCTTCATCACCATCATCAGCGGACCCCGACTGGTTCCGTTGGGGCTTTCGCGCGCTGAGCTCGCGCAGTGGGTCGTCTACTCGCCGAACCTGATCCTCCCGCTCTGCGCCGGAGCGTGCGCTCTCGCCGCGATGCTCAAAGCGGTGACCACACGCAAGCATACGTACATGTGGACCGATACCGGCTGGTTTATCCTCACGCACCTCTACCTCGCGTTTTACCTTGCGCTCATCGTCGCGTGCGCGTTCCTGCCATCCATAAACCTCGGATCCCCGGTGCCCCCGGTGTATTTCCACGCCATCGCCTCCGACACGAACCCGATCCTGGCACTCTACCCACTCGCTGCGATCAGCTGCATCGCCGTCCTGCCCGGACGCTACACGGCCGCCTACCTCAGCGCCATCGCTCCGCTGCAGATCCTCGTCATGATGAGCGCCAACCCCGACAACAAACTACTCGAAACATCGGTCGGCCCCCTCTTCTTCCTGCTCACCGCCATGGCCAACGCGGGAATGCTTGAATGGACCCTCATGATCGTGCGCGGCCTCGACCAAACCCGCGCCAACGCCCGCGACGCGGAGCATGCGCTCGCGGGAGAGCGCGCCCAGGGGCGTGCACGGGCACGTAGCAACGGTCTCATCCACGACTACGTGCTCTCGGCTCTGATTCTCGCGTGCAAACGAGGCATCGACGACATCGAGGTGCGCGCGGCAGCCCACTCCGCGCTGTGCGCACTCATCCCCGCCCCACCCTCCAACGGGTTCATGGACGCTACACAGATGCGGGGAGCATTCGAGGCCCTCGTGCGTTCAGGGAACACGCGCTGGAAGCTCGCATGTCACCTTCCTGCAAAAGGCTGGCAGATCCCCGCCCAGGTGGGCGCCGAGGTCGTCGCCGCGACCCACGAGGCACTCAACAACGTTCGCCTCCACGCAGGATCCGACACCTCCGACCCGAGCCAGCCCGCGCGCTGCCACGTCGTTGTCTCAGCCGGGGCGGACTCCATGCGCGTGACGATCACCGACACGGGACAGGGCTTCGACCTCGAACGCCTCGCCGAGGGACGACACGGCGTCCGGGGTTCCATCGTGAAGCGGATGGAGTCGGTCGGTGGCCACGCAACCCTGGCCTCGAAGTCCGGCGGAGGCACGCTCGTGACCCTGGAATGGCACGACCCCCAGAGTCGACGCTTCAAACCGCGGGAGGCGATTCGCTCCGCGTTCGCGTGGCGGCCCCGCGCGGGCACACGCGACAAAGACCCGTCGCGCACCGCGTGGGATTCGCAGGTTCGCGCGGCCGCAGAATCGCGCGGCGCGCGGCTGCTTGTTCTCGCCGGCGTTGTGTTTCATAGCTATGTGGTGGCGATCGAATTCAGCCACGGGGCCTACTCACACAGGGGCCCCGTCATCCTCTCCCTCGCGATCATGGCGGTCGCAGGAACCCTGTTGGTGGCACCGTGGCCCGACCGCGTGCCCCCGAAACTCGTGACGTGGGGGAGTGCCGCTGTGATCGGTGTGTCCAACCTGCTGGTGCTCATCCCGATTCGGGGAGCGTCCGCATGGCCGGGCTGGTCCGGGTGGAGCGCGGGCGCATCGATGTTCCTCGCTGCGCTGCTCCTCCTGCGTCAGCGCACGGCCGAGGCCGTCGTTGGTTGCGTCGGCTTTGTGGTCGCAGTCGGCGCCTGGGTTGCACTCTCAGGTAGGCCGCCCGGCCTCGTCTTTACCTTCACGATCGGTCACATCATCACGTTCTTCTTCTGGTTCGCCCTCGTGTCGTGGTCGGGCAGTGCGACCTCCGCGATCGAACGATCCCTCAAAGCTGAGGAACAGGCGCGTCTGGAGAGGGAACTGCAGGTGAGCATTAATTCGGCCATGGCAGTCAAGCTCGCCGACGTGTCCGTTCGCGTGCGCGGGACCCTCGAGGCGCTCCGAGACGAGGAAGTGACACCTGAGATCGCCATGGAGGCGCGCCTGCTCGAGGCGGAGCTGCGCGACGAGATCCGCGCGCCTTACTTCACGGGGACCGAGGTCGTGGCGGCTGCGAGGCGCGCGCGGAGCCGAGGCGTCGAGGTTGTGCTGTTCGACGACCGCGGTGATGCTGCCCGCGGTGGGAACACGCAATACGAGGAGCGTTTGCGCACGCGCATCGTCGAGCGTGCCGTCGCTGCCCTCGACGAGGCCGGGGTTGGGCGTGTGGTTGTGCGGGCCTGTCCCGCGGGCAGGCCGTGGGCGGCGACGATCCTCACCGATGCGGGGCTGGCTGTCGTGGAGGCCAAGGAGGGCGCCGTCGAGGTGGGGGAAGCGGGCGACTAGCGTCCGGTGCCTGGGGCGCTGTGGGGGCCGCCCATCTGGGCGGCCCCCACACTCGTCGGGCCTCGCGCGTTGGCCTAAGACCTACTCGTTGGTGATATGGCGATCGAGCCAGGCCCTGAGATCCGGGTACAGGGACGGGTTCTTCGACAGGGGCACCCACAGGTCCGGCCTCATGCGGGCGATCTCCGCCTGAACGTCCCACGGGGTTGCCGGGTCGATGGCGTCGGCACTCGTGAACCTGCTGGCGGGGGAGGGCGTCGCGCGCGTCATGTCCAGGTCGTTATCCGGCGCGGCGGCCCCGTCGGCTCCTGACGGGGGGTGCGACTCCTGTGAGGGAGGCTTCGGGGCCGGGGGTTCCGTTGCCTGTTGCGGGTCGGGTGCAGCGTCGGGCTCGGACGTGACGAGTGGGCCGATCGAGATCGGCTGGTTCACCGGTGCGGCGTCAGTGGCTGATGGAAGCGGGCCGATCGAGACAGGGCGGTTGGCCTCTTCTGCGGCGCCCTGGCGCGGGGCGGGCGGTTGCGTCCCAGCCGGCGCGGAAGGGGGCATGGACGCCTGGGGTGCCCCGGCCTCGTTCATGCGAGCCTGCGTCCCGCCCATCGGTGGGTTCTGCGCCATCATGGGCGCGGTCGGCATCCCCGGCGGCTGTTGCGTGGCGGCGAAGGCCTGCTCGACCCACGCCCGGTATGCCTGCGCCTCCTGTTCGTTGGTGGCCGGCACGGTCCTCCACGGCTCGGGGTCGACGGCGGCGAGCGGATCGGGCAGCAAAGCGGGACCGAAGTACGGGTACAGGTACGCCAGGCCGGCTCCCGCGAGTATGACGAGCAAGGGGAGTATTTTCGTCGCGTCGTTGTCTGTGGTGAAGAACCAGAGGGCGCCGATGGCAATCAGGCCGGCGCCGGCGAGAATCGGAATGTTGTGTTTTACTGACGCTTCCATTGTGTCTTACTTTCTTCGCTCGTTATGACGCAGTAGGGATCGCGCAACCGTAGCGCTCTGATGACTCGTCGCTCCAAATTGGCCAGGCTCTTTGCTTCGGGTACCAGACCGTTGAGTTGTCTCGCTTGGGGGACGCTCCACTCCAGTGACCCGTCGCCTTCGAGAGACAGCATCGCGATCCAGTTGGGGGAGCCGAACTTCCATCTCAGGGTGAAGAAGATCGTGTTATGGTCGTCGCTTCGCACCTTGAAAATGGTGGCACCCAACCAGTTGAGCGACTCTGTGCCTTCCGGAACGTCGATCGCCGCCCACGCGGCGTCGAGGAGTTCTGGCGCCGACGCCGACCGTGGCGTCACGCGGTGTGAGCGCGCCACGGCGCCTTCGCCCTCACGGTGGCTTTTCCGGAAGATGAGCTGACGGGCCTTCGCCTCGGCTTCCTGTCGCAGTCGGAGCCACCCGTAATAGAGGAAGCCGAGCGCGACGAGAATGAGGAGTGCTATCGCAACGTCCATGAAGTGTTCTCCTATGAATCAAATAATGGTACGAAAGAGTGGTGAGGAGTCAGCAAAGCCGACCTTTGTTTCCTCACAACGTGCGGGACTGGGCGTCGCTATTGTCCGCGCCCGCCGACGACTAGCGTCGCAGCGGTCCTCGGCCTCGTTTCTCTCAGCTGGGGGATTCCTCCGCAGTCGCGTTCTCGGCCTCCGTCACGGTCCCTGCGTCGTCCTGGTCGGTCGAATCCGTGACGAAACGAGACGCCGCGATGAACAGGTCGAAGAGTTCGAGCATGAGGTGCTTGATCATGGCCATCTGCGTGACGAAAGAGACGATTACGATCTGCTTCGTGTCGGGCACGTGCGCCCAATAATCGACGCGCATCCGCTCGAATTGAAGCTTCTCCGCCTCGGCGCGCAAGGCCGCCTCCTCCGGCGTCTCGTCCTCGGGGGCCTCGACGTGGAACGAATCATCCTTCTCGATGAGCACGCGGCGCAGTGCCTGGAAGTTCACGCCCTCAACTTCCACGAACTCGTCGTCGGCGTCCTCGAAGCCCATTCGAAGGATGCCGAACACCTCCTCGCTCTCGGTGCCAATCGCGGGGCTCATGCGCAGCCCCGGCGGCTGATAGACCGTGATGTTCACAGGGAAAGGCGCATCCTTTTCCAGCTCCTTGCCGAAATACATAGCGACGGCGCCGCCTTCCATGGCCTCGGCGCACGCATCGACCACCTGATCGTGCATCTGGCGACGCAGCACGGCCGCGTCGTCCGCCGGGCCGACAATGCCCTGGACCATGCGCTCGACGTCCTGTTCCGAGGCCCCCTCATCCGTGATCGCCACGGGGTACCAGGTGCCCGGAAGCGTGAAGATCAGGCGAGGTTCATCGCGGGTGTTGTTATCGCTTGTCATCGTTGATTCTGCTTTCTCACATGGAGGTCAGATGCCGGTTGGGACGGTGACCGGAACCCACGGCGGACGCTCGGACTCCGGTAGGAGGATAGGGGCATCCCACCGCTGCTCCGATTTCTGCGGATGGTCGTACAAAAACCCGTTCTGTTGGTCGTACTGTCTCTTCATTGCGTCGAGTCCGTGTCCTCGCTTGAGGTCGTAGGAATGGTTCAGATCCTCCACGGATGCCTGGACTTCGATCTGCTTCCCATATGCCTCCGGCAGGGTGCTCCACCTCTGCAGTAAGGTCAGTGGATCGGTGGTGAAGTGGTAGTTTTCGACGCGGGCACGCGCATCAACGTCGGAGGTGAAGAAACCGTTTTGTATTGCCGACTCTCGAGCGAGCGTCATGCTCGTGTAACTCAATCCCGCAGCGTTGAAGGTCGTCGCCTTCGACCCCGTCGCGATCGAACCCGCCGCCGCCAGCTCCCCGCCCAGGGAATGGCCGGCCAGGGAGAAGTTGCCCGCGGTGACGCCGTTGGCCATCAGGCGCTGTTTGATGCTTGTCGCGGCGACAATTGCCTGACGGACTTGCGGCGAAGTGTCCGCTGCCCCCAACACATCGCTGGTCACGTCGCCTTTCGGATCGCCGAAATTGGTTCCGTCGTAGGACAGGACGTAGCGCCCGTTGTCGTCACGGAAGAGCGTCGCGTGGAAGCCGGTTCTCTTGTCCTCGAGGATCGTCGGATCGATACCCAGTTTCCGCAGCTCCGCCGGCCTCACCTCGTGCCAGCCGGGAGGCTCCTTCCAGTCTCCGCGGGGGTGGGGCCTGCCTGCGAGGTCCATCTTGTCCCGGATGAGGCCCTCCTTGCCCGGGCGCGTGTTGATGGTGTCCGTCGTCTCCCCGTTGTCACCGTAACCGACGCCAGACGGCCCATGTTTGCGCTCGGCTTCGTCGAGCTGGGCGTTATGTGCCTGCATGAGAAGCTTTTCACGGCATCCCAGCAGGGCAGCAGCTCCTAATGTGAGAAACAGATGGAGGTAAGCGCGGAACTTTGGGTCTTGTAGGGCGCCGAGCACTGAGCCCCCTAGTACGGAAAAAATAATCGTACCAAGAACTACGCTGGCCGCTTTGCCAACTATCTTGAGAGCTTCAACTATCTTGTCTATAAACTCCTTGAGTACTTTTTTCCACTCGCTGAAGTCGGCGAGTGCCTTGCCGACGTTTTTGATGAACTGAGAAATTTTGTCGATCAGGTTGTCATTGGTGCTGGATATCGCTGTGTCGATCTTGGAGATGGTTGCGTTTGCAACAGCATCCACGATCATTTGTTCTTTTTTGATATCCGACGCAGCCCCGGTCATAGCACCGGCAGCACGCTTTTCGTCGGCGCACGCCTGTTTATAGGCGTTTTGCGCGTTTGTGACGTTGGTAGAGGGGGCGTGCGAATCTTTCAGTGCCTCAAGCTGACGCTTGGTCTTTTTCACGGATTCCTGGGCGGCGCTGTGCTGTCGCTTGGCGGTCTCTCCTCGGGCTGCCGCTTCGTCGGCTCGCTTGTGGCAGTCGGCGAGGACCACCTGGTATTCGCGCAGCGCCAGGCCCGTGTTCTTGTATCGGCCGTGTGCTGCCTCCAGGCATTTCTTAGCGTTGCTCACCTGCCTGTATGTTGCGACGACAGCGAGCGAATTCGAGGTCGTCACAAACTTGCTGAGGCCATCGATCGCGGACTGGATGCTGTTCGCGGAGGTGATCAGCCCCTCGACCTTCGTTTTCAGGGCGGTGGGTTCTCCCGGCAGAGTACTCATTACTTCTTTCTCCTCAGCGCGTTCTCGAGGTCTCTGTCCAGATCCTCGAAGGTTTCGGCGATGGCGTCGAAGGTCTTCGCCAGTGCCTCCAGGTGCTCGCGGAAACGCCCCCGGGTGGTGTCCCAGTTATTGCCGAACTCCCTGACCTTTCCCGCGAGTTTGTCGTGGCCGACAACAGAGGCAACGTCCAAGGCGTCGATCTTCGCATCGTCCAACAGCGATGCCGTCGCGCGCAGGGACTTCGACCGGTTACGCAACTCGGTCGTGTCAAGTGACAGGTTCACCATGGCGTTTCCTTTCTGCATCGAGCCTGGGGCGCGGGCACTCGCCCCGCGCCCCAGGAGACGATGACCTTACTTGCCGATGGACTGCGCCAGCTGTTCGTCGGTCTGCTGAAGTGCCTGAGCGGCCTTGTTCAGGTAATCGGCCATGCCGTCGATCCCCTGGATCGTGCGGGTCGCGCCCTGGGTGAACTCCTGGTAGGCGGTGTCGAAGGCGCCCGAGGCGCGCGACGTCGTAAAGCCGTTCTGAACCAGCTGCTGGACCAGCGAGCGCAGCTCGTTGAGCTTGGTCTGCAGATCGTTCTGACCGTTGCGCAGACGAGTCGCCGCGGACTGCATCTGGTCGTAGGTGACATTCAGGTTTGCCATTGTGTTCCTCCGTTGAGAATGGGATACCCGGGGTGGGTATCGAGGTCTGGTGTGTTCGGGCCGACGGTTCCCACGTCGGATAGGGTGATTAGCCCGTAACCTCAAACTATCATTCGGTCTTGTCATGGGCGATGGGGACTAGTCCCCATCGGGTCTTGTCATACTCGGGGCACCTGCACTTTCCACTGCTTACCGGACTGGACAAAGTACCCGCGGCCCGGCACGGCCTCGCGCCCAGAGACGCCGGGCACGGCGACGCCGACAGCGTTCTCGCCCTCACCGGGCGAGGGACACAGGACGATCCCGGTTCGCCCGCTGCGCACGCCCGATGCCAGGGAGCCGCCGAACGACCAACCCGACACGTCGGCCTCGGCAACGACCAGATGACCGTTGGCCTTCGACGAGGCGATGGCGTCCTGCAGCTGCTGATCGCACGCGGAGAAGGAGAACTCTCCGATGCCCTCGACGAAGAGAACGACTCCCGGCGTGTTGTCCGGCGCCTCCTCCTCGAACAGGTGAGCATGCTTCATCAGCATGGACGCGATCTTGTCCGCCCCCTGCGCCGTCTCCGTCCACAGCGGTTCCCGGGCCACCAGGGAGCGGCGTGCGCTCGCGTGCAGCATGACCGCGTTCGGGAATGCGCGGTGGACGCTGCGGGCCAGCCACCGGACCATGTTGGTCCTGCCCGACTGGGCGGGGCCGGTGATGGCGACAGTGCCCGCAGGGCGCAGCGGCATCGGGGCGAGCGAACCGGCCTCGACGCCGATGACCGGGCGTCCATCGACAGTGAGGTCGACCTCGCGCGCCGGTATATCGAGCGGCAGGGAACGGATCGGCGCCGGCCGCGTGCGTTGACGCATGTACCTGGTCCCGGCGAGCGACTCGATTTCCCTGGCCTGAGCGAAGTCTGTGACGTTCGTGCCCAGGATCGGCAGCTGCAAGAGGTTCGGGTTACCCACCTGCATCGCGCGACCGGGCGCGCTCGACGCGCTCAGGACATCGCGTGGAAGATTGAAATAGAGGTAGGCGTCCTCGTCGGTCAGTCGCAGGACCACTTTTCGTTGGAAAGACGCGGCGATCGAGTTCGGAATGGCCTGCGGTCGATCGGCCGACACCGCGAAGTGAACGCCGACTTCGCGCCCATCCGACAGGACCTGCTGGAAGCGGCTCCAGATCGCCGCGTAGCGTCCAGTGAGCTGGTACGTCTCGGCGAACGCTGCGATCCCGTCGATGAGGACCAGGTATCGGGGTTCGTCCTTGTGCCCCGACAGTTCGCGGTAGGAGGTCAAGTGGTTGGCGTTGATCGCCTTGTAGGAGACTGAGCGCTCCTCGACGATGTCGCCGAGCATGGTGATGAGCTTCGCGATTCGCTCGTCGTCGTCGCCGACGATGACGTCGCCGACGTTGGGGAGCTTCTTGAGCATGTCGAGGCCGCCGCCAGCGAAGTCGAGGGCGTAGACATTGACGGGACCGGAGCGAGGCGTGATGCTTGCTGCGATCGCGAGTGAGCGCAGTGCTGTCGTCTTTCCGGAACCCGACGCCCCGTAGTAGGCGATATGTCCGTCCTGATCGGGGCGGAAATACTCGACTTCCTGCGTCTGTTCCTCAGGATCGTCCAAGACTCCGAGGACGATCTTATCGTCGGAGCGTTGGGGCAAATGCGCGAGGTTGTAGGTCTGCGCGAGTTCGGGCAGCCACGGCTTGCGAGGCGGGCGAATCTGCGCTTTCTCGGCGGCCGCACGAATCGTGCCAACGACGCGGGAAATGTCAGTGGGGACATCGTCGCGGGGCTTGGGGGGTTCGGGCGTCTTCCACGGTTGAGGCATGCCGAAGCCCAGTGCTTCGATGTCAACCTGCGTGGTCTTGAGACCCTCGGTCGTGCGCGCGCCGGGGTAGGCCGACTGGAACACCGAAATCCTGCCGGGTCCCGTTTTCGCAGCGGCACGACCGGGCGTGTTCTGCGGGAAGTGGGCGGCCATGTGGTCGCCGAGCACGTCCTGGGAATCATCGATGTCAGCCATACGCAGGGCGACGCGCAGGTTCGTGTTCGCACGGAGGTTGTCCTTGATGACACCAGCGGGGCGCTGCGTCGCAAGGATAAGGTGGAGGCCGAGGGACCGTCCCCGCTGCGCAACGTCGACGACGCCGTCGATGAACTCCGGGACCTCGTTCACGAGCGCCGCGAACTCGTCGACAACGATGACGAGCGAGGGGGGACAGTCGGGATCCCCGGACTTCTCCAGGGTGACGAGGTCCTTCGCCCGTTTCTCGCTCAGCAGTCGCTCGCGGTAGCGCAGCTCTGCGCGCAGTGAGGTCAGGGCGCGGCGCACCAGGTAGGGCGACAGGTCGGTGACCAAGCCGACGGTGTGCGGCAACTCCGTGCACTGCTCGAAGGCGGAACCACCCTTGTAATCGACGAACAGGAAAGTCAGCCTGTCAGGCGAGACCGATTGAGCCATGCCGAGGACCCACGCCTGCAAAAACTCGGATTTGCCGGCGCCAGTGGTGCCGCCGACCAGCGCGTGCGGGCCGTGCACGCGCAGGTCCAGCTGCATGGGTTCGCTCGCGCCCTGGCCAACGAGGGCGGCCAGAGGAACGGCGGGGATCTTCTTGTGTGGGCGCCCGGGAGCGCGGTCGATGATCGAGTGCGAGGCCCTCCAACGCTCGATGAGCGCATGGGGATCGTCCGCCAGTTCCTGGCCCGTCAGGTCCACGTAGGAGATCGAGCCGGGCAGGTCCGAGTCATCGTCGACGGGGACGCCCGCGTCAAAGAGAGGCGAGAGCGACCTGCCTAGGCAAGCCAACTCCTCGTCGGACACGCGGTCCACGGACACGTCCTGGAGCGCGCGCGAGGCCCGGACATCGCCGATGGACGCCTGAGCGCCATTGAAGGCGATGAACGAGCGGCACGCCGCTGGCAGCTCGGCGAACGTCGGGGCCATCCACACGACATAGATTCCCCTGTCGGGGCCGAGCTCAGCAATGCGGTTCAGACGCGCTCGGTCCACCAGCACGTCGTCGACGAAGACGACCACCGCGGGAATGGGATTCGGATACTCCTTGGTTGAATCCTCGCCCGAGGCCTCCTCCTTCGGTGCGGAAGAAACGTCGGGGCCTCGGTCGCAGACCTCGCTGGGATCCCCTTGGCTGCGTGCTTCGAGGAGTCCCTCAAGCTGCGAGAGCACAACCTTGCCCGAGGTGGAGTCGGAGGCCAGGTGGATGCCGGAGCCGAAGGGGGAGTGCGGGGAGGAGGAATGGGGAAGCCACTTCATCCACTCCCAGCCATCCACCCGTTCAGCGGAGGTCAGGCACGTGACGATGACTTCTGCGGGGGAGTACTGCGCCGCCAACTGCGCCGCAATCGCGCCGCGCGCCTGCCTGAGAATGTCAGCCGGGCCGCACAGGCCCAAGCCGCCGGAGGCCCGAAGATCCGCAACGAGAGGAACGTGTGCGACCCGGGAATACTCGTCAGCGAGCGCACGCACCCTGGCGATGGCCTCCGGAAGCCCAGAGTGTTGATCCGCCCCTTCGATGGTGACCCTCGCGACGTCCGTGCCCTGACCGAGCCGAAACTTGAGGAACTCCGGGTGTTCCGGCCGCCGCATCCACAATGAACCGTCGCGACGCAGGGCCCCCGCGATGACCTGGTCGATCGGAGGATATTGCGCGTGGCGTGATTCCATGTCCTCGCGCCGACTCTCCTCCAGGTCCTGGTACGTGATGCGCAGGGCATCCTCGAAGCGTCCCATGGCCTCGGCGAACTCGGTTTTCGCCTGCCTGCGCTGATCCCACCACGAGCCGAGCATGATGACCGGGCTGAGGACGACGAACAATAGGCTCGTCAGCTGTCGGGTCATGAGGAACATGCTCACGCCCATAATCAGCGGCGCGATGAGGCCGATGATCGGGAAACGCGAGGGCTTGGGACGCGTGGGCGCCTCGGGGAGCTTGACGGTTCGAGCGCTCGTGTGAGGGATGACCTGGGGCGACCTGATGAAACCAATGTCAGTCGATTCCCCCGTCGACTCGGGCATCTTCGTCTGAACCAGCTGGATTTGCGTGTCCCCGAGGAGAATCACGTCTCCGGGGGTCACCGTGGCATGCTGGACGCGATGGTTGCCGACGAGAACGCCGTTGGCGGAATTAAGGTCATGAATCTCGATACAGGAGCCGACGGTAATACGCGCGTGAGTTTTTGACACTCGCCGATCGTTGAGCATCACCGTACAGGAGGGCGCGCGGCCCACGGTGGTGCCGCCGAAGTACAAGGGCACGCACATGCCCCTGTCGTTTCCATCCAAGACGCGCAGCTCACCGGCGACGCCGCCCGCGGTGATCGCGTCCTTCGTCGACACGATGTCGACGAGAGACCCCGATTGAAGTCCCGTCTCGGTGACGAAAGCAGACGAGGGAAGAACCGAAGCGATGCGCCCGTCCGCAGGATCCAGAACACGAAGGGTCAGAGAATCCGGAGAAGCGAGTGTTCCCGCGCTCTTAGACGGACCCGAGGACGCGAGGGCAGCCGCGACATCGCCGACAGTCGCAGTTGAGTCGGTGGTGACCAGCAGGTCGTTGTCACTGTGTCCGCGCCCGCGCAGCGTCAGTTTGATTTTCATCTCCGGTCCTTCCCGGTGGGCGCTTGAGAGGCGCGGTTACGTTGTTTCTCCTCGTCGAGAAGAGGCAGGTCGGCGCTGGAAACCAGCCGCGCGGCGACCGCGTATTCGACCAGTCGGACGCGCCGGTGCGTCGCCAAGGACCCGGGCCGGCCGCGCATGCCGGGAACACCCATCCGATCGAGCTTGTCGGCGACGTTGTCGAGTTTTCGGTTGAAACGGGTGATCGACCACCCCAGCCGGGCCGCCGCCTCGACGTTACGAGGAATGTCGGTGGGACCCGACCCGGCCTGCGTCAGCCAGGGTTCGCACAGCGCCAGAATCAGCAGATATTGTGACGGCGTGAAACGTGCTTCCCCGACGGTGACGTCGCCGGAGTCAACGGCCGGGGCGCTGTAGCTGCGGAACGTCGTCCCCTTCACGGTGACGGAGAACTCATAGGTCGTGGGACCGGCCGCGAACACGACGACGACCGAGTCGAACACAAGCGGGATACGAGCCCCGGGACCAACCCGCGCCTGCATAGACCCGGACTCGTCGGCGACGGTGACCGCGATGCGCGACCCGACGTTATCCAGCCACCACATGCCGTCGTGACAGCTGATGCGCACGAGGCGCCGATGCAGGAACGGATTGTCGTCGATACACAGGTCGGCTTCGCGTCCGATCAGGAATTCCTGATCCGCGCGGATCGGGTAGATCTCGCCGCAGTAGTCGACAACCGCCGACTCCTCCACGATCGCCTCGTGCTCGTTGCCTGCGGTGCTCATGGCGTCTCCACGCATTCGATGGCCTCGTTGGACGAGCGCCCGTCCGAGTTGCGCACGGCGACGGACAGACACGTGCGCCCAGGCACGGCGGGCACGGTCACCGAGGTTTCTTTCGTCTGGCGTACCGCGTGCTCCTCCTTCGGGTCCTCGACGTGGTACAGGTACGTGGTTCCCGCCCCCGCCGAGTCCCACGTGAAGGTCACGCCATCGGGGGTGAGCGTCCCCGACAGGCCGGTGACCGACGCGTTCGCGTTGGCCGATGGAAGCCCGTCAAGCGGAGGAACGTCGGCCGCGGACTGCGTGGGAGCCTTCGTGGTTCCCTCACCGCGCAGCACCGTCCACACGCCGAAGGCGATGCCTCCGAGGAGCAGAACCACGAGCAAGAACCCCGCCACGACCGCGCCGAAGCCCTTGGATGAGCGTTCCTCGTCCTCGGCCCCTGACACGTCCCCCGACGCGGGCGCGCGCACAGAGGCGTGCGCAGCGGCGGGTGCGTGCGCAGCGGCGGGCGCGGGTGCGCTCGCGGGCGCCGGGGCGGGGTCCACCTTCGTCAAGACGGTGACGGTTCGGTCGTCCTCGTCCGCGATGGACGAGGACGGGGCCGGGGTCGGGGCATGCGAGGAGAAAACGGCGATCGGCGCGGCGCTGGTTTCATCCCCCTCGTCGTCCTCGTAGGCGGTGGTGGGCGCCTCCACGCCCATGGCCTCGAAGGGAGTGGGGGTCAGGCGCAGCGAGGACTGGACGTGCTGCAGGGCGAGGGCAAATTCGCGTGCCGACTGGTAGCGCCGCTTGTGGTCTTTCGACATGGCGATCGCGAGGATACGCTCAAGTTCCGCGGGCACATCGCTTCGACCGATGGTGGGAACAGGGGAGCGCAGCACCCGGTTGAGCACGGAGAGTTCGCGGTTGTCTCCTCCGGGAACCTCGAAGGGCGAGTGGCCCGTCAGGATGCCGTGCACGGTGGCAGCCAGGGAGTAGACGTCGATCGTGGGCCCGAAGGGGCCTGTCCCGTCCTGCTGTTCGGGAGGCGCCCACGCGACGGAGAAACCGCCGGCTGTTTCCTCGTCCATTCCTGTCTGCGCGGCGATGCCGAAGTCAGTGAGGACGGGGTGCCCGAACTGTGTGAACAGGATATTCATGGGCTTCACGTCGCGGTGAATGATCCCGCGCTGGTGAAGCGTCTCGACCGCTCCGGCGATGCGCACGCCGATGTCGAGCGCTTGCGACACGGGGATCCGGTGCTCTTTGGAACGCTGGCCCAAGTGTGGGGGCGGACAGTATTCCATGACCAGGTAGTGGCGGCCATCGTCCGTGATTCCCGCCGTGTAAAAGGACACGATGGACGGGTGATTGGAGACGCGGGCCATCAGGTTGACTTCCGCGTCGAAGGCGGCCGAGGCCTGGGCATTGGAGTCCGGTCGCAGGACCTTGACCGCCACGTCACGCTGGGGCATCAGCTGGCGGAACAGGTAGACGTCGGCAAAACCGCCCGAACCGAGGTGCCGGACGAACGTCGCGTTGGGAATCGCTGGGGGGTCAAGTGGCCGTCGCATTACTCCTCCATCCGGAACGAGATTTCTTCACCCAGTTCGACGACGTCTCCCGGTTTGAGCACCGTGGGAACGTTCTCGTCCAGGCGCACGGGGGCCTGCCCGGGGCGCGTCAGGTACGTTCCGTTATTGGAACCCAGGTCGTGCAGGCGCACGTCCCAGTCGTCGATCCGTAGCTCGCAGTGGCTGCGTGAGATCTGCTTGCGGGGGCTTGGGACGATGACCAGGCGCGCGGGTTGCCGACCGGCCCCTGCGCTCGATCGCGGGCGACGCCCGATGATGATGTCCTGCTCCAGTGCCACTTCTTCCCCCGTCGACAAGACGATCCGGCCCAGGCTGGGGCGCGGGACGGTGACGGAGCTGCTACTCAGCGGAGACGAACAGATCCGACACGACGAGGCATGGGTCGCGTTCGGGTGGCCCTTCTCGCACAAGACGGCCAGGACCTGCGGACCGACCGCGGCGGGGGAGGCCTGTGCGGATGGCGAGACCTGCACGGACGCGGACTGCGATGACTCGTCGGGTTCAGAGTTGACGTGGCGGGCATAGTCGCGTAGCTCGCGGGCACGCTCAGGGAGCATCGTCATCCCATCGTGGTCGCCGTCGGCTGTGGCCTCCATGAAGCGGCGGTAGGTCGCGCTCGGCTTCGCCGTGGGGGTCGAGTGCGCGTCCGAGGAAAGCCCGGGGACGGAGTCGATGAAGAAGCCGCCGGGTGGCACGTCAAGCGGAGGTTCAGGTTGCGCGGGCGTGGCCGGGAGCGGAACGCTCGAGATGGGCAGGGACGGGGAGAGGGCGGGGGTGGGTTCCTGGTCAGCCTCCTGCGCGTTACCGGTGAAGGGGCCGTGGGGTGGGGGAACGGGAACGGGGTCGTCGTCGATGACATCGGAGTTTCGAACGTGGCGAACGGCCGCGTCTTCGACGGTTCCCGCACGGGTCACGTCGTCGTAGAGGTACTCGTAGGGGGAGACACGATCCTCGCTGCCCTGCTCCCCGGGCGCGTACCCCGGCTCCGCGTCGATGGCGGGGGATAATGCCTGTTCCTCTTCGGGTAAGGGGTCCGGTTGCGCGTCACCGGAGGAGACGCGGTCGTCACCCGGCGAGGATTCCTCCGCTTCCTCCTCGCGATCGTACCAGGGGATTTGCGTTTCCTCCCCCGTGCTCTCGGCCTGGGCCAACGCCTCGGCTGCGGGAGCCTCGCAGTCGTGGAGGGGCGCCGACGGGTGCGCGTCAGCTTCGTCAGATTCGTCGTCCGCGAGGGGGGCGGGCACCTCAGAGCCAAGAGGCTCCTCCTCGAAGAAGGGGGCCGCAGCCGCCGCGAAGAAGGCCGCGGCGGGGGAATCGTCATCCTCGGCAAAGAAGGAAGCATCGTCGGCGTCACCCGTCGGTTCGTCAGACCCGGACGAGGCCTCCGCGAGCCAGGAGAGATCGGCGGAGGAACCCTCGCCGTCGGCAGGCGCGTCGCCCGAATCGGCGGGGGCGGGATCAGGAGTCAACGACACCTCGGGGGTCGCTTGCGCGCCCGCAGAGGGAACGGGTGCACCGAGAGCGGGGGAGACCTCGTCCGGAGTGACGACGGCGCTCGCGGAGGACACAGGCTCGGAGGACAGAGTCTCGGAAGAAGCGGGGGCGACCTCGTCCCAGCCCACGGACTTGACGGGAGAATCGGCGGGCGTGCCGCACGCTACCTCGCCGACCGTGCCCGACGCGAGCGTGCACACGGGCAGAACCGCGCTGAGCACCTGCCACTGGGTGGCCTCGGGCATGGGACCGTCCACCGGCGTGGCAACCCGCCACCCCGAGTGCGTCTGGAAACGATACTCGGACCACGTGATGACGTTGCCTCCGGCCACGGACGTCGGCCCCTCGGGTCCATCGACGACGACCTCGAACGCGCCGCGCACCGCGATGTGCGCGCCACCGGCCTCGTCGATGATTGCGACAAAACTGGGCAGCGACGCCAGGTTGGCGGCGAACGCGGACGTCAGTTCCTGCAACAGGACAGGCAGGTCTGCGCCGTCCACCATGAGTTCCCAGAATCGCTGGGCGAGCGCCTCATGACCCGGCTCCAGGACGAAAATCCCGCGCTCGGTCACAGCGGCAGGGTAGCCGCCGGGCGTCCACGTGCGTCTACGCATGGCATTCCTCCACTCCGTGTGCGTGCGGTCCCTCCTGCGCCGACACCGACGGCAGGCCAGCGTGAGTCGGGCCACTGAGGGTCGCATCGTTATCGACCGTCTCATCGCCGCTGCTCGGCTGCCCCCACTCGGGCGCGGCCTCCACAACATCCACGATGATGACGGTGACGTTGTCTTTTCCTCCGGCGCCCAGCGCCTGAGCGATGAGCTCGTCGGTCGCCTGCTCGCGATCCGTCACGTGTCGCACGATCATTTCGATGAGCGCGTCCGTCACCTCCCCCGACAACCCGTCGGAGCAGATCACCCACCGGTCTCCGCGGTGGACGGGAACCATGAAAATGTCCGCGGCGACATCGCCGGACATTCCTGCCCCCAACGCGCGTGTGATGACGTTGCGCCGGGGAAGCGCCCGGGCCTCGACGTCGGTGACGCACCCCGCGTCAAGGAGTTCTTGCACCTCGGAGTGGTCCACGGAGATCTGCTCGAAGCTGCCCTCGGAAAGCAAATAGGTACGGGAATCACCGATGTTGAACACGGCCGCGCAGGGTTTGCCGCGGTACTCCTGGAAGGCAACACCCGTCAGCGTCGACCCGGGGGCCCGGTGTCCGGCGCCCAGCGCACCAACCGAGGACGCAGCGCGGGAAAGCGCCTCCGACAGCAGGGCTGGCGTCGCGAACGCGCCGAGTTCCAACGAGCCACACACAGCATCGACCACGGCCCTCGACGCGATGTCGCCCGAGTCGTTGCCGCCCATCCCATCCGCAACGAAGTAGGCGGGGAAGGACGCACCCCACGAATCTTCGTTGCGGACGCGCCGACGCCCCACGTCCGTGCGGGCCGCGTGCGCAATGACGAGCCGTGCGCCCCCGGGGCCGACCGCCTCGGCGATTGCGCTATCCATCGATGACCACGCTCCGCTGCCCGTAGCGGACGGTGTCTCCGGCGCGCGCGTGGACGGGAGCGCCGGGCAGGACCGGCGTTTCCTCACCGTCGGCACGAACGACGACCGTTCCCCCGGTCGAGTGCAGGTCCTCGACGAGGACCCCCTCGCGAGTCGCCGTCAGCGCCACGTGGGTCTTCGACACGCTCCGCTGCGGGTCGTCAACGGGGACGGGGGACGCCGTCGGGTGCGAGGCCGGGGCGAGCGGGTTGCGCCCGAGCACGATCGTTCCCCCGAAGGGGTACGTCACTCCCGTGTCGAAGGTGACGCGAGCCGTATCGTAGCGCACCCCGAGCTGCGTGCGGTCGTCAGCGTCGTCCTGGGGCAGGGAGGAATCAGGCGCCTGCGCGCTCGTCGAATAGGTGGACGAGGACGGCGAGAAGGACAGCGGCTGCGCGGTCGCCGCGGGTTCGCCCTCAGCCGCATCGGAGTCCGAGTTCGACCACGGGGTCGAGCCAATGTAGTCCGAGGACGGCGCCGTGGCCGCCGGCGCGGACGCCTGCGCGGAGACCCGCGTGGGCGGCGTCGGCACCGGGTCGGAGGCGGCGCTTGCCCACGGCACGTGCGTCGCTTCTGGCTCCGGGGTGGGAGGCGTGGGCGGCGCGGACAGCGGCACGGACGGCGGTGCGGACGGCATGGACGGTACAGAAGGAAGGAAGGCGGCTGCCGAGGCCGTCGCGTTCCACGGCTGGACCACCGGCTGCGCCGGCGCCTGGGACTGAGGGATGATGGGCGTCTTGTACGTGTCGCGTCCGGCCTTCGTGTTAATCGGGACGATGCCCAGCGTGCGGTCGAACCACGTCCGATTCATCTCGTCCATGCTGGCGAAGCCGACGATGATCTGTCCGACGCCGAAGAGGAGACAACGGACGATGTTCTCCAGGATCAGTTTCCCGACGCATTTCCATCCGGCGGGGGCACCCGTGTCAATACGCACCCATCGCACGCCCGCAAGGCGCATGAACGGACTTGCACCGGTCGTTACCAACATTGCCGTGGAAATAAGGTAAAAGATTAAGAAAGCTGCGACGAAAACATCAGTCAAAACTACCAGAACATCGCTTGATCGTGGTGAAATGACCGCTCCAACTAAGAGTGCATAGACCACAACCACGAAGAGCGCGTAGAAGCTGACAAGGTAGAAGCGCCACAGGAATCGTTGCCCGAGGCTGACCGCGACCGTCCCCGCCAGGTGCGGAGGAACCTGAACGGGATACTTGCCCGGAACGATCATTTCATACATTGTCCGTACCTTTCAGGGGTGTGGCCTCGTCGGTGGCCACCGGTGTCGTCTTCTTCTGGCGCCGCTGGGCGAGCAGCTCGATGAGGGAATCGACGCGCACGCGCAGGGGAACCCTGCGCATCCACAGCGACCTCGCCGACAGGTGCGCCCAGTAGCGCCGGTACCAGGGCGTCTTCCCCGAAATTGCGGCCACGACCTCGTCCCTGATCTCCCAGGAGCGCTCCGCCGCGCGCCCCCGGGCGCCCGCGTCGGAGAACACGACCGCGTCCATCGAACGGGCCATGAACACCAGGGCAGTGCACTGCTCGTCCCACCGGTGGAAGCCGGTGTCGTCTGGGATGTCGGCGCGGCGGTCGATCAGCCTTGCGTCGATGGCGCGCGCCTGCGTGAGCCGGGTCGCCCGAATCGGGACGCGCAGGCCCGTGTCCGTCGCGTAGTCGACCACGTCGTCCCACGCGCCCGCGCTGCGTTCCTCGTCAGTGCCGACCGTGCGCCTGCGTCGCCGACGCAGCGCCTTGAACAGGAGCATGCCCCAGATCGGGGAGAGCGCCAGGATGCCCACGGCACCCCAGCCCAGGATCGCGAGGAGAACACGGATCCACGCGGGCCAGCCGTCTTCGTCATCGTCCGAATCGTCGAAGGTGTCCGGAGGCAGTTCCGCGGGGTCCTGCGGCGGGTCTGGCGGCTGGAGCACCTGCGGCTTCGGGTCGGGCTTCGGCTTGGGGACCTCCGTCTGGGGGACGTGGTCGCGCGGGGGCGTCGGGTCGAAGGGCACCCAGCCCACGCCCTCGAAGGGGACCTCGACCCACAGGTGCGTGTCCTTGCCCGTCAGCGTCAACTGTCCCGAGGCCGGGGTCTCCGGGTGGAAACCCATGACGATCCGGGCGGGGATCTGTCGCGAGCGCAACATGAGGAGCATCGCGACCGCGTACTGGTCGTCATCGCCGATGAGCTGATCGGCGCTCAGGAAATCCTCGATGCGCGACGTGCGGTGGCCCGGCAAAGACAGCTGATCGGAGCCGTCGGAGTAGAAGCCCTGATCGTGGAGCGTGCGCTGGATGGCGCGGACCTGGGCGATGCCGGGCGCGGCGTCCCCGATCATCTCGTTGGCCGCGTCGGACACGTCGGAGGGAATACCCTCATCGGAGGGAGGCGTCATTGGTGAGAAGGCGCGGCCTTCGAGTTCCTCGTCGCTCCACTGGTGGGGCACGATGCCGCTGACCCGGTAGGTGTCCCCCTGTGCGAGGCGCACCGTGGACAGCGCCGTCTCTAGGTGGTCGTGGAAGTAGAGCGCGTCCGCGAGCTGCCCCGCGCGATCGGAGGTGTACTCCAGTGACCGGACGCCGTCGACCGTGGGCACCCAGTTCCCCGAATAGCCTTCGACGCGCACGGTCACGTTCGAGGCCTCGGCGCCGGCGGGCAGCGGCGTCTCGTAGAACGAGGAGCCAACGTGGCGGAAACCCGACCCGTTTGCGTTCGCGGCGATCTGGATGACGGTCCCGTCGTAGTAGTCCAGGGTCGCCAGGCGGAGCCTGCCGCCCTCGGGCAGCCCGTCCACCGTCAGCAGGTCGGTGTCCTTATCGGTCGTGTTGAGGAAGCGGAACTGGGTGGCAGGGGAGTGATACTCCTGGAGGTTGAGCGGCGGCTCGACGTAGTCGCGTGCGACCACTCGGTGCGAATCCGTGACGACGATGCGCGTGAGGGGAACGGCGATCGCGAGGGCCAGGATGATCAGCGTGACCGCGCCGATGCCTCGGCGGGCCGTGGGCGTGACCGTGGAATCGTTGAACTCGACGATCCCGCGGCTGCCTTCGCGGCGGGCGCGACCGCTGACGTACGCGGACCAGGCGATGCCCACGACCACGCTGAACAGGCCGATCGGCAGGGCGAGGGGAGCTAGCTGAGAACTCCAGATGATGCCCAGGAGCGCCAGGATCCCGACGGGTGCCAGCGCCCACAGCGGTCGCTTGGTGCGCAACACGATGGTGAGCGCGACGAAGGCGGTGACCAGGGCGCTCAGGAACGGCATGATCGCGGGGCCCACGAAGATGCCTGCGGGCGGCTGGACCGTCAGCAGATCCTTCCACGAGGTGATCAGGCCGACGACGAGCATCTGGATGGTTCGCCGCGTGGGCACCACGTGGAAGATCGTCGTCGTCGGGAGGGCCAGCGCCCCGCCGGTCAGCAGATAGGCGGCGGCGAGCGCCAGCGTCGACCCGATGGCGCGCACGCGCGCCGCGGCCGTGAGTGCGGCGACCAGGAGGCCCACGACCAGGCCCCCTAGGGCCGCGACGTAGCCTGCGTGTCCGCCGAAGACCGGCCCGTGAATGAGGGCCGCCGCGACGAGCATCGACACGACTGCGAGGGCGTCGACGCCGCGGCGCAGGGCAGGCGAGGTCGCGGGGGACGTGGGGGAGGGGTGGGACGTCATCCGAGGGCCTTCCACATTCCGATGGCGAAGTCATCTAGGGTCGGGGCGACGACGACCGGCGTGTTGCCGAGGGTGCGCAGCTCGAAGTCCGAGTCGGTGTCGATGCGTACGCCGGTGATCACCATGTCGAGGGGAAGCCGCGTGAGCGCCGCATGCAGGTCGGCCAGGTGCGTGCGCGATCCCGAGATGACGACGGCGGTCGAGGCCTGGGAGGCCTCGGTCCCGGCGCGCTGAGTGAGCGCGCTGATGCGTTCAGCGCCTAGGACGCGCTCCACGCCGGACAGGGAATCCATCGCGTGCATCGGGGTGGGGGTTTTCAGGTGGCCCGCCTGAGTGTGGACCGACACTTCTTTCGCGTCGACCAGGGCCGCGCGCGCCATGGAGGCAGCGGCGGAGACACCGATCTCGAATTCGTCGTCGCTGGCCCACGCGTCGGTGTCGAGGTCGAGGACGATCAGCAGGTGGGAGCGGCGCGTTTCCTCAAACTGGCGGACCATGAGCTTGCCGATGCGCGCCGTGGAGCGCCAGTGGATGGCGCGCCGGTCGTCGCCGGGCACGTACTCGCGCAGGGCGTGGAAGGACACGTCCGCGGAGGACAGGTCCTGCGTGGTCGCGCCTTCGATGTCGCGGATGAAACCGACCGTTGAGGCGTTCATGGCGACCGTGCGCGGGTGAATGTAGAGCTCGGTGGCGTCGGACCACGTCTGGACGCGGCGGACCAGGCCCAGGCTGTCGCCGCGGATCGTGGAGGCTGGGCCGACGGCCACGATGCCGCGCCTTGTCGTCGCGATCGCGAAGACCTCCTCGTGGCTCTCACCGTGCCCCAGGGGAGGGCACAGGAACGAGTTGGCGCCCGCGCCGACGCACAGCTCGACCTTGGTGGCGCGCAGGCGACGGGACGTGGGGTTGGTGACCGTCAGGGCGCCGAGCGCTTTTTCCCCGACCGTCACACGCGTGTTGGCCAGGCGCAGCGCGACGGTGTGTCCGGCCCGTCCCAACGACCACAGGAGGGACAGGGCCACCAGGGACAGACACGTGAAACCGAGGACGGCCGCCTCCACCCACGAGGCCAGGGAGCCCGCCAGGGCGGCGCCCGCCCCCACGAGCGTTGTCCCCCAGCCGAGCGGGGTCACGGAGGATCCGAGCCGCATGAGCGCGCCCACGCCTCGGACGCGGCGCAGCGCGTCGATGACGCGCCGCCAGGAGGATGCGACCGCCGCCGAGGCGCGCGCGAGTCCGACGCGCGCACGTGTGACGGCGTCGAGGCGCTCGCGCAGGTGGCGCTTGTCGGC
>ERZ772962.257-NODE-257-length-29771-cov-4.295767_pt1 | contig 29771 bp, 26 predicted proteins | sample MGYA00580676_ERZ772962 | MGnify/ENA primary metagenome ERZ772962 (study PRJEB29015, sample SAMEA2738049) | human oral metagenome | biome: human oral; feature: human-associated habitat; material: saliva | place: China | collected 2230 ...
TTTATCAGGTCACCGTTGCTGTGGCTGACCGCGTTTTGAAACAGGTTGTTTAAGATTCTGGTATATGCATTGGGATCGACCCGTGTCAGATACTCATTTTCCGGAATGTCAATTTCATAGGTAAAGTCGTTGTTCTCAAAGACCGGGATCCATTCCGCGATAATATCACGGGTCAGCTCGTTCAGATCCAGACGCTCAAAATGAAAGATCTGATCCCCCGCATCCAATTTGACCCATTCAAACAGAGACTCTACAAACTGTCTCAGATGCCCGGCTTTCATGGCTGCAACATGAATATATGCATCTTTTTCCTTTCCTTCGACAAGATTGCTTTCAACTGCTTCCAAATATCCCACCAGGGAAGCAAGCGGTGTTTTGACATCATGGGAAAGGCCGGTCATCAGCCGCTTATATGCCTGTTCTGTCTGTTTCTGCCGGATCAGACGGGATTGATTCTCCATGGCAATTTCGTTGATTCCGTAGCAGATCTGACTGGTCAGATCTCTGCTGCGTGTCAGAGCGCGACGGTTCAGATTTCCGGCCTGCAGGTCATCCAGTACGTTTTTGATCTGCGCGATCTGATCCTGTACACGCCAAAGTCTGGTCAGAAGATAGAAAATGATGAGCAACGCCATTGCAAGGAGCAAGGCCAGGATTATGGACAGCTTCATCTCATGCCTCCCTGTTAAAACGGTACCCTACGCCACGGACCGTTAAAATGTAGCTGGGATGCTCCGAATCCGGTTCGATTTTTTTCCTCAGCTTACTGATAAACGACATCAGGTTACTGTCATCAAAAACATATTCTTCCTCCCAGACTTGCGTATAGATCTGCTTTTTTGTATAGACGCGGCCCTTGTGCCCGGCAAGGAGGGCAAGAAGATCAAACTCCTTACCGGTCAGTTCGATCGGAACGTTATGGATGTAAACCATCCGATTATTCTTATCGATCACCATGTCTTTCAGAATGATATTATCCATGTCCTCCGTAACAGGGTTTAATGTTGTATAACGTCGAACCAGGGAATAAATACGAGCTATCAGTTCTTTAATGCCAAACGGTTTTGTCAGATAGTCATCGGCACCTGCCTGCAGACCTGAAACCTTGTCCTCCTCCCCGTCCTTTGCCGTCAGCATCAGCACAGGAACATTGCTTTTCTGCCTGATTTTTTCCAGGACCTGAAACCCGTCCATTTCGGGCATCATGACATCCAGAATCACTAGAACAAAATCCTTGGATTCCCGAAGCAGCCGCAGACCCTCTGCTCCTGTATAAGCGATGACTGCTGAAAAGTGCTCGTTTTCGACACACTTTTTCATAAGCGCACAAAGTTCTTTATCATCATCAATAACTAATACACTTTTCATAAAAAATTCCTTTTTACTATATCGTACACATCTGATAATATATTTTTCCAAGCGCTCTTAATTCCTCGTCTGTTCCACTTTCGACTATCTCTCCATTCTGCATAACATATATATAATCTGCATCTTTAATAGATGCCATCCTGTGCGTAATGATAATTTGTGTTAATTGCATTGTTTTAATATTATCATATATATTTTTCTCAGTAATAGGATCAAGATTACTGCTTGCTTCATCAAAGATAACCACTTCTGGCTTCTTTATTAATGCTCTAGCAATAGCAATACGCTGTTTTTGTCCTCCAGAAATATTTTGTCCATTTTCTCCGACCACTGTATTCAATCCAAGTGGGAAAGTTTGAATATCTTCCCAAAGATTTGCTTTTTTTAATACTTCTTGAATTTCAAGATCCGATTTTTCGCTCAATATATCAATATTTCTTCTGATCGTATTATTTAAAATAAAAGATGTTTGTGTCACTACAGATATCTTATCAAACAGTACTTCCTGAGATATATTTCTTATAGGAATATTATTTATATAGATATCGCCTTTAAAATCAGAAACAACATTCATAATTAATTTAATAAGCGTTGTTTTCCCACTTCCAGAGTAACCAACAATTGCAATCTTATCTGGGCGATGAGTACGACAAGGTCGTCGAGATCTACAATGCGCACGTGGAGGAGGCCTTCGGCCACGACATGTCCTTGGCCTACTTCGATTGCACGAACTTCTACTTCGAGATCGACCGCAAGGACGATTTCAGGAGGAAGGGCCCCTCGAAGGAGCACAGGCCAAAGCCGACAGTCGCGATGGGCCTTCTCCTCGACGCCAACTGCATCCCGGTGGCGATGAGCCTGTTTCCCGGCAACGAGAGCGACAGGCCGCAGCTGGGGAGATGCATCGCCCAGATGAAGGAGAGGGGCTCCATATCCGGCAGGACCGTGAGGGTCGCCGACAAGGGGCTGAACTGCGCAGCCAACATCGCCGAGGCGGTGCTTGCAGGGGACGGCTACATATTCTCGAAGTCGGTGAAGGCGCTCCCTGCCAAGGAGCGCACGTGGGCGCTCTCGGGAGATGGCTGGACGGACGTCGCCGACGGGAAGGGCGGAACATCGTTTCGCTACAAGATGGCGGACGGCGACTTCGAGTACACGGTAGAGGGAGAGGACGGAAGGAAGAGGAAGGTCGAGCTCCTAGAGAGGCGCGTCGTCACGTACAGCCCCTCGCTTGCCAGGAAGCAGAAATACGAGATAGACCGGCAGGTGGAGAAGGCGAGGGCGCTTAAGGCCGCAGCCGCGAAAAGGTCCGAGTACGGCGACAGCGCGAAGTATGTCACGTTCTCCCCCGTCGACGCCGAGGGCGAGCTCAGGGAGGACATGAAGGTCGCGGCCATGCTCAACCACGAGGCGATCAGGAAGGCCAGGGCCCTTGCCGGCTACAACATGATCGTGACCTCGAAGACCACGATGGACCCCCGCGCCATATACAGCACCTACCACAGGCTCTGGAGGATCGAGGAGAGCTTCAGGGTGATGAAGTCCGAGCTCGATGCGAGGCCTGTCTATCTTCAGAGGCAGAGCACGATCACGGGCCACTTCCTCGTGTGCTACATCGCGGTGCTGCTCATGAGGCTCCTGCAGATGAAGGTGCTGGGAGATAGCTTCTCCTCCAAGGACATCATGGGGCTCTGTCGCGGCCTCGATGTGTGCCGCACCTCCGACAGGAGGTATGCCAACATATCCAGGAGAAGCCCCATCATCGAGGAGCTGGCGTCAAGGACAGGGCCTCCGCTGCTTCACTTCAACCTCACCGAGGGCGACGTGAAGGCGATCTCCTCCTGCACGCTCTCCATGCTCCGCGGCGAAGGGAAAGGCCCCTCTGCCGGCAGGAAGCGCGGCTGAGGGGCCTCATAGCACCATATCGGGGATCGAAAAACCAAAGTCCGGTACGCTTATCTCAAATATTTGTTTAGGAAAAATGTTCAATCATCGGCGATCGGCACCATAAGAAAAATGGACTCTTTCTGGGTTGCTCCATAATTTTAGGCTATACTGAGTAAGCTATGCGCCCTTAGCCCAGCTGGATAGAGCAGGGGACTTCTAATCCCAAGGTCATGCGTTCGAGTCGCATAGGGCGCACCACTTAAACGTTAAGGACGGAAAAGATATCCACTGTCTCTTTCGTCTTTTCTCTTAGAGCCTGAGTGCAATGGCCTGCGCCGCAATGATGGTTTTGCTGTCCTCGATGAGACCAGCGTGGACCGCAGCCAGCACATCCTCGAGGGGAACCCAGGCGCAGGTGAGGAGCTCTCCCTGGTCCGGATGAGACTTGCCAGGATGGGGCCCGTGCGCGAGAAAGACCCGGGTCTTCTCATCAGTAAATCCGATGGAGCCGGCTGCAGAGGCGATAAATTCCAAGCTGTCGGCGGTATAGCCTGTCTCTTCCTTGAGCTCGCGCGCAGCGCACTCCTCCGAAGTTTCGTCCAGCTCCAACTTTCCCGCAGGGATCTCCAGTGTCATCGCTTGAATTGCCACCCGATACTGTCTCACAAGGCACAGCTTACTGTCCTTATAGAGCGCCACCCCACAGCCACCGTGATGATAGGCAACCTCCCGCTCGCCCGTGGTACCGTCACTCAACGCGACATCCAGGATATCAACGGAGAAGATTCTCCCCTTCCACTGAGGGTGATGCGCAGTGACTCGTTCGATAAGGACGGGATCCGGCTTCAGCAACTCTCGGATATGGTCGAGATTTCCTTCATGCTTTGCTGTATATCCCATATGCCGTACCTCCGAGCTACTGAGATGCTCTGAATGCTTCCCCTACACATTAAGGGAGCCTCTCATTCGGTTTCCATGGATCGTGGCCGGTGCGTACAGCCAGGTCACCATAAGCGAATGGAGGCTCGTAAACCCTATGATACTTCAAGTTATGAAAAACCGGGACAAATCCCGGTTAGATTCAATCTGGTGCGCCGTCAGGGATTCGAACCCTGGACCTTGGGATTAAGAGTCCCCTGCTCTGGCCAGCTGAGCTAACGGCGCCTAGAATTCAAAGAAATGGGGTGGGTGAAGGGTCTCGAACCCTCGACCTACGGAGCCACGGTCCGTCGCTCTGCCAACTGAGCTACTCCCACCGTTTAGCCACCTCTTGAAGCAGCTAAATTATTATTACAGAACTCGACGATTATGCAACCCCTAATTTGAAGTTTTCCGCGTAAGTTCCTCTGAATTTCTTTTTACTCTCCTTCAAGCTCGAGCAATGCCCTGTCAAGACGATCAAGCGCCTTATCAATCTCCACACGCGGAGCGGCCAAATTCCATCTCTTAAACCCATCGGCCGCCTCACCAAAAAATGTTCCGTCTGTAAAGAAAAGCTGCGCCTTATTCTCAAGAAAGTCGTCAAGTTCGTCATGCGTGAGGCCAAGCGCACGAAAATCCAGCCACTGAAGATATGTGCCCTTAACCGGGATAAGACGAATCTCAGGGTGCTTCTCGGCAAAAAAGTTAATAACGTGGTGCTGGTTGGCATCCACTGTTGCGATACAGGCATCAAGCCACTTCTCGGCATAGTTGTACGCAAGTTCGCAGGCCTTAAAGCTGATGGGGTTACACGAGGTGGTATGGTTTTCACTCATGCGGGCGGCTAAGCGCTCTCGAAGCTCGAGGTTGCTGACGATAATGTTTGAGAATTGCGTACCCGCAAGATTGAAACTCTTTGACGGCGATGTGCAGGTAATGGTGCGCTCCGCTATCGTTGGCGTAACCGTTTCAAAAACCGTATGATGTGAACCCGGCATAATAAGATCATGGTGAATCTCATCGGAGACTACAAGCAGTCCGTACTTCTCAGCAATCTTGGCGACTCGTATAAGCTCTTCTTCCGTCCAAACCCTGCCTGCAGGATTATGAGGAGAACAAAAGATGAGCAGCGTATTTTTTGGATCTGCTGCGAGCTGCTCAAAAAGATCGAAGTCAATATCGTAGGTAAGGTCATCATTCAAGATAAGCGGGCACTCAACAAGCGCCCGATGAGAGTGCTCGATAGCCAGGTAAAATGGATGATAGACCGGCGTAAAGATGATGACCCCTTCATCGGGTTTGGTGAACTCCTCAACCGATGAAAAAATAGACGGGACAACTCCTGCAGAGTTCAAAATCCATTCAGACTCAACATGCCAGTTATGTCGGCGCTCCATCCAGCTTGCCACGGCTTCTTTTGTCTTGTCCGTTGGCTCAGAGTATCCAAGCACTGCCGTGTCAATGAAACGTTTCAGACCATCAACAATCTCTGGAGCCGTATGAAACTCCATATCAGCCACAGAAAACGGAACAATATGCGCCGGAAATTCAGGATGTGCTCTGCGCATGGTGTTCCATTTACAGGAACCTTCCTGACTGCGGTCGATACGAGATTCAAAATCGTAGGTCATAAAACCTCCAAAATCAGCAATGTTCAATTTCCGTAACGAGAAAAACGTGAGCATACAGCAAACGTCGCAAGAATAGCACAATTTGAATGCGTGCCTCACTACCGGACTTGAGCATTCGATGGAAGGTATGTAGCTTCCGTATATCTTTGCGATCGATTTTTACCGCGTCCTTGCTATAATGAAGGGCGCAAAGGTCCCCTTAGCTCAGTTGGATAGAGCGTCGGTCTTCTAAACCGCAGGTCAGGCGTTCGAATCGCCTAGGGGACACCAGAGATTTCAGCCGTCCGGTTTGCCGGGCGGCTTTTTCAGCAGGGAGATACCTACACCAAATACTCTGCAATCTGTACGGCATTGGTGGCAGCCCCTTTACGGATTTGATCACCACAACAGAAGAATGTAAGTGAGCTTGTAGCGGCGGATGCGGAAAGATCTTTGCGAATGCGTCCAACATATACAAGATCTTGATCGGATGTATCAAGCGGCATAGGATATGCAAGCGCAGACGGATCATCAACTGCCCTAATCCCAGGGGCATCCTCAAGCACGGCGCGAGCTTCGTCAGGTGTAATAGGATGGTCAAACTCAGCAGTAATAGATTCAGAATGTGAGCGCATAACAGGAACACGAACGCAGGTGCAATTTACTCGCAATTCCGGAAGATGCATGATTTTACGGCCCTCGTTTTGCATCTTCATTTCCTCGGATGTATAACCTTCTTCGTTAAAACCACCAATCTGCGGAATCAGATTGGCTGCCAGCTGATAGGCAAACGGCGTTGTCTTGCCTACAGACTCACCTGAAACAAGACAGGCCATCTCCCGTTCAAGCTCTTTGAGTCCCGGCAAACCGGCGCCTGATGCGGCCTGATACGTGGACACAATCAGCCGCTTTACGCCCGCAGCCTTATGAAGTGGCCACAAAGGTACCAAACCGATAATGGTCGCGCAGTTGGGATTGGCGATAATACCGTGGTGATTCTTGATGTCTTGAGCATTAATCTCAGGAATGACCAAAGGTACATCTTCATCTAGGCGAAATGCATGCGAGTTATCCACACAAACACAGCCAAGCCTAACCGCTTCAGGTAAAAGCTCTTTTGCCTGAGCGTCACCGGCTGCTCCAAGTACGATATCAACGCCCTCAAAGGCTTCAGGTGTCGCTTCACGTACCTGGATCTTCTCGCCACAAAAGTCAACAAAACTTCCGGCAGAGCGAGAAGAAGCCAAGGGGACAAGCTTAGAAACGGGAAATGAACGCTCCTCAAGACAGCGCATCATTTGTGTGCCTACAACACCGGTAGCACCGAGAATTGCAACAACCTTCCCTTTTGCCTGAGTGCTGAGGTTGTTCTGTTTGTATGCCATATCTTTATTACTTACTGCATTCATTTGCATACCCACACCTATCTCAAAACCATCTCATCGCGAACAAAGCGCTCGTAGATGACACTAATGGTACGATCGAAATCAGCGTTATCAACGCCCACGATAATACTAATCTCCTCGGAACTCTGTGTAATCATGCGGATGTTGATGTTGGCTTCACCAAGTGCACCGAAGATCTTTCCGGAAGTTCCTGAGCGCTTTGACATGTTACGGCCTACCACGGATACCAGTGCCAAACGATCAACCATCGTAATGTCATCGGGTTCTATTTCATGGCGGATATCAGCAATAATGGAATAGATGGTATCGCGCACGTCAGCGGCATTAACGACAATGCCAAATGAATCCACACCGGTTGGAATATGCTCTACCGAAACACCATAGCGCTCAACAATATGAAGCGCGCGAGAAATAACACCGACTTCATTGGACATGTGAGCCTTTTTAATATGGATGGCCGTAAAGTCTTTTCGACCGGCAATACCCGTAATAAGGTGCTCGCTGACGTCACCGTCTGCCGTCTCGCGAATAACGGTACCCGCATCAGAGGGGCGATTGGTATTTTTAATTTGAATGGGAATGTTTGCCTCGCGTACCGGAAAGATTGCTTCTTCCTGCAAGACCGAAGCTCCCATATAGGAAAGCTCACGCATCTCATCAAAGGTAATGCGTCCAATGGCACGTGGATGTTCAACGATATGTGGGTCAGCGGAAAGAAAACCGGAAACATCGGTCCAGTTCTCATACAATCCGGCATCAAGGCAGCGAGCTACGATGGCACCGGTAATGTCTCCCCCGCCACGCTGGAAAAGCTTAATTGCCCCATCGACGGTAGCACCATAAAAACCCGGAAGCACAAAGGAACCCTCACGGGCAACCGCATCACGCAGACGCGACGCGGTGCGCTCCATATCAACGGTTCCATCATGATGGAAGACAATAACGTCAGCGGCATCGATAAAGGGCATATCGAGATACTCTGCCAGAAGATTACACGTAAACCATTCTCCACGCGAAACTACAAACTCAGGTGAATATTTTTTGATACGTGAGGCAAACTCCTCGAACTTTTCGGCAACAGGCCACGAAAGTCCCAAGCCATCGGCAATTTCTTGAAACCGTGCTTCGATATCGGCCAAAAGAGACGTGCAATCAACGTGGTACTCAATATGAGCATTTACCAAAAGCAAGAGATCGGTAATCTTGTTATCTCCGCTAAAACGCTTGCCTGATGCGGACGACACAATAAAACGACGGTCGGGGTCTGCCTCAACAATGGCTTTCACCTTTTTAAACTGTTCAACGGACGCAACGCTTGAGCCGCCAAATTTTGCAATTTTAATCATACCTATTTCCTCTCACCCAGCGCCGCCATAAACGACGTTGGATCACTCTTTAAGGCTTCATCGAGAAGCTCGCGTGCTTGAAGAGCGGTTATATCACGCACAATATACGCACCGGGTTCATACACCCTTCCGTCACAAACGGGAGCCTCCGTACGGATAACATACGAAGAACGCAGGAGCTCCGGCTCATATATAAGAGCCTGTGAATCCTTGTGTGCAAAAGAATACGTCGGGAAGTTTTTATGAGCTATGTCGAGAATATCTTGTACCACGGCATTTGCCGTTGGATCTCCGCCTGCTCCCTGTCCATAAAATGTAAGTTCTCCGATAGTTTTTCCGGTAAGGGTAGCTATATTGAAGTTCAAAGGAACGTGTGCCTCAAGGGTCTCCATCGGAATGGCTACGGGTTCTACCGCAACGGCGTAGCGTCCGTCTTTACACACGCCGTGTCCAAAAAGTTTAACGGTACGTCCGTGATTGCCAAAAAACGCCAAATCTCGCCGGATAAGATTGCGAATACCCGAAGTTGGCACTAAGTCCGTACAGCGCACATCAAAGGCAACCGTTGCGGAAATCATCGTTTTTGCTCGAACGTCAAGACCGTCAATGTCTGCGGAAGGGTCGCGCTCGGCATAGCCCAGCTCTTGCGCCTTACCAAGGACTTCCGCAAAATCAGTACCATCCTTGAGTATTGAGTAGACAATGTAGTTGGTGGTTCCATTGAGAATGCCTGAGAAACCGGTAATGGCATCTATTCGCTTGGCTTTCTCAATGCCGGCAATCCAAGGAATACCGCCACCAACGCACGCTTCAATACGAAGCGTGCTTCCGTACTTCTCGCCAACGGAAACAAACTCTGACAAATAGGTTGACACCACGGCTTTATTGGATGTTACTACGTGTTTTCCGGACATGAGAGCGCGCACAATATACTCATGGGCAGGCTCAAGACCGCCCATACACTCCACCACAACTTCAATGGAATGATCGTCCAGGATGCTCTCAAAGGAGTCGGTCATGCGCCGGTCTTTCGGATTAAATCCCGGCCGCATTAAAATTCTTGCAAGTTTGGCTTCATCGGTACACTCATCGAGAATGCGCGCCACTGACCTGCCAACGGTGCCATAGCCCAGAAGGGCAACCTTTACAGGCGATCTCATTGATCGCAACACTCCTTTCACCCGCAAAACAAAACCCACTCACATATCATTGAATTTCTGTTAACAATACTACGGGAGAAACAACACATTCTGTAGATTGTTAAAATACTTGAAACGTAAATGTTGGTTCTCGGTTTGTTATTGCCTTATTTTTGGAGGGTTCATGAACGTCGGGTTTCACAGTACCAGAGATGATCGCGTATCGATTAGCTCAAAAGAGGCTATTCTCGCCGGTATTGCTCCTGACGGAGGATTGTTTGTTTCCGATTCACTTGGCGAGAAACACCTGGATCTGACGCGTATTTCAGCTCAGGACTTTCACGCAACCGCTCATGACATACTCTCTGCCCTCCTTGGCGACTATACCTCCGAAGAACTTGATGACTGTATTCAAGGGGCATATGGAACACAGTGGGACACTCCTGCAATTACACCGGTTACTCCCCTAGACGATCACTGGCTCCTGGAACTGTTTCATGGCCCAACCTCTGCATTCAAAGACGTTGCCCTACAGATGCTTCCCCGCTTGATGACAAAAGCTCGTACGAATTCGACACACAACATCTTGGTTGTAACCGCAACCTCAGGTGACACCGGAAAAGCAGCACTCGACGGGTTTAAAGACGTTGCGGGAACGGGCGTGGTTGTGTTTTATCCCGAGGGCAACGTATCTGACATCCAACGTCTGCAAATGCTCACCCAAGAAGGTTCAAATGTTGCCGTATGCGCCGTGCGGGGAACCTTTGATGACGCACAAACCGAAGTGAAGCGGATTTTTTCCGACACGGCCCTAAGCAAGCAACTCAAAGACGGTAAAGTTGCGCTTTCCAGTGCAAATTCAATCAATATCGGACGACTTGCCCCGCAGGTTACGTACTATTTTGATGCGTATGCACAACTGGTACGCCGCGGAGCCCTTTCTCTTGGCGAGCGCGTGAGCTTCTGTGTCCCTACCGGTAACTTCGGCGATGTATTGGCCGGCTACTTTGCAAAAAGAATGGGCCTACCCGTTGATAGACTCATCGTGGCCTCAAATTCCAACAATGTCCTCACTGACTTTATTAAAACGGGAACCTATGACAGGCGGCGCCCCTTTAAAAAAACCATCTCGCCTTCAATGGATATTTTAGTTTCATCAAATCTTGAACGATTGCTCTACTACCTCTCCGATGGCGATGTCGAGCGCATTGCTTCTTTTATGCGTGATCTCAGCGAAAAGGGACACTACACCGTCCCTTCAGCACTTCTCGATCGCATTCAAGAAATGTTTGCATGCGGCTTTGCCACCGATGACGAGACACGTCATACCATCCAATCCACGTGGAGAGACGCGCACGTACTTATCGACCCCCACACTGCGGTAGCCCAAAGTGTGCTTGCTCGAACCTCTCATGAAATCCATACAAACAGTAAGGCGTGCGTATGCGTCTCAACGGCAAGCCCTTTCAAATTCTCCTCTGATGTCCTAAGCGCTCTAGGCGAGAAGGACTTCATACACGACAGTCTTTCGTGTATGGATACGCTTGCCGGGCTTACCGATACCGTTCCCCCAATTCCTCTTTCGAAACTCCGTGACAGAGCTATCATTCATTCATGTGTGTGTGATAAAGATCAAATGGGACACTTTGTTGTATCGGCTTCTCAGCGGATCTTCAGGTAAGCCTATCTAAGGGATGTACGGGGAACTGTATGCAAGACGATATCATTTTTTCCGTTTCCGTACCGGCAACCTCGGCAAATGTCGGTGTCGGATACGACTGTTTAGGTCTGGCCTTTAACCTGCGCGCTCACTTTACGTTCAGGGAAGCCGATGAACTTGAAATTGACGGTTGCCCTTCTCGCTTTCAAAATGACGACAACCTCGTGTGGCAGGCATACTGCACGGCATGTGACAAGCTTGGCGATGAGCCTACGCCCAAGCACATTACCATTGACTCTCCCATCCCCTTTTCCGGCGGCCTTGGCTCAAGTTCAACCTGTGTTATTGCAGGCGTTGCCTGCGCTCTTCAAGAGTCGCACAGCGGTTGGGATCCCGAACGCGCACTTGATCTTGCCTGTAGGATAGAAGGTCACCCCGACAATGTAGCGCCTGCCATTTATGGTGGTCTCACCTCGTCTTTTGTTGAAGGCGGACACACCGTTTGTTCCCGCATCAAAATTGCGCGTGGATTTTCTTTTGTGGCTATTGCACCGCCATATTCGGTGCAAACGGAAGACGCCCGTCTTGCCATGCCTTCCGAAGTTCCCATTGAGACGACCGTTTGGCAGATGGGCCGTGTGGTTGCAGTTACAAACGCTCTCGCAACCGGCAACGCCGGTCTTCTCTCCACTGCCTGCGTTGACAAACTTCACGAACCGTATCGGAAAAAACTCATTCCTGACTATGATGCCCTTCGCGAAGCGGCACGGATGGCCCGGGCAAGCGCCTTTGTCATCTCGGGTTCAGGAGCTGCCATGATTGCCATATGTGAATCACCTATTGTTGCTCAGGCGGTTATGAATAACGCCAGGGATGTCCGAGATGACCTCTGGATACAAATTCTTGAGCCATCGCTTGCAGGAACCTCAATTACCTGCGACGACAACACCATTCACCACAACACCTTTGACGAAATATAAAACGCTCACATACACAAGCGTCAAGGGTTCTTGTGTATGTAAGCTTCTTCAACAACCGCACCTCAACAGTCGCACCTAAAATGTCGTAGCCTATCCTCCCAGATAGGCTTTACGAACATCGTCGTCATGCAGAAGCGCTTCTCCGGTTCCTATTTTTACAACTTTGCCGATTTCCAGCACATACGCTCGATTGGCAACCTGAAGTGCCATATTGGCATTTTGTTCAACCAACAAAATCGTGGTACCGGCAGCGCCTAACGTCTTAATAATCGAGAAAATCTCTTCAATCAAAAGAGGCGCCAGACCCATAGACGGCTCATCAAGCATAAGCAGTTTTGGCCTGCTCATCAGTGCGCGTCCCATTGCAAGCATCTGCTGCTCACCGCCGGAAAGTGTGCCCGCCATCTGCCTGCGACGCTCACGAAGACGAGGAAAATGCTCGTATACAAGCTCACGAGTTTCCGCATTCTCCTCGTCTGAGTGCGTATAACCTCCCATTTCAAGGTTTTCCGCAACGCTCATACGCGAGAAGACCCGTCTGCCTTCCGGACAAAGCGCAAGACCCGCTTCAACGATTTTATGCGGCTTCATACCCACGATATTCTCGCCGGAAAACACTATCGAGCCGGCATCGGGCTTAATAAGACCTGAAAGCGTATTGAGTACCGTTGATTTACCGGCGCCGTTTGCGCCGATCAACGTGACGATTTCTCCTGCTTTAATTTCAAACGAAATAGAACGTACCGCTCGTATCGCACCATACGATACGCTCAAATCCTGTACGGAAAGGAGCAAATCTGAAGAGGCCATCTACTTCACCTCCTGAGTACCTAAATATGCTTCAATAACTCGAGGATTACTCTGAATTTCAGAAGGGGTGCCCTTGGCGATAATCGATCCATGGTCAAGCACTGCCAAACCTTCGCAGACCCCCATGACAAAAGACATGTCGTGCTCAATGAGCAGCACCGCAATATGAAAACTCTCTCGAATTTTAAGAACGTTTTCCATAAGCTCATGCGTCTCATTGGGGTTCATGCCGGCTGCCGGCTCATCCAACAGCAACACCTTCGGATGCGTGGCTAACGCACGAAGAATTTCAAGTTTACGCTGATCGCCATAGGGAAGATTTCCCGCATTGGTTGCGGCAAGCGCGGTCATGTCAAAAATATTCAACAGGTCCATTGCACGCTCCCGCGCCTCTTTCTCTTCTCGCCAATGCTTTGACGTGCGGAACAAATCCTGAAAGAGATGGCTTGAAAGCGTCTGACCAAGACCAACCAGTACATTATCAAGGACGCTCATGTTGTTAAAAAGTCGAATGTTTTGAAAGGTTCTTGCAAGACCCATGTGGTTGGTTTCAATAACACTCTTCCCTGCCAGATCGTATCCGTCGAGAAGAACCGTTCCGCGCGTAGGTTTGTAAACGTTAGTGAGCAAGTTAAAAATCGTTGTTTTACCTGCGCCGTTCGGCCCAATGATACCGGAAATCTCAGTAGGTCCAAGGGCGATGTTAAAGTCCTCAACTGCTTTAAGGCCACCAAAATCAATACCCAAATGTTCCGCTTGAAGCACGGGGATGGCGTTGAGATCACGCTCAGGGATAAGGTTTGGTGACTCTTGGCGAATAAGTTTTGACATGTTACTTCACCTCCTTGTGAGAAGCGTCATCATCTGTATCTTTGTTCCAGACATAGTCATGGTTCATAATGCGTTCAATGATGCGAGTGAGTGAGAAATCATAGGAGCCGCATAAACCTTTGGGGCGGAAAATCATTACAAGAATGAGTACAACGGCATACGCCAACATACGATAATCCGCAAACGCTCTCAGAGCTTCGGGCAGTATGGTCAAAACCGTTGCGGAAATAACGGATCCAAACATGGAGCCCATGCCACCCAAAACTACCATGACAAGAATCTCAACCGATTTCATAAAACCAAATTTCGCCGGAGCCATAACCCCAATGCAACCGGCATAGAGTCCGCCCGCAATACCGGCGAGAAAAGCGGAAAACACAAACGCCAGCGTCTTGTAATAGGTGGTATTAACGCCGGATGCTTCGGCCGCTATTTCGTTATCGCGAATGGCCAAAATGGCGCGACCATGGCGAGACTTCATAAGCGTATGAATAAGAAATATTGAAAGGGCCACCACAAGCGCTGTATTCAAAAAGCTGGTATAAGCAGGAATACCGGTTAAACCGGAAGCACCTCCGGTAAGTTTAAAGCCCAGCGTTGCATCAATGTTTATCAAAACCACGCGAATGATTTCGGCAAAGCCGAGCGTAATGATTGCGAGGTAGTCTCCCTTTAAGCGAAGTGCCGGAATACCGATAATGACGCCGGCAAGAGCCGCAACGACGCCGCCAAAAAGCAGTCCTGAAACAAACAATGCAATGGCAGGCGCAGATCCAAGAGCCATATCGGTTGTACTGAGTCCCACAAGCGGCATTACGCGGATAATAAAAATGGCACAGGCATAACCACCGATGGACATAAAGCCCGCATGTCCAAGGGGAAGCTGCCCCAAGTAGCCCGTCACAATATTGAGCGACACGGTCATAAGTACATAAATACCCACCTGCTCAAGGATGACCGTTTGGTAGCGAGAAATAACTCCTTCTCCCACCAAAGCATTTCCTCCAAAGATAAAAAGAGCCACTACAAGAGCATTGATAAGATAGCGCTGTGTCATAGAGAGGTGTTTGCGCGGCCCCTCTATTCCTGCTCCTGTTGTGATTACGGGGTTCTTCTCGCGAGAATACTCTTTTGTCATGACACTACCTCCTAAACTTTTTCGGTAACGGCATGGCCGAGAAGACCGGTTGGTTTAACAACAAGAACGACAATAAGCAGCAAAAACACAACGGCATCCTGCCAGACGGAAAGGCCAAGTGCGGCTACGGCAACTTCAACGAAGCCAACAACAAGGCCTCCAACGACGGCGCCGGGAATGGAACCGATGCCGCCCAGGACCGCCGCAACAAACGCCTTTGTTCCCAGCATAATGCCCATGGTGGGTGTTGCTTGGTGATATGCCATGCTGTAGAGAATTGCTCCGATACCTGCAAGCGCAGAACCAACGGCAAAGGTGAACGAAATGGTACTGTTAACATTGACGCCCATCAGGCGAGCCGCTCCCATGTCTTCCGAAACGGCACGCATGGCTTTTCCAAGACGCGTCTTTTGCACAAGGAACGTCAAAACAATCGTTGAGATGCAGGTTATAGCAACGGTTAGAATAGCCGTCAGCGAAAGAGTGACGGAGCCAAAACTCACAGTCGTCAAATTAACAAACGCCGGAACAACCTTTGCATCGGCTCCAAAAATAAGCTGTGAGCCACTTTCCAAAAAATATGAAACACCAATGGCGGTAATAAGAACCGAAAGACGAGGTGCTTCTCTCAGCGGTGCATAGGCGATCTTATCGATTGCCACTCCCAATGCCATACAGCCAAAAATACTTAAAAGCGCCGCAAGAGCAGGGTGCATACCCAGCTGAGCCATGGCAATCCATGAGATATACGCGCCGGCCATAATAATATCGCCGTGTGCGAAGTTCAAGAGCAAAATAATGCCGTACACCATGGTATATCCAAGGGCGACAAGGGCATAGATACTGCCCAGTTGCAGGCCGTTTAAAAGTTGCGTAAAAAATGACACAGGACTCACTTCCTAACCCTCAATGGTGTCATAAATAACTTCTTTACCATCCTGAAATGCTACGATGAGCGTTGATTTCACCGGATCACCTGAGCCGTTATATGAAATGGCTCCCGTAACTCCGTCAACTTTGTTGGAGGCAATTGCCTCAATGGTAGCCTTGCGATATTCCAGTGTGCCCAGTGTGTATCCGGCCTTTTCCACCACGGCAAGGGCCTGACATACAATCATTGCCGCATCGTAGCCAAGAGCACAAAAGTTTGTTGGAGCACTCTGGTATTCTTCCTGGTAAGCCGCAACAAAGTCTTGAACCTTTTTATCCGTATTTGAGGCGACAAAGGATGAGTTATAAAAGCAATTATTCAGATCGGCGGCGGATGCATAATCTTGTTTTCCACCGATAATATTCGGCCATCCATCCGAGCCCATAATAACCCCCGTATATCCAAGCTGACGAGCTTGCGTCACAATCTTGCCGTCATCCTGGTAATAATTGGGACAGAAAATGGCATCGGGCTTTTTGGAGATGATGGTAGTGAGCTGAGCGTTGAAGTCAACGGCCCCTTCGGGATATCCCTGCTGAGACGTAACCTGAATTCCCAACTCGTCAGCATGTTTAACAAAGGCATCGTTAACACCGGTTTCGTAGTCTCCGCCTGAATTAAAGATAGTGCCGATATTTTTATATCCCTGCTTATACGCAAACTCCGCCATCACACGACCCTGAAATGGATCGGTGATGCAGGCGCGAAACATATTATTCCCATGAACAACTACATCTCCCGCTGTTGCGGAAGCGGTCACACAAGGTATGGTGTCCAAAACGGACTTTTGTGCAAGTGCAATCGTAGGCGTTGAGGTAACATCGCCGATAATAGCGGTAACGCCCTCGTCAATCAGCTTGTTGTATACCAGAATGGCTTCCGTTGAATCGCCCTTCTCGTCTTCTGCAATAGCCTCAATTACCTTGCCATTCAAAATGCCTTGCTCGTTGAACTTCTTGATATAAAGGAGAGCTCCGCTTCGTACCGCCAACCCATATTGCGCGACATCTCCGGTGTACGGTCCCATAACACCTACGCGAATATGTGAGTTGTCCGCCCGTTGAGATCCACAACCCGCAAGAAATGCGGACGTGGCAATTGAGCTTGTCAGCGCAAAAAAGTGGCGGCGTGACATATACGCATCTGCCATATCTCAGGTCCTTCCAAACTACACTCCGTCAGTTGTAGTACGAAAGTGTATGACTGAGCCCGACCAAAGCCGGGCTCAAAGAAGTAAGTTTTTCTTTTTGTAACTTTTCTTTTTACGTCAAAGGTGAAACAAGAAAGTTTATGCTTCGATGGCTTCTTGCATACCTGTCGAGAAGTGCTTGGGACAGTAGCGCTTCTGAGACCTTGCCTCCGTCTGTTCTTTTTTCGCGGACTTCAAGGCTTCTATTTGTTCGGATGTTGTTGCCGGCGTGGGAATTCGCTCTAAGGAATGAGTGCCGCCGTCAATAAGACGGAAAAGTTCGCGCGTAGGACGTTGCTCTTCTTTTTTGGCAGCGAGCTGCATTTCTTCTTCAACGTCCGCAACAAGATGTTCGATATAGGCCGATCGTATGTAATCTGAATTTCCAAGAGAGCCTGACGTGCTTGCGCTCGTGGAAGCTCCGCCTTGCGTCGCAATACCGGACGTAGCCGGAATGACTTCAATGGGATCGCGCGTAACATTGTGCGTATCATGGCCAAGTTTTGCGTCGAGCGCATCAAGTGCAAGCTCCCAGTCGTCCTTGTGCGATAGTTCGGAAACCGTCCGTTTCTCGGGGAACATACCTTGGTCAACAAAGGCTACACGATCGGCAACGGATATGTCACCACAACCATCCAAATTGCGGTTCTTGCTTCCGCGTACTTCTTCCGTACGTGCTTTTGTCCCAACGGCCGTATCCGTATGGTTTGCAATTGGTCTGAATGTGCGAGAAGAAAACTCATCCGGAATAGCCTCGGCTTCTATCGCAGTAATGCCAAAATCACGTGCGATGTTCTTCTCGCCAACCCTTGTAGTCCACCAGCTGGTACCAACATCACCCACGGTACCGTCGGCGCGAGGAATAACGGGCAGGCCTTCCATGGGATCTCCCCCAAGACGCTCTTTCAGCACCTCGGCAGCTCCACGGGCACGAGACGCCATGCGTTCACGAAAAGACATGAGCTTAAGGTAGTTCTCAGCAACTTGTTCGTAATCTTTTGCAGCATGTGCGGCGTGAGGTTGCGAATGTAGCGGCTTTTGAGAAGTTTTTACGTGTGCCTTTGGACGAGCGGAAAGCGGTCTTACCGCCTCAGATACACTGCTCTGTGAAACATGAATTGCGTCTTCATCGGATACATGTTGAACTCGGATGCCCCTATTCTCGCTCCATTGCTGTGCGCGCATATGACGAGGTTTGTACTCGGTACATGCAAAGCTTTGAGGCCTATCAAGAGCGATAACCGTGCTTATATCAGCATTTTGAGAACCACCGTGGGAATGCTTGGATTCATATTGAACAACTACCTCAGAGCTCGGTTCCTCGGACAGCTCTTCTCGTTTTTGTTGGGCATGATAGCCAATAAGCCACGCGATTCCGGATACCATACCAATACATGAAAGACCGCCAACGGCACCAATGGCGGCATATACCACCGGAGAGTCTGATGGCTCAAAGGTAGCAGCTTGGACAGATGCCGGCACCGCTGCCAACATTACTCCCCCAAGCAAACCAGCCATAACCGCTGGGTTTTTGCGCCATGTCATACGTACTCCTCCCACAAAACCACACGAAGGAGAGAGATTACGACCCTATACCGAGAAGAACATTGACCCATACGTCTTGGGTCTCAATGAGTTTGCAACGGTATGGGGTTCGTTTTATCTTCGTGTATCCGTTGCAGCATCTTTATGCCTATATGAGACTATAACGTACTTGTACCTGTTACGCAGCAATATTCACAAAATAATTTCAAATTTCAATCCAAGCGCTTCCGGAGGTGTCAGAAACTATTTAATTTTTGCAGTTTCTGACATTCCCTCCATCAGCTTCAATTTATTTTCATACTGTATGTATCGGCTTGCTCTTACGCAAGCTCTGCCGCCTTTTTGGCAGACCGAATGAGAAAGTCCTCATTGTTTGCTGTCTGTTGCAAGCCTTTGATAAGCGCATTTGTGGCTCTCTCGGTTGTAGGCATGTTTGCAAGAGAGCGCCGCAGACCCCAAATCAATGGCTGGTAGTCAGGCTTCATAAGAAGATCTTCATTGCGCGTACCGGAAGCAACAGGATCAATTGCCGGGAAGATACGACGGTCGGCCAAATCACGGTCAAGCTTCAGCTCCATGTTGCCGGTACCCTTGAACTCCTCGAAGATGACCTCATCCATCTTGGAGCCGGTATCAATAAGGGCTGACGCAATAATGGTAAGCGAGCCGCCTCCTTCAATATTTCGTGCGGCACCCAAGAATTTCTTGGGCGGATAGAGCGCTGCCGAATCAACGCCGCCGGAAAGAATGCGTCCTGATGCAGGAATAGCGAGGTTATATGCTCGAGCGAGACGTGTAATAGAGTCGAGAATAACCACGACATCCTGGCCCATCTCAACAAGGCGCTTTGCTCGCTCAATAACAAGTTCGGAAACGGCAGTGTGGTTTTCAGCAGGCATATCAAACGTTGAAGCAACTACCGTTCCCTGAATGGAGCGTTGCATATCGGTTACTTCTTCCGGACGCTCGTCAACAAGCAAGCAGAACAGATGAACTTCCGGATTATTTGCTGAAATGGATTGGCAAATCTTTTTCAGAATTGTTGTCTTTCCTGCCTTGGGAGGAGAAACGATCAACCCTCGCTGTCCCTTACCAATGGGAGCCACAAGATCAATGGCGCGACCGGTAATTGAATTCTTCCCGTGCTCAAGCTTAAGCGGCTCATTTGGGAAAATTGGAGTTAAATCACGAAAACGTGGACGAGACTTGAGATTCTCGACCGATCCACCGTTTACTTCAAGAACGCGCTGCAGTGGAGGATATTTGCTGTTTGCACGTCCCGGGCTTACCGTTCCTACGATCTTATCTCCCTGCCGCAGGCCAAGATGACGAATGATTTGTTGGTGAACAAAGGCATCGTCATCGCCTTCCATATAGTTGCCCGTACGAACCCAGCCATACCCCTCAGGACCAATTTGAAGGATGCCTTCAACGGAGCGAAAACCCTCGTTTGCGGCGGCTGCATGGTAAATCATTTCGATAAGATCGGGTTTACGAATGCCAAGATATTCAAGGTTAAGCTCGGCTGCTTTTGCACGCAGTTCAGCGACCTTCATATTCGCCAACATTTCTCGCGTAAGTGAAGGCTCTACCGGTGCTTGTTGGCGACGCTTGGAAGTGCGCTGATTGGTGTTCTGCCGACGATCTCTCGAAGACTCACGCACGTCATGAGCCTCATTTTTACTTTGCTGCTGAGAATCTCCGTGGGCGCCAGTAGTGTAGCGACGACGTATACGTGGTGCAGATATCTCGGAAGAATCTCCAGCACTTTCCTCAGGAGTTTGTGGAGCTACAAGCGCTCCTTTTGTTGCTGTATCCTCGGCGGACGTTGTTGGCTGAGGAGCTTTTTCTGAATGTGATGACGCTGCCTGCACAATCAGACGATTCATCTCGGCGTCAACGGTTTCATTTTTACGAGGACGTCCACGACGGCGCCTTAGCTTAACTTCTCCAATACCATGCTCTCCGTCGCCACTATCTGAAATTGTTTCTTGCTGTGGCCTCTGAGCGGATTTTGACTGTGAGGCGGAACCTTTGGCCGCTACATCTGCCGAGGCCTCTACATCAACCTTACGGGGACGCCCACGACGGCGCTTGGAAGCGACTATCGGCTCTCCGTCAGCGGAAGAAGCCGATGCTGGCTCAGAAGTATCCATCATGGGAGATGCGTCCGGTTTATTATCGCCTTTAATTTCAGACTTACGCGGACGACCACGGCGCCGCTTTGTTTTTTCTTCTGTATTGGCAGTACCTGTTGGTTGAGGCTGCTCTGTTATTTTTTCCTGTGCGGCGCTCTCTGTCTTACGGGGGCGGCCACGACGACGTTTAGGAGCAGCTACCGGCTCTTCGGAAGCCTCTGGGGCAGAAAGGGAATCAACATCCGCCATATACTATGCCTCTCTATTTCAATCCAAAATACATAACTAAAAATAAAATCTCTTTGTCAAATAGTAGATAATAAGCGCAATACAAGCGCCATAAGCTTGCAAAAAATACTGCAAGCAGGAAGAACTATAACACAATTATGCCCGCCTTGCACCAAAAAATAAAGGAAGTTGCAAGGCGGGCTATATAAGGCGCCGGCGCTAGGTGTACTGGGGGAAATACACACTATGCACTAACGCGCGCCCTCCTCTTAACAACCAGCCGTACAATCTGCTGATTGATTAAATGGGCTGAATATGTACCCTGTGGTGTCAGGGTAATCTTGGTTGAACGTCGAGAAAGTACGACATCCTTTGAGCGTTCTATAAGACCTTCATTTGCAAGGGCGGTAATGGACATAGAGACAGTTGGCTGCAATAAACCAAGCTCATCAACAAGTTCATTAACCGTACGAGTACCGCTTTTGGCATCATGCAAACATAAAAGAACCAAATCTCCCGCACGACAAAACAGAGCACCCATGGCATTGACGTACATACAAATACGTTCTGCCGAAGTGCGCGCAAGTGCTTGACCCGGAGAGATGCAGGCACAGGTAAGACGGGCTAAATCAAGAACAGCAGTATATCCTTTTTCAGTCAACGTACACACCACATTGCGGTGATCCGAAGAACCTTCCTCACGATGTATGAACCCTAATTTTGCAAGGTGAGACGTACGATGCGTAATTGTGGGGCGAAGCGCTCCTTGATATTCCGCAATTTCAGATGTCTTAATCGAACTCTCTTGTACTTTCAGGCGACATAAGATAGCAAATTCTTCAAATGTTAACCGCCTATTTGCTGGAACAGATCTCCGTACCAAGTTGTAGGATCTGCGGATGGACATGTACTCCCGAAGCTCCATCTTAGACCTCCGTTCTATGCCCGAACGATAAGTTCTTTATACTCTCTAAAACAGTATACTCCTAAAACTCCGCCGATTATGTGGGAACACAACAATAGTTTTCAAATATATTATGCATACAATAACGGACTTATGACATCAAAATTTGAAATCATAAGCCCGTTATGAAACTATCGTGAATAAAAAGAACTTTAAGTATCTTTTCTCGCTTGATCTGTCTTCACAAAAATACCATGTAGAAAAATGCAACTACATGCTTTGTGGTGCACTCACTCCAATCAAGTTAAGAGCAAGGGCAAGAACCCGACGTGTGGCGTCGCAGGCGGCCAGGCGTGCACGTGAAAGATCCTCATCAAGCGGGCGACTCTCAGACGGCAGAACCTGGCAGACCGTGTAGAAACCATGGAAATCGGATGCAAGCTCCTCGACATAGTGCGTAATGCGAAACGGAGCACGATCCCTTGCACAATTCTCAACGAGTGTTGGGAACTCAGAGAGCTTACGGGACAGGGCCTGCTCAACATTCTCAGAAAGAAGACTCAGGTCATACGAGTCTCCAATGGCGCGAGACGCCACCTCGTCCATTCCGAGCTCCTGCGCTTCTTCTATGCTTACACCGGCACCACGGCGAAGAATAGAGCAGATACGCGCATGGGCATATTGCACATAATACACAGGATTTGAGCTGTCCTGACGCTTTACCTGTTCAATGTCAAAATCGATCATCTGATTGGATGATTTGGACATCAGCGTATAACGTGTTGCGTCAACGCTCACTTCGCCAAGCAACTCATCAAAAGGAATACCTGTTCCCTTACGTTTAGACATCTTTACGGGAGTTCCGTTGCGCAGCAAATTGACAAACTGGCCGAGAAGAACCTCAAATTGTCCCGGGAATCCAAGCGCGGTACAAACCGAGTCAACACGCTGGATATAGCCATGGTGATCGGCTCCCCAAATATCAATGACGTGATCAACGCGCTGGAACTTGTTCCAGTGGTAAGCCACATCGGAAGCAAAATACGTGTATTCACCGTTAGACTTTATGAGTACGCGGTCCTTATCGTCACCAAATTTTGTTGAACGGAAGAAAAGCGCTCCGTCCTCATGGTAGAGATAGCCCATACCATCAAGTGTTTCAAGGGCTCGGTCAACCGCAGACTTGCCATTTTCATCCGGAACATACAGAGAGCGCTCAGAGAACCAGACATCAAAGTCTGAGCGAGCATTGTGGCAGGTTGCTTTAATAGACTCAAGCATCAGCTTATAGCCACGCTCACGGAAATCAGCCATACGATCATCTTCGCTGACGCCCACCCAAGCGTCTCCGTTTTCCTCACAGAAGCGCTTTGCAAGATCAATGATGTAATCGCCACCATATGCATTACCGCCGAGCGACTCATTAAAGGCGTCCATATAGGGGTGAGTTTCAGGACGAGAGTCATCCTCATCCTCAATAAAGGCTTCGCGGTCGTCCAAAAGCATCTGATAGGCCTCTTGGAGCTCCACGTTCTTCTGTGCCATGATTTCATTCAGCTGAAGATAGCGCTTTGAGATTGAAGAGCCAAAAACATCCATCTGGGAGCCGTGATCGTTAATGTAATACTCACGCTCAACATCATAGCCGGCATGCTCAAACACACGGCACAGCGAATCGCCGAGTGCTGCCCACCGACCATGACCAACATGAAGCGGACCTACCGGATTGGCGGAAATGTATTCCACCTGAATCTTTGTACCCTTGCCAAAATCTGACTTGCCAAAATCCGTGCCCTGCTCACGAATGGTACGGAAAATTTCATTTCCTGCAGCGGTTGAAAGATAGAAGTTTACAAATCCCGGTCCGGCAATCTCCACGCGTTCAATTTCCGGAGCATCCGACATATGTGCAACAAGTGCGGCAGCAATGTCGCGAGGAGACTTGTGGGCAAGGCGAGCCGAGCGCATGGCTACCGTAGAGGTCCAATCGCCATTTGAAGCATCGGCCGGTCGCTCAAGGCCCAGATCCTCGACCTCAAACTGGGGTAAGTCTCCTTGTGCCTGAGCTTCTGCCAGTGCCTTACGTACCAGCTGCTCGATCTTCTCGCGCATAAAATCTCCTTGTATGTCAAAACGCATCTATTCCACATGGCCTAAGCCACTTGATTGCACAAGACTTTTGCCTTGTAACAATCGGCTGGTTATTGTACCACTTATTCGCTGGTAGTTGTGACAGCACACGCATGCTCCACGGCAAGCTCATGACGGAGCTTTGCAAGCCCCTGTTCAAGACCAACCGTATACACCTGAGGATTTAGGAAGCGCGTATAAGCGGGATCCAAATGCATCAGTGCGTCATGGCAGCGCTCGCGTGCCACCTCAATAGTCTCGGCCTCTTTTGTCCGCGTGCCATCTGCAACCACACGAACCATCAGCTCTTGCGAAGTACCTGCAAGTTTATGAGTGGAGTATGGATCGAGAATATCGGTTACCACCGCAGACGTCTCGACGTTTTGGGCGAGAAGCACCGCTTCGTCGTAAATCATATCGCCTATCGGGCATCCGCTCATATCATAATAGCGACGAATAGACTGAATACCAGGGATGGTACGCTTGTAGGCCATCTCGGAAAGCTTGATAACCGGCCTCCACGCTTCATCTTTGTGTTCCCGAATGGCACTCAGCTTATAGACACCGCCAAGTGACGGCTGAGGATCACACGTGGCAAGTTTGGTACCAACACCAAAGGAATCAATGGGGGCACCTTGGGCAAAAAGTGATTGAATTGTGTATTCATCAAGATCGTTTGATACGGAAATCTTTACATACGGCAGTCCCGCATCGTCAAAGGCGGCACGAGCTTCTTTGGCCAGCTTTGCAAGGTCTCCGGAGTCTATACGGACAGCACCGAGTTTCTCGCCACGCTCTTCCATTTCTTTGCCCACGATAATGGCATTTTTAATACCTTCATGGACATCATAGGTATCCAAAAGAAGCGCGCAGTTTTTAGGGAAAGAACGTGCAAACGCTCGGAATGCTTCCAGCTCCGTTGAAAAAGACATAACCCACGAGTGGGCGTGCGTCCCAAATACGGGGATTCCGTAAATCTTTCCGGCAAGAACGTTTGAAGTGCTTGAAGCACCGGCAATATACGATGCGCGAGCAACCGCAAGACCACCGTCAGGACCCTGTGCCCGTCGCAACCCAAAGTCAGAAACAGGATTTCCCTGAGCCGCACGGATAACGCGAGCGGTTTTGGTGGCCACAAGCGTTTGGAAATTAACAAGATTGAGCAGGGCAGTTTCAATGAGCTGACAGTCGATAATGGGACCTGTGACCCGAACGATCGGCTCACGCGGAAACACAAGCTCGCCTTCAGGGATGGCATCGATCGTAAGGTTCAGTCGATGGTTGCGCAAAAAGTCAAGAAATCCGGGCTTAAAAAGGCTTCCGCCACCAGGAGAAGGAACACTTGCCAAGTAGCTGATATCGTCATCTTCAAATACAAAGTTTTCAACAAGATCCGCTATCTGACCAATACCACATGCAATGGCATAGCCGCCACCGAAGGGATTCTCGCGGAAAAACGCGGTAAAGCAGGCTTCATTATCAACCATCCCCGATTCCCAGTATCCCTGTGCCATAGTAAGTTCGTAGAGATCCGTATTCAAACATACGTCGGACGGTTTGGTGCGATCAGTTAACGACATAGCGCTCACTTCCCCCTTGAGTGAATTGTTCACTGGGTTGCATTGTTAAGGTTAATGTACTACGAAAGTTGCAATAAAGAAAAGTATGGCGAGAAGAACTACCGATATTATGACGATTTTCTGACCAATCGGCATTCTAAGATCGTCTTCATCCGGCTGCATGAGCTTGGCACCACGGGCTCGAACCTCGGCAATGTGCTCGGCTTCTTTGCGCTCTTGCTCGATACTTTTTGCCTGAGCTTGTTCCGCTCTGAGCCGTTCAAGTTCCGCACGCTCGGCTGCAACCTGCGCTTGGGCCTCGCGCAATTTCTTTTCCTGTCTGAGACGCTCCAGCTCAGCGCGCTCATCTTCGGAAAGAGTGTGCATATCATCTGACATAGCCGCTCCTTATAGTTTGATCTTTTCGTTGTATCTTCTCGTCGTGCCTTCTCGTCGTAGCTTCTCGTTGTGTCTTCTCATCGTGTCTTCTCGTTGTATACTCAGTCTTCGCAATTCACAAAAGTCTATCCGTGAATGTCCGTAGTGTCTTGGTGGGATTGGGGTACCAAAAGTGCCGGACCTTCAACCCCCGTTGCATCAAATTGTGGCACAAAGCTCTCGGAAACAGTACCGCCTTCCTGCCACCAGATTTGTTTGAACCCAAGATCGTCGGCGTGGCAAATGACGATTTCATATTCCTCATCCGAAAGCGTCGCAGACAGAAGGCCTCCTTGCTTGAGGCAGCGCTCATTCGGCGTGTATTGATTCATGATGGACACATCAACGTCATTGCCACAGATATTCCAAATCCGGTTAAGTACCTCGCACGAATCGTCTGCGTGCCCCGGAAGCACAAGGTGACGCACAATAATACCCTGTTGCATGCTGCCGTTTGCGCCCATCTTGCGACCGCCATGAGCGCGCAGAAGGCTTAGCATCTCCGTCAGAGCCGCAGCCGCAACATCGGGATAATCCTGGGCGTATGAAAGTTCTTTTGCCAAACGTGCATCGGCGTATTTGAAGTCGGTAAGCCATACGTCAATAACGTCTCCCATAGCACGTACTACCTGCACAAGTTCATATCCCGAGGTATTACATACAATAGGAAGATTAAGCCCTGCCCGTTTGGCAAGCATAATGGCTTTTTTCACCTGCGGTGCAAAATGCATCGGCGTAACCAGGTTGATATTGAGCGCTCCTTGCTCCTGCAGCTCAAGCATCATGCATGCAAGACGCTCAACCGATACCGCACGGCCAAAACCCTCTTGTGAAATTTGGTGATTTTGGCAAAATACACAGCGAAGGGGGCAGCCGCTAAAAAAGATGGCTCCCGACCCTGCTTCGCCCGATATAGGCGGCTCTTCCCAGAAATGCAAAGCCGAGCGAGCAACGCGAAGCGTATTTGAGGCACCACAAAACCCGGCTTTTCCTGAGTTTCTTCTCGCCTTACAGCGACGAGGACAAAGCTCACACATGTCGTATGCCAAAAAGGTTGACGATGTATCCAAGGCTAGCGATGTATCCAAAGTTGCGGCCCCTTTGTTCACGTATAAAAAACGCGCAGGCGAGAAGCGCTGCGCGTGAAGTTTGTATGGTGGAGATAAAGGGATTCGAACCCTCGGCCTCTGCCTTGCGAAGGCAGCGCTCTCCCAACTGAGCTATATCCCCGTCTTGCGTACTTGCCGTAACTATGTCCAAGAGTCTGTAGCTACCAAGCATCCGAACGATACCGAACACAAGTCACAGCAAGTGCATATGTATTGTGGCGATTCTTTGGGAATGTGTCAACGTTTATATGAATAGAGCTTTTAGAGAGCTTTTGGCGTATGGAAAGCTCATACAAAAGACCTTCCCCGTGGTCATATTATGAACCCACCTTCATAAGGTGGGTGCCGCACCCGTCTCTTCCAGCTTTCTCGACAACGGAGAATCCCTGTACTAACACGGGAATCAGGCTCCCTTGTAAAACTTGTCGGTTCACCCAGTTTTGACCACGGGGAAGAGACACTTACACTATATAAAATCCTGACATTTAATAAAGTCTTGACTTGTTTTTCTAACATGAGAAAATTAATAGGATGTGAGTTTTAGCAGTTAAAGAGTATTTTTCAGGGTGCGGAAGGAATTGAGCGTGGATCTTTGCTTACTTATGCTCGGAGTCTTTTGTATCGCCGCCCTTCTCGCCTGCTTTGTTACTCCCCCCATACGAAAACTTGCCTGGAAGTTAGGCGTAGTGGATAAGCCCAGCAAACGACGCATCAATAAAAAACCTATCGCACGTCTTGGTGGCGTGGCTTTGTTTGCCGGTCTTGTCGCCTCCCTTGCTTTGTACTTTGTGGTACGCGGCAAAAACGGCGGCCTTTTTGATAAAAACGTTAACTTCTATCTGTTGAGCTTGGCATTTCTTATCATTTTTGCAACCGGTCTCATCGATGATTTCATCTCTTTAAAGCCTCTGCAAAAGCTATTGGGACAAGTTGTAGCGGCTTGTCTTGCCGCCGCTGCCGGGCTTGTTATTGGTAAAGTTGCAGACCCTCTGAACAGCGGCAGCTTTATTTCTCTGGGTCTTCTTGCCTATCCCGCCACTGTTATCTATCTCGTTGCCTGGACAAACATCATCAACTTAATTGACGGTCTCGACGGTCTTGCCGCAGGGGTATCGTGTATTGCGGCAGCCACCATGTTCATTCTTTCCATATGGGCACATCGCTTTGATGCCGCCGCGCTCAGCCTGGCCATTGCGGGAAGCACGCTCGGTTTTCTTGTACACAATTTCTATCCCGCCCGTATTTTTATGGGAGATTCAGGAGCGCTTACCCTTGGGTTTGCCCTTGGTACGGTCTCACTTCTCTCCGTCACAAGAATCGCGGGTCTTACCACTATTATCGTGCCTCTTGTTGTTGCCGGTATTCCAATTATCGATACCTTTTCCGCCATTGTGCGACGCACCCGCGCCCACGTAAGTTTTGCCACTGCAGATCGCGGACACATCCATCACCGTCTTATGGCCGCCGGATACAATCAGCGTCAAGCGGTTCTTTTTATCTACGCTTGGACCGGTCTTTTGTGCATTGGGTCTCTTGTAATGACACAGGTCAACGCCCTGCCGCGTATTGCAATCTTTGTGATGCTTCTTGCGATGTCCGCAGTATTTGCCAAGCACCTTCATCTTTTTGAGCCGGTGCTTTTACATCATACCGATCCGGGAACCGGAGAAGACGAGCTCATAACGCCAACAGACCCTGGATTTCAAGATGAGATTGAGCAGCTCCACGAACGTGAGCACGAACGCGTTGAAGAGTTTGAGGAAGCAGCCGGTATTCGTCGAAACAACGCTACCACAAACACAAGCAGAGCTGGCGGGAAAACAAACAAAATCGATAAGGAAGACTAGTTCATATACCCAGTTGAGATCAGTGAAGTCAGTTTTTTCGCTTTCTTGCTGCTATAAGGACAGTCAAAAGCAGGATGCCAGCAAGAATGAATCCCACGGCTGCCATATCTGACTTAAGGCGAACCACAATAAGCTGGGGAATCATGAGAGCGTAAGCAAAAGCCAGCTTAAACAATGCAACCACTAAAACAGCACCGACACCGTATAATACCAGACGCTTGATACCATCCTGCACATTATCAAAACGCGAACGCTTTGGGTTCTTCTCGCTCATCATTCCTCCTTACTCACAATCGCCGTTTCTTTGCTACTAAAAAATCAGCTCATCAGCCTGTATAAAGGCCACAATAAATAGGATACCATGCCCTTTATACGGTTATCAAAATTGCTGTTATTGAAATGAAACGTCTTTGGTAGAGGTAAGCCGGCTTACACAGACCTGTGAGGTAGTTTTGGAAAGAGGTAAGCCGGCTTACACAGACCTGTGAGGTAGTTTTGGAAAGCTGTGAGGTACTTTTCTATGGCGAGAAGGGCGATTTTCTCGCTAAAAGTACCTCACAGCCCCCGTTTTTGAAGCAGAAAAGTACATCACAGGTTGCAAAAAGTACCTCACAGGTCGGTGGATCTACCTCACAGCCCCATTTTTGAAGCAGAGGC
>ERZ772962.262-NODE-262-length-29604-cov-4.158381_pt1 | contig 29604 bp, 31 predicted proteins | sample MGYA00580676_ERZ772962 | MGnify/ENA primary metagenome ERZ772962 (study PRJEB29015, sample SAMEA2738049) | human oral metagenome | biome: human oral; feature: human-associated habitat; material: saliva | place: China | collected 2230 ...
TTCCCAAATCATATTCCAAATCCAGATAATAAAGAAGCGATGGAAAGTATTAAGAATCAGGTTCTTGCAGTAGGTGCAGATTATGGTGTGATTTTTGATACGGATGTAGATAGAGCGGCAGTCGTAACAGGTAATGGGGAGTTACTTAATAGAAACAACTTGATTGCTGTACTGAGTGTCATTACAATTAGCGAGCATCCAGGGGCCACGATTGTGACGAACTCGCCAACTACAGAACATTTGAAGAGATTTATTACAGAACTTGGCGGGCATCAATATCGTTATATTTCTGGGTACCGTAATGTTATCAATAAAGCAATAGAGTTAAATGAAGCAGGTACAGATTGTCAATTAGCAATTGAGACAAGTGGTCATGCGGCTTTCAAGGAAAACTACTTCCTAGATGATGGGGCTTATGTAGTTGCGAAGATTTTAATGCTTCTTCCAAAATTGATTGAACGCGGAGAAACATTGGATCATTTAATTCAAAAATTAGTACAACCAAAAGAAGTCGTTGAAGTTCGATTTAAGATTGAAACAGAAGATTTCAAAACATATGGTAATGAAGTGATTAAAGAATTCCCGCAGTGGATTCCACAAGATTGGGTAGTAAACCCAGAAAACGAAGAGGGAGTTCGCATTGATTTTAAAGGTGAGTACGGAGATGGTTGGTTGTTATTACGTATGAGTTTACATGAACCGTTACTCGTTCTTCAAATTGAAAATGATATAGTTGGTTATCAAACAAAAATTCTAAAAGTAATTCAGAAAATCATGAATCGTTATCCAAAAATCAATCAAAATAAGCTCGAAGCTTTAATAAAATAAAGGTCAAAAAAAGATACAGTTTGCAGATTCTGTGAACTGTATTATTTTTTTGAGAATTCTATATCGTAAGTGTCTAGAGTTTAGTTAGATGGAAATAAATAGGAAATTGAAAAATAGAATGGATAATAATCCATTCTATTTTTTATGGATTCTATGCTCTTTGACAACTGAATACCCCCATCGGCTCGATCAGCGTGGCTAGGAATAAAAAAGAAACGGAGCAGATGGCGTAAATAGTGGAGTAACGAACCACTTCTGCCACATAACGAAAGTACATAAGATTATGGAAATGAGTTCGAGGTAAACACGACTACAAACCTTGCATAAAAAATATCGTGGAAGGATACGTTCCGTCCCAACATTTTATTTTATTACTTTTCGCCTTCAGGGCAAAAAGTGGAAGGAGAAAAAATGGAAGTAAGAATTAGTGACCTAAGACAATTAGGAGTAACTGGAAATGCAACAGTTAAATTAGGGAAAGATTACAAATTTCCTTATGTAATTGCTGAAATTAGGAAAGACGGTATTTATGTACCTATTAAAAATGCTGTCATTAATGGGAAAGAAGCTGACATTAAAATGAGAGAATCCTTTCCTAATGTCTATAAACATATTCTAACAATAAAACAAGGAAATATTCTTGTAGCTGAGAGAAAAAACGATAAGTTAGTAGTAAACGTATCGTATGAGAAGAGATTGAGAAAAGAGAAATAGTAAGAGTAGAGAAAAATAAGAATATGGACGGCTTTAAAGTGACTATTAAAGAGTAATAATTAGTTTAAAACCGTCCATACAGAAGATATGAGGAGAAATAGATGAAATCATTAAAAAGAAATATTAGGGTTCCAATTGATTTGGTAATGAACAAGAGACTAACTTCAGATGAAAAAATGTTTTATGTAAAGTTGCTAGATTCTATCGTTCAGAATGAAATGGCAATTATTTCAAAACGAATAACCTATAAAGAGAGAACTACCCTTCAGCGGTTGAAACAATTAAAGTTTATAGAAAGCTTTAACGAAAGCGGTGAAATCACAACCGTCAAATTTGATTTGAAAGGATTTGTAGTTGATGAAGTTGAATAAAGAACAGAAAGAATTGATTCTTTCAAAACGGGTAGGTTCAAACGTCTTTGAAAAAGAAAGACAACGATTCCTAATGCTCCCAGCTGGTCTGGCATATGGAGAATTGTACGAAACATTATCAACAGATTCAAAATTTGCATGGACAATTTTAAACGATAGGGCGAAATTATCTAAGCGAAATGGTTGGTTTGATGAAGATGGAAGTATTTATTTTATCTTCAATAATATTGACCTTGTAAAAATTTTGAAAATGAGCGAACCAAAAGTCATCAAGATAAAAAAAGAATTGGTGGAATATGGGTTGCTTGAGCAAAAACGATTAGGAAGAGGACTTCCTAATAGATTGTATCTGTTTGAACCTGTACTAACTGAATCAGATATTCATCTGATGTTAAAGGAAAATAGTGACAATACAGAAAACCTTGATATAACTCAGAACTTAAATATTTTAAGTTCTAGAACTAAAAATTCTTTAGTTCTAGATAATGCTGATACAGATAAGAACTTAAATATTTTAAGTTCTAGAACTAAAAATTGTTCAGTTCTAGAACTAAACAATTTTAAGGCTAATAATAATAAATATATTAATAATAATATAAATAATATAAACGAATCAGCTAAGGCTGAATCAAATATTGAGTTATCCACAAATCAATATTTTAAAAAATCAAAATTGCTTACAGATTTTCGAATCATGGGTATACCTGAATCCGTGACAGATGAATTGTATCGAGCAATTGGGGATACAGAGAAAATAAGTTATATTTGTGGCGTTATATTCCAGGCAAAACGTTATGTATCAAATCAAACTAACCACGAAATCTACTTGGAAGAATTGAGTGAAGATAATTTCAAAGAACTAACAAAATGTATATTGAGAGCTTTGAAAAAAGATTTAACAGAAAATACTGTTGAAAAATTTGATAGATATTTATTCGTAACAATACAAAAATTCTTTGAAAACTATGTATCTGGAGAGAAAATAAAAGTTCCATTAGTTGATTGGAATTTATAAAAGAGACTGAGAGATAAAGAAGGAGACTAGGAGACATGAAAATAATTGCTATTGCTAACCAAAAAGGTGGAGTTGGAAAAACTTCAACAACTATGAATCTTGGAGTAACACTTGCTAAAGCTGGAAAGAGAATATTGTTGTTGGATTTCGATCCGCAACACAACCTCTCAAACTATTTAAAAGAGGAAAAATACGAATTGACGATTGCTGAAGCAATCCAACAAGAATTGAATAATCAGTTTGATTATGAAAAGAACTTAATCCAATCATATTCAGAAAATCTAGATTATATTCCAACTAGCTTAAATTTATCTGCTATTGAAATGAGTTTGATTATGGCTAGTGCAAGAGAATATATTCTTTCCGATATTTTTAATCGATTGAATGTAAAAGAAAAGTACGATTATGTTTTAATTGATTGTATGCCAGCTTTAAACATTTTGCTAATTAACGCATTAACAGCAAGCACTAGCGTGCTTATTCCAGTTGAAGCAAGTTATGGAGCATTTGAAGGGTTAGGGCAATTATTCCAATATATTGAATTAGTAAAGAAACGATTGAATCGTGGATTAGAGGTTGAAGGAATCTTATTTACTAAAGTTTCAAACACAAAAATCTCTAAAGAAGTAAAAAATATATTGTCTGAAGAATACGGAAATGTATTACTTAAACAAGAAATTAAAGAATTAACTGAAGCAAGAAGAAGCTATGCTGAAAGAGTTCCACTACAACAAATGGCAAAAAGTAAGCTAGCTGAAAACTATGTAGCACTTGCTAAAGAGATTTTGGAAAAAGGAGAATAACAATGGTTAGTATTGAATCGATGTTTGGACTTGAAGAAGCAACAGAAAATAACGTGAAGGAATTATCAGTAAACAAGATTTTTCCATATCCTAATCAACCTTTCATGAACTATTCTGAAGAAAGATTACAAGAACTTGCTGATGATATAAAAGCAAGAGGTCTTGATAATCCAATAGTAGTAAGAAAAATGAATGAACATGAGTATCAAATTATTGCTGGTCATAATCGTTTTAACGCTGTTAAAAGATTAGGTTGGAATCGAATTCCAGTGAATATTAAAGAATTAACAGATGAAGAAGCGATGATTTATTTAGTTCAAAGTAACTTATTACAACGAACCAATATTAAAGAAAGCGAAAAGGTTAAAGCATATACCTTGAGAGCAAAAGCTTTAAAAAGACAAGGTAAAAGAGGGGAAAGTAAGTACAACTCTTTAGAAAAAATTAGTGAAAGTGAACAGATTAAACCTAGAACACTTTCAAGATATATCGCATGTAACAATTTAATCCCTGAATTTCTAGATTTACTAGATGAAAAGAAAATATCTTTAAACATTGGAGAACAATTAGCAAAACTAAATTCTGAGCAACAAGAAAGAGTTGCGGATTATTTAGCGAATGCAGCTCACAAATTAACTCTTTCTGAAGCAAAAGCAATTGCTGAAAATAAAGATGAAAGTTTGGTGTTAGAAGATTTAATTGGAACTGAAAATAAAGTTCCTTTGTCAGAGGACAAAATCGACAAGAAAGTAAATAAGATACTAAATCAACTGACAGAATCTGTAGACTATCAAATATTTCTCTCACAAGATAGCATGAACGAAGATAAAGTCGGTAATTTATTGAAGGTTTTAATTATTGAAGGGATATTGTAATATAAAGATATACACCTCTAATGTTAAATGAAGGAGAAGGTATATGGAGCAAATAGGATATTTAATTGCTGGTCTTGTTATCTTAGGTTTTTTAGCTATAATAATTTGGGAATTATTTGTTAGTGGGGTAAAACTCATTTTATTTGCAATAGGATTAGCGATTGTTGTAGCTATTTATGAATATATTCAAGCAAACATTGAAATCTTTCAAAATATTTGGGGATACGCAAAGTATCTCCTCGTGCTTCTTCCTTTTGTATTTTTTGCATACCTATGGAAACGGACAAGAAAAAGAGAACGGATAGAGGAACTTATTGAGGAGTTGGAAGGAAATAATGACTTTTCGCCTTCAGGGCAAAAAGTCAATTAAAAAACATATTAGAGGTGTATTTTATGGGTATAAAGAATAAATACGGTCTTTTAGTGTCATATCCATGTGAAGAATTAATACAAGATATATCAGAAGATATATTTTTGTTTGGAGAAGATTATAAAGTTTATGCTGTCCTTCAATTCTTTGGAACTGTAGACGGTAGAATACTTGATGTTGATTTTATAGTTGATTATATCGACTATGAAATGCCTACAGAAAAAGATTTTATAGGAGATAGCTGTGAGTTAGGCTTTCCTGATGAAGCTGATAAAATAACGTTAGAAATGCTGCAAGATGATTATAGAAAAAATCTAAAAAGTATTGAGAACGAAAGAGTACTTTTAATGACAGCTAAAGAACTATTAGAAAAGCTTTTATTGCAAAATTCAATAACATAATTGAAAGGGGAAAACATATGGATAAAGATAAAATCTTTGCGAACTTTATGCTTTTTATGTATGTAGTGGTCATTCCTATGGCATTGTTTTATTTAATGCTAACAGGGAAAATGAATAATCTTAGTCCTACAGGAGTCGCAGCAATAGAAATATACTTTGCAATGGTTTGTGTTATGCTGCTTCTAATGATAGTTAATTGGGTTATAAAAATTTAATAAACCTTTCGCCTTCAGGGCGAAAAGTAATAAGAGTGATAAAAATATCACTCTTATTTTTTTTAGGAAAAGGGGTGTTTAAACTCTATGACGGATCATGAAAAGTATTTTAAAAAATTGATATTTTCTCTTAAAGATTTAGAAAAAGGAATCATATCTTTTTTAGAAAAAATTGAACAGAAAAACAAAATCTCTCCTAACAATGTTTTTGAAACTGATGTTTATAAAAAGCAATTAAAAGAAAATATGTATATGGTATATGAAACTAAAAATATTTTATGGTCAGAACGACAAATAAAAAACAAGTATGGGTATTACACAAAAATAACTATTTTGGTATCTGAAAAAATAATAAAAAAATATTTTTACTTTTTTATTGACTTAGAAAGAAAAATAACAATTATGTATGAAGAGTTAAAATATATCTCTAGATTAAAAGGGGATTGGAGTAGAGAATACACTGAATATGATATGTTATGTGATTTGGTTGTAGATTGTTATAAAACCTTTGAAACAACCAAAGATGCAGCGTTACGGGGGCTTTACAGAAGTGAGTATATCTGTAATGAAGAACTTGAAAAAAACAAAAAAATAATGACTATGTACTTAAATCGAAATAGAAGATTGAAAGGATATTTATACAATTATTTTCCTAAAGTTTGGTGTTATGACGGTGTATACGTGTCAACATTTAGTGTATATACAAATTTACCAGATGAAGAAATTAAAAAGTATATACCTGAAATTTTAGCATTAAAAAATAAATTTATTCATTTAAAAGCAAGCCTTATAAAAACGTGTTTCAAACAGGGTCTTGCAGAAGATTTCGTTTATTATGTGTATCTATAATATTTTATCTAATTAAAATAAAGGAGTGATTTTATGAAAATAGGTATTAGGTCGCCTTCTTAATCTCACGAAGAAGGAACAATACAAAAAAATAAAAAACATAAAAAAGAGGTATAGAGTATATGAAAAAAACAATCAAAACACTAACAGCAACAACAACATTAACATTAGCAGGCTTTTTAGCAAGCGGTCAGACGTTTGCAGACGAAGTAAAACCAGTTGCACCAGCAACAGAAACAGCGGTAACAACACAAGCACCGACTCCGGAAGTCGAACCAACAGAAGCAGCAGCGGAAACAACTGCAACACCAACAACACCAGCGGAAGAAACAACAGCAATGCCAACTGAATCCGCAACTAACGACACAACAGCCACACCAACAAAATCACAACCTGCTGACACAACTGTGGCACCTACTGAAGCAAAGCCTTCAGAAGCTGTGGAAGAAGTACATTCTAAAGATTTAGCTTCTGCTGTTGAGAAAGCGAAAAGTTTAGACATCAAAGTGATTGAAAAACCAACAGTAGAATACAAAACTAGAGCGGAAGCAAAAGCGGATGAAGATGCTCAAATCATTACGATTGACAAAGCGATTGCGAAGAAACAAGCGATGGATAGAGAGCGTCAACTTGTAATTGAGTTCAATAAAGCGAACGCGGAAGAAAACAATGCGAAAATGGAAAAAGCGGGGTTGACATACACTGGTGACTTCAAGAAAGACGAAGCAACTGTGAATGAATACAACAAAGCACAAAAAGCGAAATATGAAACTGCGAAAGCGGAATATGAAAAAGTTCTTGCAAGTAACAAAGAAATCATGGAAAAACATGGTTTAACGTATACTGGTAACTGGGAAAAAGACAAAGCAAGTGTAGACGCTTGGAATAAAGCGAACGCTGGCGAAAAAGGGGAATCTGGTTTAACAGCGACAGCAAACACTACATTCGAAGCGGTGTCTGGTGCTACAAAAGTGAATGCACCACAAATCGCTCGTTGGTCAATTCAGGGATATAACGGCGAAACAAATACAGATGCGAACTTTGACAACGTGTTCTTATTAGATGATAAGAATGGTACGGCTGAAATCAAAGTGAAAGGTACGTCGCACGGTGATGTAACATTACGTTTCTCTGGAATTACGCCAGCTGGGGAATCTGGATTTGTACGTTCTTACGTCGCTTTATGGTCAGCTCAAGACGGTGGAATTGGATACGGTGTATTTTTATCCGCTGGCGAAGGTGAAGCGAACGGCGGTGGCGGTGTAGACGGACAAGGTGGCGGTAGCGCTACTGGTGATTACGTAAGCGACCGTCAAGGCTGGATTAAAAATGTGAAGGTTGAAGTTATCACGGATGCTGATGATGTAACAGATGTAACATTAAACGATATTGATAACATGCAATATGTTACTGTCGATAACGGATTAGACGGTGCTTCATTGTCAATGGGTGCGAACATGTCAAAAAGTGGTAACGTGTTTACAGCCAACGATAACGACAAGAGTGATAGTACTGCTGGTGTCCTTGACTCGAATGGTCTAGGATGGTCTTACGCGAAAGGGCAAAAGATTCAATTTTCTTTCGACCACACGAACACTCGTGATGATTCGTTCTCAATCGTGGGTGGTGTGTTTGGTCGTGCTTCTCAGAAAAAAGTAGAGCCGATTGATATTGTTAAAGCGGAAGAACCAAAAGCGGAATATCTTAAACTTGTTCCTGATAAAGTTTTACCACAGCCTCAAGAAATCTCTGTGGAATACCACAAAACAACAGTGAAAGAAGAACCTGTGACTCCAGCAAGTGTGTTACCAAATACAGGTACACAAGGAAGCGGAATGACGATTCTTGCTGGAGTTGTAGCATTAATTGGTGCGTTAGGATTATCAAAAAAAAGAGAACAAAACTAAATAAATAAAAGGTTAAGAAGTGGTATTGCTACACCTCTTAACCTTTTGCCTTGAAGGCGAAAAGTGAATTAGCGAGGAGATATATTGTGACTAAATATAAAGATAACGACATTATTAAAATGATAGGTAAGGATACTGGAGTAAATGAAGTTGTCGTTGAATTAGTGTTGAAAGATTTATTCACCAAAATAGTAGATTTAGCTGAAAAAAATCACGAAATCCAATTTAGAGGTTTTGGCACATTTGTAAAGAGTAGAAGAAGAAATATGATTCAATCTCAAAGAAATGTAGATTATTTCTATAGTTTGCGTTTGAAATCGTCAGAAACCATAAAAAAAAGATATACAAACAATCAATAAATAACCTTTTGCCCTGAAGGCGAAAAGTAAGAAAGGAATGAAATTATGAAATTTGAAAGAAAAAATTCAAGACAATCTATCATTTATCTAAAAGAAGGAAAACATGACGTAACAATTATTAGTTGTGAAATGACTAAATCTAAAAAAGATTCAGATATGTTCAAAATGGTTTTAGAGGGACAAAACGGGGAACGTGCTTACTATTATCTCACTTTCGGAACAGATTATACAGAAGATAATTTACAGTATCTTTTAACAAGTATTCAAGACCATGGATATGATATTCCTGATTTAGATTTTGGATACAATAAGGAAACTGTTCAATTTTTAGAAGATAAAAAAATCTATGTTGAAATTGATTCTGAATTAGATGGAAAACAAAAAAGATACCGTGTATCAAAAATTTTAACATTATCGGAATATGAAGATTCTTACGAAGATGAAGAATATAACGAGGATTATCCCTTTTCAGAAGAATAAAACTATTTATAGGGATTTAATTAAGGAGGAAATTAAATGGAAATCGTAACAAAATTAATAACAGTCATCGGGTCTATTGTTACTGTCATTGGACTATTCAACGTTTTAATGGGGGTGTATACCTGGTATAGAGGATTTAAAAATGAAAACGCAGAAAAGATTGACCAAGGGATTAGCTCTATGGTTCTTGGTGGTGTTATAGGAACAATTGCAGCTGGTGTTACAGTAGCTATCAATGCAGCTTTAGGAAATATTTCATTCTAGGAGTATCACATGATAAAAGAAGGAGTTTTAGAAAAACTGCTTTCGTCCTTACAAGATTACAATGAGGTTGCTAATAACTATGCAACGAGTGTCTCATCAGCATTGAATGTAGTTGGAACAACGCTTTTAGGGATAATGCTGTATATAGAACTTGCCAATATGCAAAAGAAACTTTCTAGCGAACAAGGAATGTTATCTATTGAATTGCTAATGTCAGTAGTATGGAAATACATTGTGGCATTAGCTTTTGTTATGTTAAGTGACAAAATAGTTGATGCTTTTATATGGTTCGCAAATGCGATAGGACACTTAATCAATAGTGTGTCTATTGAAGGAGAAGCAAGTTCAGGAACAGTACCATCCGTAACAGGAGATTTAGGATGGGGTCAAAGTATGATTATCAATATAGTACAAGTCTTCAGCAATTTTGCTTTATGGTGTGGAGAAGTCATTACAGACATTCTTATCTTTATGCGTTTTCTAATGTTGTTCGTCTATAAGATGATTGCTGGAGTCATGTTTGCGTCCTTTGTAAGTGATGAATGGAGTTCGATCGCTAAAAGTTATATTAGACAGGTACTAGCACTAGTTATCCAAGGATTTGTTTTGATACTAATTATAAAAGTGTTTCAAGCAATTCGATTAGGGGAAGTTCTAGAAGTGACTGCTAACGGAGATGACTTTGCCAAAAATCTAGCTAGTCAATTTATGTTTATTGTTAAATCAATAGCATATATTGGAATTTTGTTAGGGTCGCAACGGTTAACTCAGAAGATGGTAGGTGGATAATTAATGAATTTAGAATCAAGATTCTATACAGACGTATCAAAGTACGAGCCTGAAGTCATGCTAGGAATGACAAAACGACAATTGAAAATGGTAGCGTTAAGTATTCCAGGAATAATTTTAATTGTGTTAGAAATGGTAGTCCTTCCTGAAGTAGTGGCATACCTATTAGCATTTCTAACAGCTGGATTAATGATTGCACCGCCAATCCTGTCATATTTAGGGAAAATGCAACAATTCAAAAAGGATGTTGAATTTTATCTTGTAGACCAGGAAAGAATTTATCAAGTAGAGCAGATAAGGAGGTATGAGCCTAGTGAATTTATTCAAAAGAAAAGCGTCAAAGAAACAGACAGAATCTGAGAAAATAAGATATGAGCGAATGAAATCTTCAGCAACAAGTCCGAACACTTTAAAATACACAAGTTTATACGAAAATGGACTAATGCACATTGTAGAACATGAATATTCTAGAATGGTTGAGTTAGGAGATTTAAGTTACCGTGTAGCCGATGAAGAAGAAAAATTAGCGATTGTTGTTAGTTATGCTGAAGCATTAAATTCATTGGATAAAAATTCAAACTATCAATTGTTTGTTGTCAATAAACGTATTGATGACAGCATGATTGATAATTTTCTTTTGCCTTATCAAGAAGACAAAAACGATAAGTACCGCAAAGAAATCAACAACATGATTGAAGAAAACTATACGTTGGAACAAAAAAACTTTGAAACAAAACAATATGCTGTATTTACCACAAAAGCAAACGCTCCAAAACAAGCAGAATCGCAATTGTCCGCTACTATATTAAATTTTAGCAAGAAATTTAATGCTACAGGAGTGGATTTATCATTTACGGACTTAGACGGAATAGAAAGACTAAAACAATTCCATAATCTATTACGTCCAAAACAATTCTTTAGAATGAAATATAGTGATTTAGCACTGACAGGATTGACTACAAAATCATTTATAGCACCGAATCGAATTAAGTTTTTCGATGATTACTTTATGATTGATAACTATTGTGCAAGAGTATTATATATTCGACAATATCCTCAACGATTAGAAGATGTTTTAATTAAAGATCTATGTGCTTCAGAGCATGAATTATGTATATCGATTCATGCAAGACCATATGACCCTATTGAGTTTAGGAAAGCAACCAACACTAAACTAATGTTGAATAAACGAGCAATTGCTAGGGAACAAAAGGAAAATCTGAAAAGCGGATTATCTGAAGACATGGTTTCAGGGGTTACTTCTGAAGTCAGAAGAAATATTGAAGAGTTATTGCATGATATGAAGGAGAACAGTCAAAAAATGTTTTCTGGAATGTTTACGGTGCTTCTAATGGAAGAAGACAAAGATAAGCTAGAAGAAGCTACAAAAAATATTCATTCTGTTGTAAGAAGTCATGGAATCCATTTTGAAGTAGCTTATAAAATGCAAGAAGAAGCGTTAAATACAATCCTACCAATTGGGAAAGCCTATTTAGACGTTGAAAGTAATTATGTAAGAGATATGACTACAAATAATCTAGCAACTCAAGTACCGTTCTCAACGGTTGATTTACAGGATAATACTGGTCAATATCTCGGAAAGAATCAATTGAGCCGTAATATTATTACTGTGAATCGTAAAAATCTTAATACGCCTTCAGGGTTGATTTTTGGTTCAAGTGGTTCTGGGAAAGGGATGACTACAAAATGGAGCATCATTTCTACATTACTTAGCAATAAAAACGATAAATTTATTATTGTTGACCCTGAAAACGAATATGCAAAAATCGGTAGAGAATTTGGGGCTGAAATCCTGGATATATATCCTGGTTCTAAACACCATCTAAATATTCTAGATATGGCAGATAAAGGACTTCTCCAGGAAGAAGATAAACATGTGGATTTAATCAAAGAAAAAGCAAACCTATTATCTAGTTTGTTTGAATCCTTGCTGAAGGAATATACAGATATTGAAGCAAGTATCGTCGATCGAGTGACAAGAGAAGTTTACGAGAAATACAAAAACCCTACTTTAGTAGAGTGGTATTATACGTTAAAAAATCAACCTGAAGAACTAGCTGAAGAATTGGCATTAAAAGTTGAACCTTATACAGTGGGCGGACAAGATATTTTTGCTCACGAAACAAATATTGATTTAAGTGATAAGTTTGTTATCTTCAACATTAAACGATTAGACGAAAAGCTAAAACCATTTGCGATGAAAGTAATTCTCGACCAAATATGGAATCAAGTCGTACAAAATCAAGGAAAGGTGACTACCTGGTTGTTCTTCGATGAATTACAACTTAACTTTGATAGTATCGAAAATTCAAGATGGTTCATGAAGTTGTGGTCAAGGGTTCGGAAGTATGGGGCAATTCCAACAGGAATTACTCAAAATATAGCAACACTATTAGAAGATAGTGAAGGAAGAAAAATGCTTTCCAACAGTGAATTTTTTGTTCTGTTAAGACAGAAGAAAGTCGATATAGATTCCCTTCGGAATGTGTTAAATATTCCAGAACCCCTTCTTCAGTACGTCGGAGAAAGAGTACCTCAAGGAACAGGTTTAATCTCTTCAGGCGGTGTTGTTGTTCCATTTGAAAATATTATCTCTAAAGATACGGAATTGTATCGATTAATGGAAACAGACGCTTAGAGGTGGTTCGATGGGAAGAAGAAAAGACAAGAAGGAACTTGAAGAACATAAAACTGCCTATAAAGAAGCTAAAGCGGAATACAAAGGGATAATAAAGAACTCAGATAAAGACACTCAAAAAGAGCTAAAAGAAAGCTTAAAAGTGAAAAAAAAGGCATACCATAAGAGAAAAAAGAACTTTGAAAAGAAGCATATTACTCTTAAGAAATCTGCAAAATTTGCTATAAAATCAAAAGTAAAAAATAATGCCAAAAAGCAAATATCTAAAGATGATAATTTATCTGAACTAAATCAATTGAAACAACGTGCAACACAACGAAGTCAGATTTACAGAAGTTTAAAAGGTGCAGGGAAAAATACCATTAAAATTGGAACAAAAACGAGTAAAAGTATCTATAAGCTGTCTAATAAAACCTATAACCTTGTCCGTGGAAGAGGATTTAATCAGTTACCAACAAGATACCATGCTCAATATCGAAAATTGCAACGAGCAAAGATTCGATTAAAACAAAATAAATTGATGAAGGGACTTAGTGGAAGTAGAAGAATTGCTGGAAAGGGAATTAGTTTATTAAATAATCCATTTAAGGCAAAAAATATTGGGATTATTTTATCTATTATATTTCCTTTTATAATTATTATGAGTTTCTTTGTTCCATCAATGATAAAACCCTCGATAGTACAAAATGATAGGAATCTAACTGAAGCTTATCTTGAATTAACAAAATTAGATGCAAAATATACAAACAGTGTAGATACGTTTTATACCAATTGGCATGACCCAATTTTCTATTTGAATTTTAGATATGATAATTTCAATCCAAAAGATGAAGTAATCAAAGATTATTATCGTAAAGAGGAAGAGCCAAAATCATTTGAAAAAATCAGTACAAGTCTATGGGAAACAATTAATGGAAAAGACGCTCATGAAGTTAAGACTCTAGATGAGTTTATTAGGGAATCAACAAGCCCTTGGTTTTTAGAATCTAAAGACTTTAACGCCTTTGATAAAGCACGTAAAGAAATTGGTTTTACCTCTTTATCTAAGCGATTAGGGAAACTTTATGATACAGACAGTTACTTAATCACAAGGAGAATGGGATATGAACATAAACGAGATTCTGTTGAATTAAATGAAGAAACAGAAATTAAAGTTGATGTAGGTACAAATATATTAGCACCTCTTTCAGGAACTTTGGATGATGTAGGGATTAATAGAATCGTTATTAATCAAGATAATCGTGCAAGATTAACTATTTATGGAATTGATACAAGCAGATTGAATAAAGGCGATATTCTAAATAAAGAAGACTATATTGGAAATGCCATTTCTGAACGTATTACACTTGTCTATGAATTTAACGATGGGCAATGGTATAAAGTGAATCCAGCTTTCTACTTAAGCAAAGTAGCATATGCTCAAACAACGATCTTAGCAAGTTCAAACTTTTCACCTGAAGCTAATAAATTGAAACGTGCTAAACAAATCTATGACTACTTCATAAAAAAAGGCTATTCAGTTGAAGGTATAGCTGCAATGCTTGGGAATTTCGATATTGAATCTCAAATTAATCCAAAATCGGCTGAAGGAGAAATCGGTAATGCAGTTGCTACTAGCTGGGATAAAGATGAATGGTTAAGCAAAACGGGTCCCGAAATTTATGGAGGGCGCTATCCTAATATTTTAAAACGTGGATTAGGATTAGGGCAATGGACAGATACAGCTGATGGAAGTACAAGACATACAATGTTACGAGAATATGCGAAAAGTAAAGGGAAAAAATGGTATGATATGCAACTTCAGCTAGAATTTATGACTGAAGGAGACACTCCCTCTTCCATTAACATTTTAGAATCAGTATTGAATAAGAAGTTTGGAGATACTGTATCTGAATTGACGATTGCTTTTTTAGATAAATGGGAAGGTAATCCTGATGATAAAGTACAAGAAAGAATTCAAGCTGCTCAAAACTGGTTTAATTATTTCACGAGACAAAGTACAGTTCCATTAAATACGAATAGTTCAGAAATATATGAAAAATACAAAAGTAAAATGCTAAAGCCTTATACAAATAAAGAAGTACTACCTGGACAAGGATGGGAAGGAAATGCATATTATGAAGGGAATTGTACTTGGTACGTATACAATCGTATGAAACAATTAGGAAAGAATATTCATCCAACCATGGGAAATGCGAATCAGTGGAGTTCTACCTACTATTACACTTCAGGAGCTACATTAGTGGATGTTCCTCAAGCTGGAGATATTGTTATTTTTAACACTGGAGTTTACGGTTCACATCCAGCCTATGGACATGTTGCTGTTTGCGAAGCAGTTCTGGAAGATGGAAGCTTTATTATTTCAGAAATGAATGTAGCAGGAGAGTATTCAATGAGTTACCGTATCTTGAAACCAGCATATGGAGTATATTTTATGCGTGTAAATCAATAACCTTTCGCCTTCAGGGCGAAAAGTAAGAAAGGAAGAAGACTGTGTACGATGATAATAAAGTAAAGCTTGTACGAAAAGCAATTACGGCAATAATCGGTTCTATCTGTTTGATTGTTGGGATTGCATTTGGTATGTGGATGGGTGGCTCTAATATGCCACGACAACAAGCAACTACAGTAGAAGAAGTAAGCAAGACGGCTGAATCTAAGTCGTTAACTGCTGAGAAAGTAAAAGAATTTCTTTTAGCTTATTATACGAAAAAAGATGTTGGTGAAAATCAAGAAAGATATAAAGAGTTTATGACAGAACAACTATATGCTCAGCAAGTAAAACTAGATGAATCACCAGTAACTCAAGCGTATAAAGGTTATGTACTAAATCAAGTCTATGATAAAGCGACGATATATATTGATGAAGAAAACCATAGTGCGGTAGTAGAAGTTACATATACCAATATACAAACAACAAAACGTAACAATCCTGAAGCAGGCGTTAAAATGTCAGAAAAGGCAACAATTAAACTGTCTTATATAAAAGACAAGGGACAATATCTAGTTAATCAAATTGAACCTATTCTCTTAAAAAAGACAACCAACAACGAAAAAAACACTCAATCAAAATCACCTGAAGCGAATACTGAAACAACTGAGCAAACGACGAAGGTCGAAACAACACAACAACCAACTACTGCAACACCAGAAACAACAGAAGTTGGGACAGTCAAAGTAAGGGGGACGTTATAGTGAAACAAAAACTAACACAATTTGAGCGATATAAGCAAAAGAAAGATAAGCTGGAAGAAGATATTTTGAAGGGTGAAAATTTGATTAAAGACACAACAGAATCAGTCACTCAAAAGAAAAAAGAAGTTGAGAATCTAGAACTATTAATGGCAAGAGAAATCTTGATTCAAAACAACATGAGTGTAACAGACCTTGCGGAATTGTTAAATAGCGAAAATAGATAGAGAGGTGGTTAGATGGCTTTATTTAAGACAAAACAAACCTTCCATTTTGAGTTTGAAGAGATTGATAATGTAAATACCACACTAATTGAATCATTTGAAGAACTTTGTGACTGGGTTGAATCCGAAAATAAACGTATAGCTAATTCTGAAGGAAAAGGAAGTGTGTTAGTCCTAAAAAAAGGCGATAGAGATGAGAAGGTTTATTCAGAAGTCCATATTCATTTTCCTTTTCAAAATGATACAGAAGAAGTACTGCTTCCTCTAGTATCTTCAAAAGGAGAGAAAAGAAAGCCTGAGAAAGAAAAGCAGATCGTGAAAGTACCTATAGTTGAAGAAAAAGAAACCGAAAAGGTGGCAAAAAAACCTTTAAAGTCAAAATCAATTAAGGTAAAAAAAGAACGACAACCGTTTAATTTGAATAGATTAAAAGTTCCTTTGTTCGTCATTTGTGCTAGTGTCGCGTTCGCTTCAGGGGCAATTTTCCTTCCTGGTATCTTAAAACCAAAATATGAAACATTGATACAACAACAAGAATATGTGAAAGCTGTTGAAGAGTACCCTGAAAATAAAGAGAAGATTGAAGCAATTCTTTTCGATAAAGGACAGGAAGGTATCGCTGTTTTAGAAAATTATATTCAACAAACAGATTCTCTTCAGGCGAAATTTGACCTAGCCTATTTAAAACAAAATTTTGAGAAGGTCGTGGATTTGAAAAATGAAGCCACAACACCAATACGAAAAACGGCTTTAGCGGTAAGTTACGTGAAATTAGGAATGATTGATGAAGCCTATGAATTGAATCAGGAATTAGGAAGTAATCGTCTAAAGCAATTAATTGTGGAAGCCTATGAAGTAAAAGCTATAGAAGCGTTAAAGAAATTGGATTTAAAGACTGCTGAAAGGATTCAAGATAAAATCCATCAATTGACCTTACAAACGAAAATTGAACATGTAACATCAGCTTTAAATGAGGAAAACAATCTAAAAAATAAACTCAGAGACAGCTCTCTATCTGACGAGCAAAAGGAAGCTTCTAATAAACAATTAAAACAAATTCAAGAAAAAATTGAAAAAATTAAAAAAGGAGTGTTTTAACTATGGAACAACAAAACAAAAAGAAAAATATTAAAGTTATTGGTGGTAGTGCTTTATTATTACTATCGCTAGGAGCATGTTCTATTTATGCGTTATCTCAACAAAATAATCAAAATACACAAGTTTCGGTAGAAGAATCAACGACAACATCAGTTGTAGTAAAAGTAGAAGAAAAGTCTACTAAAGAGACACCACATACAGTACTGAAGGAAGAAACAGTTGAGAAATTGGTAGAGTTAAGCTCACAAGCTGTAGCTGAAGAAACCGTCAATACAATTATTGCAGTTGCGGAAGCTAAATTAACTCAACCTGAAGAACTGGATAAAGTAGTTACATTAATTGAAAAACCAACTACCGATTTAGATAAAGTGGTTGGATTAGTAGAACAAGGTGATAAGAAACAAGATGACGTGGCGGTTCTTCCAACTCCAACAAAACCAACGGAAGAAAAGCCAACTGTTCCATCAAATGAAAATACGAAACCGACACAACCAACAGAAGATACAACAACAGAAAAGCCTGTTGAGCCAGCTGTACCTGTAAACCCAACTGAACCAACAGCCCCAGTAACACCAACACAACCAATTGAGCCAGCTGTACCTGTAAATCCAACTGAACCAACAAGTCCAGTTAGACCAGAACAACCGTCTGAAGAATTATCTGAAGATGAAAAACGCCTGGATATTAAAGAAAAAGAAGTAGACGGACAAACTGTTAAATATGCTACTGCTGAACCTGCTGTAGAAGAAGTTCCTGAATTAGATTTATCTAAACTAGACGTAAACAAAACTACTAATGAATTAAATCAATAAAAGAAAGGTTAGATTATTCTAACCTTTTCTTTTTGCCTTTTGATTGGAAGGGGGAAAACATGGATCAGAAGGAGATTGTACAAAAAGCAACCACCGATTCAGTCATGACTGTAAATAAATTATTAGTGTTTCTTTCAAGATTATCAGGGGAAGGATTAGTAGAATGGTTTCAAAAAATGACTCCACTTGAAGGGGAAGTCGATGTATATAAATTTTTAAGCAGAAATCCATATGCTAAAGCAATACCATTGGATGAAAAAGTTGACCTGGAACAGTTCAAGGAAGTGTTCAAGGAATACAACATTACATTTGCATTTAAACAAGTCGAAAATGGGACAGAATTATATGTACGTTCTCAGGATAGAAAAATAACCGAATTAGCTTGTCAGAGAATCTTTAAAGATATTTTAACGAAGAAGATTGACATTAAAAAATATGTATTAAAAAGAAACAGTCGAACATTTAAAGAAAAAGTAGAAATGACTTATAGAAAACTGAACAACAATTCACTATCTAACAAAAAGATAGAAATCGGAAAAAGTATCAAAGGGAAAGGAAGGTAGATAGTTGAATGGAAGTGAAACGTCCGTATGCAAAGAAAATTAAACCATACTTAATAGCAGGATTGATATTGGGATTTGTAGTTTTTAACTTTATAAACTTTATCATTAGCTATCAAAAGCAAACAGGTATGAATTTAAGTTTATTGTTGTTGGAAGAAGACACATATCTTAACTATTTAAAAACATTCTATATGTATCTATTAAAATTCCATCCTTTTTCATTTTTTGGGGGAGTGTTGACCTTTTTAGCTTGCTTAATGGGATATAGCTACAATAACGATAAAGGGTTATATCGATTAAATGAAGAACATGGTTCAGCTCGATATGCGACTGAAAGAGAAATGAAAAAATATGCAGATGAAGACGATGATAATAACATGATTATATCGAGAAACGTAAAAATGGGGTTGTGGAATAATCGTTTGCCACATAAAATACAGAGAAATAAACATGTTGTCGTAATCGGAGATTCAGGTTCGTCTAAAACACTTGGTTTTATTAAACCAAATATCATGCAAATGAACGGTTCATTCTTATGCACCGACCCTAAAGGTTTATTAGTTCATGAGACTGGTAAAATGCTTCAAGATAATGGATATAAAATAAAAGTTTTCGACCTTAATACGTTGATGAACAGTGACCAGTTCAATGTCTTTAAATATATTAAAAAAGAAACAGACGTTGATAGAGTATTGGAACAGATTACAGAAGGAACAAAAAAATCAGAACATAAAGGGGAAGATTTTTGGATTCAAGCTGAAGCTGTATTTGTCCGTTCCATGATTGCTTTTTTATGGTTTGATAGTAAGTTAAATGGATATAAAGCAGATATATCTATGATTGCGGATATGATACGATTAGCAAAAGCACCGAATAGAAAATCAAAACCGCCCATCGATGCCTGGTTTGAAGAACTTGAAGAAAAGATTCCAGGAAATTATGCGACAAGGCAGTGGCGATTATTTGAACAAAGTTTTGATGGAGAAACTAGGGCAAGTGTTACAGCGATAGCTGCAGCAAGATATTCTGTATTTGACCATCAGGAAGTTAAAGATTTAGTTAGTAGAGACACAATGGATATCGAAAGTTGGATTGATGAAAAAACAGCTGTATTTATTTCGATTCCTGAAACAAATAGTGCGTATAACTTTCTTGCATCAATCTTTATTTCTACAGTTATGGAAACATTGAGATTTAAAATCGATAGTATTCTAGCAGGAGAAACAAAATTAAAAGAAGGACAGAAATTACTATTTTTCCAATTCTATATTGATGAATTTGCGAATACTGGACGTATACCAAACATCGATAAAGCACTAGCAACGTTTAGAAGTCGTAATATGGGAATTTGTATTGTTTTACAAGCTTTGGCTCAATTAAAAGCTATGTATAAAGATGATTGGGCATCTATACTAAATAACTGTGCAACTCTTCTATTTCTTGGTGGAGACGAAAAAGAAACCACAGAGTATCTATCAAAACGGATTGGTAAACAAACGATTAATATTAGAAATCGAACAAAATCAAAAGGACGTAATGGTGGTAGTGAAAGTCATAATAAAATGGCAAGGGATTTATTAACACCTGATGAGATTGGTAGGTTAGATGGAGATGAGTGTTTAGTATTTATCACTAAAGAACATGTTTTTAGAGATAAAAAGCTTTTAGCATTTCAACATAAACGAGCAGATGAAATAGCAGATGACTATGAAGATGAAAAGTGGTATGTATACAAACGTTATAAAGATGAAATTGAAGAAATAAAAGCCCAGGTTAATTTTGAAGACATTGGATTTATAGCTTAAGACTAGGAATAAATACCTAGTCTTTTTTTAATGCACTTTTTGCCTTCAGGGCGAAAAGTAAGAAAGGAGAATTAAGAGTATGGAAATTATTTTTAAAGGAAGTTCGTACCCTGAACTGAATCGAATACTAGAAATGGGAAAAGGATATGCCTATAAAGAAATTGCAAAAAAACTCTATTCTTTTCAAGAAGAAATGAAAAGAACAGGGATATGTGATTTAGTTCTATTCGATAAGGATACCAGCATTAATCATCAATTCTATTTTAATCTTCAGGATAGAGTAAGCATTTATGAAGCAATTGATAGAAGCTTACAGATTCCTGAAGGAGAAGAATATAAATTTATCAATGAACTTACTCTATTAGAAAAGATGGTGCATTTAGAAGAAGAACTAAAAATAGAGAAAGAAGAAGAACTTCAAGAAAGTCTACTTGCTGGAGTTTCCTTTGAAGGGTTGGAAGAGAAAAACATCTCACAAAATCCTGTTAATAAAAAGAAGAAGTCCGCAATGAATCACTTTGAACGACAAGCAATGCTTGCGGAAATGAAGAAGAAAGATATTTTAAGCGTAGCTGAATCATTGGGAATGGATTTAATCAAGATTGGAAAAAGCTATAAATGGAAAGAACATGATAGTTTCGCATTTGATACTCGAAAAAATACCTTTTATTGGAATTCAAGAGGATTTGGTGGGGATTGCGTTAAATTGGTTCAATTAATGAAAGAGTGCAGCTTTATGGAAGCACTCAATTTTTTAAAAGAAGGCGAAATTAAAGAACATAAAGAGGTTTCTACACAACGGAAATTTCATTACTACTTAAAAGACCATGACAACATTGACCTGGTAAGACAATACCTAGTGAAAGAACGAAAATTAGACCCTGCTACAGTTGATTTCTTCTATAAAAATGGAATCATTGCACAAGCAGATTATAAGAATCCTATTACAAATGAGTATGAACCAGTATTAGTGTTTAAAAACCGTGATAAAGAGGGAAAAATTAAAGGTGTAGCAATACAAGGAATCACAAAACATGAGGGAACTGGAGACAGACCGTATTTAAAAAGAACACTAGGCGATGGTTATTATGGGACAAAAGTGAATATCGGAAATCCACCAATTGTACCAGGAATGAGAAGTACCGAGAATCCATTGAAAATTATTGCATTTGAAGCTCCTATTGACCTTATGAGCTATTACGAGATATTCAAAGAAAAAATGGGAGATTGTGTTTTGCTTGCGATGAATGGTTTAAGAAAAGAAAGTATTTCAACAACGTTCTCAGAAATAGTTTTTCCTGGAGCAACCAATGAAGCAATGAGAATTGGGGCATTGGATCACGTACAAGAAAATATAAAAGCAACTAATAATTTTAAATTTATTCTTGCAGTAGATAATGACAAAGCTGGAAAAGAATTTATAGAAAACTTTGGATTTGATAAATTCCCCGTAGTAAAACATTTGCCTGAATTAAAGCCAGAGGAAACAAAATCAGACTGGAATCAAGTGCTACAAAATGCAAAACAACCCATACAAAATAAATTTTATGAACGAGTTACTGAAGCAACAAATCGATACCAAACAGAAGAGACAAGAGAACTTTCTCAAGAAAGAAGATTGTAGGAGGAATAAAAATGGAAGAACAATGGATACGAGAGTTGAAAAATGAGATTGAAACAGAATCAGCTATCAATGTTGGTTTTTCTTCAGACGTGATTGCGGAAATCATCAAATTAGAACCGCTTTACTTAATGGACGTGATGGCGGATATGGGAGAACATTTAACATTCCGTGCTAGAGAAAACGATTGGGGAATGTTTCAAAATATGCTTGTGACAGAAGCCGTTAGACATATGGACTTTGAAGACTTTTCTAAAATCGCCAAGTATTTTTTCGGCTATCGAATGACAGAAGAAGAAATATTAGCTGAGCCAATTGAAATAACAAGGGAAAACTTTTTAGAACTACAAAAAAATAGTAAAGAGCTGCATACATTAAAATATTCCTCTCCTGATTTAGAGGAACGAGTTCATAAACGTACTCATTTTGAAAAGAAAAATGACAATGAAGTTGTTGCTTACGACCCAGTTAATAACTATCTTGCGGTAATCGAACCAGGAGAATGGGCTGACCCTCATCTAGAATTAGACGAAAACCTTATAAGCGATTATGGACGTTCAGAGAGCAACGAAGAAGTGCTTATTGAATATCTAATGAATTATAAGCCTGACCTCTTTAAAAACGCTGTAGAGGGCAAATATGACGCATCTGAGATGACCTATCAAGATTACTGGTTAGATAAAGTTAACGACAATAAAAAACAAACAATTTCTGAAATCAATAATCTTTTAGATTCTTTAGGTAAGGAAATCTATTCATACACTGGGAGAGGATATTTTCAAGGGGATGTTTGGGAATTGTATTACCTAAAAGACGCTGAAGATAAAAATGAAAATATCGATTATTTCCTGGAGCATACTGTTACAGCATATTACCGAGGTAGTCTATCAGAAGTCTCTATTTATGACGAAAACGATGAGTTTCTAGAGTTATTCCTATATGACCGTGAACTAACATGGAATGAAAGTCCTGAAAAGTATGTGAATGAAAATGTAGAGTTTAGGGATAGTTATTTTGTAAATATGGATACAGCATATCTTTTAGAATCTATCGATATGGAAGTAACAAAAGAAGACATCGAGGAGATATGGAAAATGACAATGGAAGAAAGAGAAGCATATCTTTCTGAAGGCAAAGAAAAGCATATATAAAAGCAAAAAATCCTTGATACATCAAGGAAACGTAAAAAAGTATACAAAAAAAAGAAAGTTGCCTCACCTAATGGAACAATCAAGGCTTGTTCTGCCTGTGCAACTTTCTAAATACATTATAAAGGAGAATATAAGAAATGGCAACATATAAACTAGTTACTATTGACCAAAGATTTACAGCTGAAACAATTGCTAGAACAGGCAGTGAGCAATTACTAGAGAAAGCAATGAGGAGTTTTGTAGGATTATATAACGAAGAAGAAAGCTGGTATATTCCCTTACGAGCAAATTTAGGAAATAAGAAAAAAGATACCGCTATTTTTAAAACGCCTTTTCCAACAACGAATCCCCATTTTAAAAATCCAGGACTTGACTTTGAAAAAGCTGTTTATGTTCCTAATCATTATGTTATGGAAATTCAAAATACATTACCTGAAGAACAATCTAAATTAATTTTTGAAAATCAAGAAGTGATTAGAAACAAGTTTGAGGACTATGTATTATCAGTTGATAGTATGGAAAAAGACAATAATAATTATTTGTTTTCTACAGTCCCATTATTTCCTGAAGGAATTGAAAAAATTAAACAAATACAGCAAATTAGAGAAGAGATGAAATCATTTACTCTAAACAATACGGATAAAAAAGAAAATACTGAGTTACCTAAAGAAAATTCTAGTGATGAATATCTACTTGCGGAGAAATCTAAAACAGATGAAAAAAGGAATAGTGAAGAATCATCTTTAAAAGAATATAAAAATTTAACCGCTCGTATAGTAGAACTTGAACGAAAAACAGAATACGAAGAAGGTACTTTAGAAGAACTTGCTGCTCTAAGAAGTCGTGCTCAAAGTATTTTAACAGTAGAACAAAAAGAACATATTATAGAGTTTTTAAAAACACAATCTGCTGGAGAACATATTAAAATCATTACTTCTGATGATGGTATGACTGATGAAATCTACTTTGGAGATACATTTATAGACAAAAAAGTAAATCTTTTTGAAGAAAAAGCTTTCCATACATGGTCTAATTTTCTAATATCTAACTTTGAAACAACACCTTACAGCATCAATTATATTGACCTAGAAAAGGCTGGATATGACCCGAATGTAGATATTAACTACTATAAAAATCATAAAGAAAATATAGATAAGCAGGAAACTTATAATAAGATTCTTGCAGTTGATAATGAGAAAGGAGTAGCTCTTCAGTATTCAATTCAAAAATACCAACTTCCTCAGTATAAGATAATTGATACGACAGGACAAACTATTAAAGATGAAACTAACCAAATGGAATTAGATAGCAGTAAAAACTATTTCTTTAATAGAAACTATTTTAACCCACTAGATGAGTACGAATTAGATTTGATTAACAATAAATATGAAGAATATACATTTACGGATAATGAAAAAGAAATTGAAAAATTTCAAAATTCTCTATCAGAAACTAAGAAAGCTGAATCTGTCATCCATTCAAACGAACAATTAAATATAATGACTTTAGAAACAGCTATTACCAATAAAGATTATAAATTTTTAAAAGAACATTTAGAAAAAGGGATTGAGAGCTATCTCGATAGTGACACATATAAAAATTTCCTTTCTTGTTTTAGTTCTTTTAATGATTATAGTCAAAAAAATATGCGATTATTACTTGCTCAGTTGCCAACAGCAACAATGGTCGCAAAAGCTTCCGATTGGAAGAACCTTGGACGATACCCAAGTAAAGGAACAAAAGCATTACGGATCTACGGACCAAATCCTGAATATAAAAAAGATGCAGAAGGAAATTATTTAAAAGATGAAAAAGGTAAAAAGATTCCAACAGGTAATATTGCTGGCTGGAAGTTAGTTCCTGTATTTGATGTTAGTCAAACGCATGGGAAGGAACTTCCTAAACCTATTTACGAACTAACAGAAAACTTTAAAGAACCAAAACATTTCCTTTCAATCTTTAATGCGGTAAAGAATTGTACGACTGCTTCTATTTCCCTACAAGAAATCTCTCGAGAAGGAGTGAGAGGATTTTATAATCACGATACACATTCTATCGTGATTCGTAAGGGGATGAACCAATATCAAACATTAAAAACAGAAATTCATGAGGTGGCTCACTCACTTCTTCATCAAAAAACTTCTGAATTTATTTCTAAAGAACAGAAAGAATTTGAAGCTGAAAGTGTAGCCTATATTGTTTGTCAGAATTATGGAGTGGATACTTCAGATTATACTTTTGCATATCTTTCTTCATGGACTAATAAAGGGGAAAGGATTGCGGATTTTGAAAATTCATTAAAGACGATTACTAATACAGCTAGAGAAATTATTAAGAAAATCGACAAAGAACTTTCTCAAGAACTTACTATAAAAGAAAACAAAGTAGAAGAGCGTACAAACCAATTTTCAGTTCGATTACAAAATGCTCAAAAGCAATTAGGGAATCTATCAGAAAAAACAGTTACAAAATCGATGGAGAATACAACCGTAAAAAAGTAGAAAGAACCCCTGTCGTTAAAGACCTAAGTAAAAGAAGTCAAGAAGCTGTCGCAAGAGGTGTAAGAAAGAAAAATGAAAGAAAAGAGGAAGAATTAAATGATTAATACATTTGATGAAAAAGCAATTCAAAGTGCAAAGTTGGTTTTAAGGATTGACGATGTAGATAAAAAAATAAAAAGAGGAACATTAGCTGAAGAGATTAATGACATGATTCAGTACATTAAAGCTCATCAGATTGAAGGTTTAGAAATTGATGAATATAAAGAAGGATTACAAGTAATCAGAAAGATGAATCAAGAAGAGTATCCACAATTTTTAGAAAATGTTTTTCAGGAAATTAAATTAGAACATAAGTTTATGTCTGATTCTTCAGTAGAAGAACCGTTTTAAAAAACGGAGAAGATTAAAAGATAACAGAAAATTATTTTAGTACATTGACAAAATGTACTAAAAGAGTTTTCGTTTTCTTCAGCATAGGGGATTGGGGATTTCTCCAAAAATTATAAAGAGTCGTCATTCGTGAGAGTGGCGGTTCTTTATAAAATTCGTAAAAGGACAGCCTTTTACCATGCTTGCAATAAGCAAAAAGGAGCGGGTGACGTTTGCTTGGAAATCTTGATTTCCATTTTTAAGAAAAGGGGGTATAGGGGGAAAGCACGTTTCCCCCATCGATTTGAATGAGTGAAAAACAAAATAGAGTTCGAAAGAAAAAAAGAACTTTTAGACTAACTGAAGAAGAAAATGAGTTGCTAAAAGAAAGGATTAATGATAGTCCCTATGATAATTTCCAAAACTATGCACGGCATATGTTATTAGCTGGGAAAATTCATTATGTCGATTATAGTGAATTGCAACAATTAAAATGGGAAGTGAATAAGATTGGGAATAACATTAATCAGATAGCGAAACTTGCCAATCAGTTTGAAGAAATTTCGCAAGAAGATATTGACGATTTACTTGATTTAATTCATCAAGTAGAGTGGTTGGTTAGCAATAAATTGAAAGATGAAATTTCAAAAGAAAGGAAAACGAATGGTATACACGAAACATTTTAATATCCGTAGTGAAAATAATTTAAGGATAGCGAAACGATATATAGAGAATGCTGAAAAGACATTAGTTAGTGCTGTGGATTCTCATTTAGAACATTTATTCCCATATGTGACGAACGATGATAAAACCATTTCCAAACAATTAGTATCTGGTCATCACATTGTTAATGTATATAATGCCACTGAAGAATTTTATGCAACGAAGGAAATGGCAATTAGAAGAAGAGGTTCAAAACTTGAATTTGACCCTACAACAGGAAAGATGATTCTAAATAAAAAAACAATTGAAGAAGACAGAAGAGGTGGAAGAGCGATTTTGGCTCATCACTTAATCCAATCATTTTCGCCAGATGACAATTTAACTCCTGAAAAGATTCACGAAATTGGAAGAAAGGTAATGGACGAGTTCACGGGTGGAGAATATGAATATATCATTGCCACTCATATCGATAAAAACCATATTCATAATCACATTATTATGAACTCAACTAATTTTATGACAGGTAGAGAGTATCCATGGAAAGTTATTCAGTTGCAAAATGGAGAATATAAAAATGTATCCAAAGAAAACTTTGAAAAGATTTCGGACAAGCTTGCTTCAAAATTTGGAGCAAAAATTATTGAGAAAGAACCTAAGTTGACCAGGAAAAAATATACGCAATGGCAAGTGGAAAATATTTATAAAAAGCGTATCGATTTTCTATTGGAACATTCTAATGACTTAGAAGATTTCATTAAAAAAGCAGAAGCGTTAGACTTAAAAGTTGATTTCAAACAAAAACATTCACGCTTTAAATTATTAGATGAACCACAAACAAGATTTACAAGAGGAAGGGTTCTAGATAAAAACAATCCTGAAAAATACAGCAAAGAATATATTGAAGAAAAATTAAAAGAGAATGATTTATTCGATTGCAGCAGTCCAGGATTTATATAAAGAAAATATTAAAGTAAAAATAGATAGTTACGACTATCAAATTAAAATTAGTGAATGGCAAATAAGTCATAAAACAGAAAAAGGATATTATATTGATTTAGATTTTGGAATCCATAATAGAGGGCAAGTCTTTGTACCAGCATTTAAAATCGATCCGAGTGAGGAAGGTTATTATTTATATCTTAAGAAAAAAGATTTCTTTTATTACACAAGTAATCATCAGGAACAACAGAATAAATACATTCCAGCTGATACATTGAGAAAACAATTAACCATAAATAATGGAAGTAAGGCATTGTATAGAGAACCAGTAATAGAACGATTAAATGATATTGTAGATGCTATAAATTTCCTGGCAAAAAATGAAGTCTATGACGGAAATCAATTGGAAAATCTTGAGAAAAAGTTACAAGAAACGTCAGAAGAAGCATACAATACATTGAAACAACTAGATAATAAAATTGGCGATTTGATGAATGTAGCAAAAGAATTATTGATGTCTGAAGAGAATAATGTAGAAATAGAAAATATTCAAAATCTTTTAGTTGAAAATGGATTAGGAAAAAATACAACATACGATGATTTGATGGAGAAAATTGAAAGCTATCAAGAAACAAGAGATTTACTACACGTTGAATTTGAAGCAACATTAAAAGATATTGAAAAGTATAAAAAGATTAAGTATGTATCCCATCAATATGAATCTGAAGAAAATAAAAATCATACACGCTTGTAATCACGAATTACTTTCTCTTGAATTTTAAAAATAATTTTTATATAAATTGGGATTTATTAAAGGAAGGGGTGTGAACAATGGATTTATTTTTAATAGTATCAGATAATAATACGAGTGAATTAAAAGTTATGAAAAAAGATTCTAGGAATGATAAAAATGTATATACCTACGAACCAATCGCTTCATGTGCAACATTAGAAGAAGCTGAAAGCCTAAAAAAACACATTGAATCAATTGGAATACAATCTTTTTTTAACGAAATTATACAATCTATTGAAATGATTTAAAACTGAGGAACATATCCTATCACTTATGAATGGATATGTTCCAGTATTTAAAATCGTTCCGTTCGCTGGAGGATATTATTTATATCTTAAGCAAGATAGTATATTAAACAGATATTTTAATTTAAATTTCAAAAATATCTTTCTTTGTTTTATAGTTTCTTAAGTAACAATTAGCTTTACTATCAACTATATTGATGAATCTATATTTTTCAATTTCTAATGTTTTAATAAATTGTACAATCGATTCAGTTTTATTTTCAATGATACTTATAAAATCCAATTTTGAACATTTTACATTAACAGTAATTCGTTTAGCGTCAATTAAATTATGATACTGGTTATCGGCTGAATGGTTAGATAATCGTAATTCAAAAGTTGGATATAATTTATAAGCTGAATCTAAATGAGAGGAAATTGACCAATCTTCTAATGAATCAAAGTAAGATTCTAGTTCTCTCATTTGTTGAGAATATTGACGTTTTTTTGTATCCGATAAATGATAGTGTCTTTTTCTATAGTAATTGTATGCCATTTACTTTTCCTTCTTTCATTAAAATGCTTGTAATAGATACCCTACATTTTTCTAATGAATGAAGCTGTGAGGAAGTGTCAATGAATGAGTGTATAAATGTCTGACTGAGCGATAGCGAAGGAATTTATGCCACGAAATGAAATTGACAATGACGAACAGCGAATTATCTACCGTCACTTGTGACGGAAAGGATT
>ERZ772962.266-NODE-266-length-29379-cov-15.242157_pt1 | contig 29379 bp, 28 predicted proteins | sample MGYA00580676_ERZ772962 | MGnify/ENA primary metagenome ERZ772962 (study PRJEB29015, sample SAMEA2738049) | human oral metagenome | biome: human oral; feature: human-associated habitat; material: saliva | place: China | collected 2230 ...
CTCAAGAATGGAAAAGTGAGGAGCTGAGTAAGGGGCGAATCATTGACTATAAGGCTTTTAACTTTGTGGATGGCGAAGGCGTCCGTAACTCCCTCTATGTCAGCGGCTGTATGTTTCACTGTGAGGGCTGCTATAATGCGGCAACTTGGTCCTTCAACGCTGGCATTCCTTATACGCAAGAGCTGGAAGAGCAGATTATGAAAGACTTGGCGGAGCCTTATGTGCAGGGACTGACCCTCCTAGGCGGCGAGCCTTTTCTCAATACAGGCATTCTCCTGCCCTTGGTTAAGCGGATTCGGAGAGAGCTTCCGAACAAGGATATCTGGTCCTGGACGGGCTACACCTGGGAGGAGATGATGCTGGAAACGGAGGACAAGCTGGAGCTGCTGAGTTTGATTGACATCCTAGTGGACGGTCGTTTTGACCTTACCAAGAAGAATCTCATGCTGCAGTTTCGCGGTTCTTCTAATCAGCGCATCATTGATGTGCAGAAGTCCCTTCAGTCAGGTCAGATAGTCATCTGGGACAAGCTCAATGATGGCCTCCAGGCCTATGAGCAAGTGGATCGAGATGGCTTACTGTAATCATCTAGATTGGAGTAGAATTTCCAGTATAAAAACAGGACATGTAGTTCAAGTTTGTCCATGTTTTTTAAAATGTGCTTACGATGATGCAAGTGACTCTCAGAGTTCATGACCCAAGCTCTATTTTCCTTATCAGAAAAAGCGGTGTCAATGCCTTGGTATCGCTTTATTTTTCTATGCTTTGGCTTGAATTCGATTTCAAAGTTGAAGTCGTTGACAAAAATAGGATTTTTTTACAATTATATAATATTCTTAAGAAATTCTTAAAAAAGTCATGTTTTTATGCTATAATAGACTAGAGTAATTTCGCACAGAAAGTAGTAAGGTGAATGTATCAGAGATCAAAAAAATCTAAAAAGAAAAGCGATCTATTAAAAATAGTTAACAGCACCCTCTTGGGTGTCTATACTTTGTTAGCGGCTTTCTTGATTTTCACAATTTTCCGCTATCATTTTCTAGCTTTTCGCTATGTGAATGTTTTAGTAACAGTCCTCATCCTAGCAGTGGCGGTCCTATCAGGCTTCCTGATTTTCAAGGGTAAGGCAGGGAAGGCGACTAGCGCCCTCCTGATACTAGCTCTACTTGTGGGTTCAGTATCTATGTATGCTGTGAAAGGTTTGGTCGACTTGTCAGCAGGTGTCAACTCTACTTCCAACTACTCTGAGTATGAGATGAGTATCGTGGTGCCGGCAGATAGTGATGTTAAGGACCTCAAGCAGTTGACAAATGTCTTGGCGCCATCAGGCAATGACCAAGACAATGTCCAAGCGCTGATGAAAAATATCAGTCAAACACAAGGACATGAGCTGACAGTGGATACAGCTTCTTCTTATCTAGCTGCCTATAAGTCACTGACTTCTGGTGAAGCCAAGGCCATGGTCTTGAATAGTGTCTTTGAAGATACCATTCGTGGAGAAGATCCTGACTATGCTTCTAAGATTAAAAAAATCTACACTCACAAGATGAGCAAGAAGATTGATACAGCTATCGGCAAGCAAGATCCGAACGCAGAAGTCTTTAATATCTATGTCAGTGGTATTGACACTTATGGACCGATTTCTTCTGTGTCACGCTCGGATGTTAATATTATCATGACAGTCAATCGTAAGACCAAGAAAGTCTTGCTGACGACGACGCCACGGGATGCCTATGTTCCAATTGCGGACGGTGGCCTCAATCAGCCAGATAAGCTGACCCACGCGGGTATATACGGCGTAGACGCTTCAGTTCACACCTTGGAAAACCTCTACGGTATTGATTTGAATTATTACGTACGCCTGAATTTCACTTCCTTCCTCAAGTTGATTGATTTGCTGGGCGGAATTGATATTGAGAACGACCAAGAGTTTACTAGCCTGCACGGCAATTACCATTTCCCTGTAGGCAAGATCCATCTGAATTCTGACCAAGCTCTAGGCTTCGTCCGTGAGCGTTATTCTCTAAATGGTGGAGATAATGATCGTGGTAAGAACCAAGAAAAGGTTATTGCAGCAGTCATTAAGAAACTGACTTCGACAGATGCACTGAAAAATTACAATGCCATTCTTTCAGGGCTACAGGATTCTGTCCAGACCGATATGAGCTTGGAAACGATGATGAATCTGATCAATACTCAGCTGGAGTCAGGTGGAAGTTATAATGTGACTTCTCAGGCCTTGACCGGAACTGGAAATACAGGTCTGCCTTCTTATGCCATGCCAGAAGCCAATCTCTACATGATGGAAATTGATCAAAATAGCTTGGCAGCAGCCAAAGCAGCGATCCAAGAAGTGATGGAAGGGAAGTAAAGCATGATTGATATTCACTCGCATATCATTTTTGATGTGGATGACGGCCCTAAGACACTGGAGGATAGCCGACGTCTGCTAGAAGAGAGCTATCGTCAGGGCGTTCGCACCATTATTTCTACTTCTCATCGCCGAAAGGGCATGTTTGAAACACCTGAGGAAAAGATTGCAGCAAACTTCAAGCAAGTGCAGGAGTTAGCCAAGCAAGTTGCTGACGACTTGACCGTGCTATATGGAGCTGAGATTTACTATACTAGCGATATCTTGCAAAAGCTGGAAGAGGGGACATTTCCCAGTCTAGGCGACACCAAGTATGTCTTGATCGAGTTTAGTATGAATACACCCTATAAGGATATTCACTCAGCCTTGGGCAATGTTATCCGCCTCGGCATGACTCCGGTGGTGGCCCATATCGAGCGCTATCACTGTCTAGAAAATGACGAAGACAGGGTCAGCGAATTGATCAATATGGGCTGCTATATGCAGGTCAATAGTTCAAACGTTTTGAAACCTAAGCTCTTTGGTGATCGTTACAAATTTATGAAAAAGCGTGTTCAGTTCTTTCTAGAACGGGACTTGGTTCATTTCGTTGCCAGCGATATGCACAATCTCGATGACAGACCGCCTTATATGCAAAAGGCCTATCAGATTGTCGCGAAAAAATACGGCGCTGAGCGTGCGGAAGAACTCTTTAAGACAAACCAAGAAATCTTATTAAGTAACGAGTTTATTTAATCAATCAAACTCTGGAGAAAGTAAATACATGAATCAAGAAAATCAAATGATCGAAATCGATGTATTGTCTTTGTTGAAGACAATTTGGAAACGGAAATTTTTAATTATCTTAACTGCCTTATTGACAGGTATTTTAGCCCTAGGTTATAGCGTTTTTATTGCCAAGCCTGCTTATAAGAGTACGACGCGTATCTACGTTGTCAATCGTCAGCAGGGTGAAAATCCTACCTTGACAAACCAAGACTTGCAGGCCGGTTCTTATCTGGTAAAGGACTACAAGGAAATTATCCTGTCTCAAGACGTTTTGGCATCCGTCATTTCAGAATTGAAACTGTCAGGTTCGCCATCTGACTTGGCATCTAAGGTAACGGTGACTGTACCGACAGATACTCGGATTGTGTCTATTACAGTTACGCATGCGGATCCGGCAGAAGCTAGCCGTATCGCCAATACCTTGCGCGAAGTTGCTGCTGAGAAAATCATTGCTGTCACCAAGGTATCTGATGTTACAACGCTGGAAGAAGCAGAAACGCCAAAAACACCGTCTTCTCCAAATATCCGTCGCAATACCATTATTGGAGTGCTTGTGGGTGGTATCTTGATGGTCTTTGTAGTAGTGATTGTTGAGATTCTTGATGACCGTGTCAAGAAGCCAGAAGATATCGAAGAAACTTTGAGAATGACTTTGCTTGGTGTCATCCCAGATATGAGTAAGGTAGGTTAGGAGATACAATGCCAATATTAGAGTTAGCAAAAAAGAAAAAACTTTCTATTTCGAGGGTAGAGGAGTATTACAATGCTCTTCGAACCAATATCCAACTTAGTGGCGAGAACATCAAGGTGATTGCTGTGAGTTCTACCTTCCCAGGAGAGGGAAAGACGACAACATCAACCAATCTGGCTCTGACCTTTGCTAAGGCGGGTTACAAGACTCTTTTGATTGATGCGGATATTCGAAATTCTAAGATGCTTGGTGGTGTTTTTAGGAGTAGTGAGAAAATCACAGGCCTAACAGAGTACTTGTCTGGAAATACAGACTTATCGCAAGGATTGTGTGAAACGGATGAGGAAAATCTCTTTGTTATCACTTCAGGGCAAGCCTCACCAAATCCAACGGCACTTGTGCAGAGCGAAAAGTTTGAGGTAATGATGGATGTTCTCCGTCGTCATTATGATTATATTATTGTGGACACTCCTCCTATTGGTATGGTCATAGATGCGACTCTTATTTCCAAGTTTTGTGATGCAAGCATGTTAGTAGTTGCTAGTAATGTAGTGAAACGGAAAATGGTTCAAAAGTCTAAGACCCAGCTGGAGCAGTCCTCTACTCCTTTCCTTGGTGTAATCTTAAATAAATATAATGTCGAAGCAGATAAATACGGTTTCTATGGTTCCTACGGAAACTATGGAGATCGTTTGAGAGAAAAAGAAGAGAAAAGCGAGAAGTAATGTATGTTTAGAAAGCAAAGGGAAATTCAAGAGTTAGGAGTAGCTGTATTAGAGCTGTTAGTGTCTATGCTAGCAGCGGTTTTAGTGAGCTTTATTTCTAATTCTGACTTGACAAGGACAAGTGTCTTTATTCTCTCTTTGCTTCATATTCTTGCTTTTTACATTAGCAATTATTTTCATCATTTTTTCCGTAGAGGTTACTTTGTAGAGTTTATCCAAACTTTAAAATACAGTGCCTTCTATGCCCTTTTTGTCACTTTTGCTTCCTTTATCATGGAGGAACACTTCTCTATCTCACGCCGGGGGCTCATCTATTTTATCCTACTAAATGGTTTACTAGTTTACGCAACGAATATTCTGTTTAAGAAATACTATTCTTCTATTCATGCTAGATCAAAAAACAGTACAAAGGTTTTTGTCATTACCACAAGTTCTAGGATAGAAAAGTTTTTTGCTCAAATAGAAAAAGCCCAAGACTTTGGCGGTCAGATAGTGGCAGTCACAGTAGTGGATGATCCTTCCTTTACAAGTTCTGCTTTTGATGTGGTGCTGGAAAAAGATATGATTGAGTATGCGACTCGGTCGGTAGTGGATGAAGTGTTTATCAATCTGCCTAGTGATCTCTATCGTTTGGAAGATTTGATTTCTCAGTTTGAGCATATGGGAATCGATGTCAATGTTAATATCAATGCACTAGATTTTCCAACCAATGGTGAGAAGCGCATTCGCAATGTGGCTGGTTTTAATATCGTGACGTTTTCGACCCGCTTTTATAGTTACTACCATGTTCTTTTGAAACGACTTCTAGACATTGTTGGTGCCCTCTTTGGCTTATTGATCTGTGGGATAGCTGCTATTTTCCTAGTACCTCAGATCAAAAAAGATGGAGGTCCAGCTATTTTCTCTCAAGATCGCGTTGGGAAGAATGGTCGCATCTTTAAATTTTATAAATTCCGCTCTATGGCTGTGGATGCGGAAGAGCGTAAAAAAGAGCTGATGGCGCAAAATACGATGTCAGACGGTATGTTTAAGGTCGATAATGATCCTCGTATCACGCCAATTGGACATTTTATCCGTAAGACGAGTCTGGATGAGTTGCCTCAGTTTTGGAACGTCCTCAAAGGTGATATGAGCCTGGTCGGTACACGCCCACCAACTGTGGATGAGTATGAAAAATACACGCCTGAGCAGAAAAAACGTTTGAGTTTCAAACCAGGTATCACAGGCCTCTGGCAAGTCAGCGGCCGCAGTGAAATCACGAATTTTGATGATGTTGTAAAACTAGATGTGTCTTATATTGATGATTGGACCATCTGGTCAGATATTAAAATTTTACTAAAGACTGTTAAAGTCGTACTAATGAAAGATGGAGCGAAGTAGGTGAGACTTCGCTTCCTTGATAGGAGAAAGATGAAGAAGTCCGTTTATATCATAGGCTCAAAAGGAATCCCTGCCAAGTACGGCGGCTTTGAAACCTTTGTTGAGAAATTAACAGAATATCAGCAAGATAGGAGTATACAGTACTATGTAGCCTGTATGCGTGAAAATTCAGCTAAGTCTGGGATCACAGATGACCAGTTTGAGCATAACGGGGCAATTTGTTTCAATATTGATGTGCCTAATATTGGGCCAGCTAGAGCCATTGCCTATGATATTGCTGCTGTAAATAGGGCGATTGAAATCGCTAAAGCAAATAAAGACGAGGCTCCCATTTTCTATATTTTAGCTTGTCGTATTGGGCCTTTTATCGCTGGACTCAAGAAAAAAATCAAAGCTATCGGAGGCAGTTTATTTGTCAATCCTGATGGACATGAGTGGCTCCGAGCAAAATGGAGTTTACCTGTCCGTAAGTATTGGAAATACTCAGAGCAACTCATGGTCAAGTATGCGGACTTATTGGTTTGCGATAGTAAAAATATTGAAAAATATATCCAAGAAGACTATAAACAGTATCACCCAAAGACGACTTATATCGCCTACGGGACAGACACAAGTAAGTCTGTTTTAAAACCTGAGGACGAAAAAGTTCGTAGTTGGTATAAGGAAAAGGGTGTTGCTGAAAACGGATATTATCTAGTTGTGGGACGATTCGTTCCCGAAAACAACTATGAGACCATGATTCGTGAATTTATGAAGTCTAATTCTAAAAAAGACTTTGTTCTCATTACAAATGTGGAACAAAATAAGTTTTACGATCAGTTGTTACAGGACACTGGTTTTGACAAAGATTCTAGGATCAAATTTGTCGGGACTGTCTATGACCAAGAGTTGCTCAAGTACATTCGCGAAAATGCCTTTGCCTATTTCCATGGGCATGAGGTTGGAGGAACCAACCCTTCTCTACTGGAAGCCCTAGCATCCACAAAACTGAATTTGTTGCTAGATGTTGGCTTTAACCGTGAGGTTGGTGAAGATGGGGCAATTTATTGGAAAAAAGATAATCTCCAGCATATTATTAAAACAAGCGAAGAATTGTCACAAGAAGAAATTGAAAAAATGAACAAACTGTCAACAAAACAAGTTAAAGAACGTTTTTCTTGGGAATTTATTGTTGATGAGTATGAAATCTTGTTTACAAAATAACTATATGAAAATATTACACTACACAATTGGCTTTGCTCCGGAGAGAACAGGGGGGTTAGTTGGTTATGCCACTGATTTAATGATTGAACAAAAGCGTCAGCATCATGAAGTGTTTGCATTATATCCTTCAAGTCAGTTATTTTTTGGGAAAAAGCCAAGAATAAAGGAAAAACCTGAGAAATTTGGTATAAAAACTTTCGGATTGGTTAATAGTTTACCACTAGCCCTTTTCGGAGGGGTTGCTAATCCAGTTGATTTAATGATTCGTTGCGATGAAAAAATATTTTTAGAATTTCTTAAGACACTAAATCCCGAAGTAATTCATATCCACTCATTGATTGGTTTACATAAGGAATTTTTAGAAGCTGCAAAAAGATTGAATATCAAGATTGTATATACAACACACGATTATTATGGTCTGGCACCAATACCAAATTTTTATTATAATGGCGTTTCGTTTGACGAGGATAATTCCAATTTAGCATGGAATATCATGTCAGTGGATGCTTTATCTACAAAAAAACTTCGTATTTTTCAATCGAGTTTGTATCCATTAGTTAGAAAGTGGATGAAAAAGCTCAATAAAAATCCTAAACATAAAGCATATCAAGAGATAGAAACCATTGTGGAAACAACTGATTATAATGATTTGAAACAGTATTATATTGAAATGTTTAAACTTATAGATAAATTTCATTTCAATAGCAGTTTAACTCAATCTATCTATAGAAATAACTTACCTTTTGAACCTAAAGGCAAAGTTATCTCTATTACTAATTCTACAATCAAGAAGCATAACATTAAACGAAATGAAGGTACTAAGAGAACTGTTGCTTATATCGGTCCAGATGAGGAATACAAAGGATACTTTGATTTTCTTGAGTTTACTAAAAAATTTGATTTATCAAAATATCAAATAAATACATACGGGCATTTACCCAACGAATTTGCGCCAGCATATATTGAACAAAAGGGGCGTTTCTCTCAGGATCAGCTAGGTAAGGTTTACTCTGAAATTGATTATTTAATTATTCCTAGTCGCTGGAAAGAGACATTTGGTTTAGTAACGCTAGAAGCCTTGTCCTTTGGCGTTAATGTTTTTGTTTCTGAAAATGTGGGGGCTAAAGATTTGGTAGATAGTGCTCATAGATTTAGAACACTGGAAGAAGTAGATTTGAATACTGGATTAGGAGTAACAAAAAGAATTGAAACACTTGATAATCATGTAAGAAATTTGCAAAACTTATATCTTAATTAATAATAGAGGATCTTTAATGAAAAGCACTAAGTTATCATTTGATAAAAAAAGATGGCCGCAGAAGTTTCCATATCTTCTATCTCAATATCGTTTTGTACGCTATAAGAGAAAATGTGAGATTTATCGAGAAAGAAAAATTACACTGCCTTTATTCATATTGTATAGATTTATTTTTCAATGTTATAAAATTAGGTATTTAACTGATATCCCAGCCTCAACTGAAATTGGAGGAGGTTTTAAAATAGAACATCTAGGAAATATAGTGATTAATCCAAAGGCTAAAATTGGTGAGAATGTCACAATTCTTAATGGTGTGTTAATTGGCCAACAGAATCGAGGGAGAAAGCAAGGATGTCCTACTATTGGAAATAAAGTTTGGATTGGAACAAACTCAATAGTTGTTGGAGCAATTCATATTGGTAACAATGTTTTAATTGCGCCAGGTGCGTACATTAATTTTGATGTTCCAGACAACAGTATTGTATTAGGAAATCCTGGAACAATTATTTCAAAACAAGACGCAACAGATAGTTATATTACGACCTATGAATGAAGATGAGGAGAGTATGGAGCAAAATATTGATTTTGTTGTAACTTGGGTTAACAATAATGATTCTAACTGGAGAAAAGTTAAGGACTACTATGCTGAGCAATGTGGAATGAATGCTGATATGAACTCTGACGCGCGTTACCGTGATTGGGAGTTAATGAAGTACTGGTTTCGAAGTGTAGAAATACATGCTCCGTGGGTAAATAAAGTTTATTTTATTACAGAGGGACATATTCCAGAGTGGCTTGATTTAGATTGTGATAAATTAGTTCATGTTAAGCATAGTGATTATATTGACCCCAAGTATCTGCCGACTTTTAATTCAAATGTAATCGAGCTGAATATGCATAATATAGAAAGCTTGTCTGAAAAATTTGTAAGTTTTAACGATGATATGTTTTTAAATGCAGATGTTGATCCTTCTGATTTTTTTATTAATGACCAGCCTAGAGATAGCGGAATATTTAGTCCTGTAATACCAGTTCCTAGTGGCATTGCTCCAATTGTGTTAAATAATCTACTGATTATTAATAAATATTTTGAGTCTAGAGTTGTTTTAAAAAAATATTTTAAAAAATACTTTAAATTGTTTTATAGGAAACACTTGTTAAAAAATATATGTATATTACCATGGAAACCTATATTGGGTTTTTATGATCAACATATACCTATATCTTTTAAAAAGTCAATATTTAAAAAAGTTGCTGTCACAGAATCGGATACTTTTTTAAAAACATATAATCATCGATTTAGAAAAGAAGATGAGATTAATCACTGGCTGGTTCGTTATTGGCAATTATGTACGGGTCAATTTACTCCAAGGCCAACAAATTTTGGTGCATATTATAATCTGGCAGATGATAATAGAGAAATTTTAAAAGATATAAAGAATAGAAGCCATAAAGTGATTTGTATAAATGATGGAGCTCTAATCGCAGATTTCAAAAAAACAAAGGAAGAGCTAATTAAAGTTTTCGAAGAAAAATATCCAAATAAATCTATGTTTGAAAAGTAGAATTACTTTTACTTACAAGATTGTTCATATCAAAGGAAATGGCTTTTAAGGAAAGGATTAATCTATGAAAAAAGTAATGTTGGTATTTGGGACACGCCCTGAAGCTATCAAAATGTGTCCGTTGGTTAAAGAACTAAAGAAAAGTAATAAGATTGAAACGCTTGTTTGTGTGACTGGACAACACAGGGAAATGTTACAACAAGTGTTGGATGTTTTTGATATAGTTCCTGATTATGATTTGGACATCATGAAAGAGAGGCAAACACTTTTTAGTATAACAGTGGCTATCTTAGAAAAAATTAAACCTGTTTTAGAAATTGAAAAGCCGGATATTGTTTTAGTTCATGGTGATACGACAACAACATTTGCTACTTCATTAGCTGCCTTCTATTCAAATATTAAAGTTGGGCATGTGGAAGCTGGTTTGCGAACTTATAATCTTCAAAGTCCGTTTCCAGAAGAATTTAATAGACAGGCTGTTTCTATCGTTTCAGATTTCAATTTCGCTCCAACAGATCAAGCTAAGAAAAATCTGTTACAAGAAGGTAAGAAAGAATCAACAATTTTTGTTACTGGCAATACGGCTATTGATGCCTTACATACAACCATTACTGAATCTTATACGAATCCAATTTTGGATTGGGTAAATGATAGCAAATTGATTCTTTTAACTGCTCATAGACGTGAAAACTTGGGCCAACCTATGGAAAATATGTTTAAGGCAGTTAAGCGTGTTTTAGCAGAACATACAGATGTGAAAGTTCTTTATCCAATCCATAAAAATCCTAAGGTTCGCGAAATTGCTCGCAAGGTTTTTGGTAATGAGAAACGTATCAAACTAATTGAACCTTTAGAAGTTATTGATTTTCATAATTTTATGAAGCAGTCTTATATGATTTTAACAGATTCTGGTGGGGTTCAAGAAGAAGCACCTTCTCTCGGTAAACCAGTTCTTGTTATGCGTGATACGACAGAGCGTCCCGAAGGTGTGGAGGCAGGGACTCTGAAACTTGTTGGGACAGAAGAAGAAACAATTTATAACGAGTTCACTAAACTATTGACAAATCAAGAACTTTACAATCAGATGAGCAAAGCTAGCAATCCTTATGGTGATGGTTTCGCTAGTGCAAAAATTGTTAAAATTTTGGAAGATTATTTATAAATTGACGTCATTGACATAGAATAGGTTGTTTAATGGGAAAATATAATAAAATTACAGTCGTACATATAGGAGATTTTTTGTGGTATCCGCCAGTTATTAGTCTTATTGAGAATCTTTTGCATCACCATGTAAAAGTGGATTTGATTAGTTCGACTGAGGCACACAGAATACCGGTAATTATGCAGAATAATAGTGATTTCAACTATATTTGCATTCCTTATGATCTTGGGTCTGGATTGAAATCAAGAATTGTTCGAGTTTTTTTAAACCGAAAAACGATTAGAGAAACTGTTGCAGCATCAATGAAAACGTCAGATATTCTTTGGACAACTACTGATGTTGCTATTAAAGTATTAGGAGAACAATTATTTGAATATAAGCATGTGATGCAATTAATGGAACTAATTCAGAGATTTCCACATTTTACAAATATCAAAGCCCTTGATTTTCCAATAGATGAATATGCTCGAAAAGCTTATAAGGTTATTGTGCCAGATTTAGATAGAGCTTATATCCAACAAGCTTGGTGGAATTTGAAAGAAGTTCCTACTGTTTTACCGAATAAACCTTATTCGATAAATCGTGGAGAAATATCTGAAACAACTCAAGTAGCGCTGGATAAAATCAAGACTGAAACAAGGAAGATTCTTCTCTATTCAGGAATTATTACTCCTGAGAGAAATATAGAAGATTTTGCAGAGGCAATCCGAAATCGTGAAGACTATGCTTTATATGTAATTGGTAGGAATGCATCTAGTGAAACTTATTTAAATAAATTGTTAGAAGAAAATCCTAACATTGTTTATTTAGGTTATCATACTGCTCCGTCTCATTTAGAGTTTATCCAGTATGCTCATATTGGTTTAACACCATATATTCCAACACAATCAAAATTGCATCCAATCATAAACGCACTCTATTGTGCACCAAATAAAATTTATGAATATAGTGCCTTCGGGGTTCCGATGATTGGAACAAATGTTTTAGGCCTGTTAAGACCTTTTGAGCAGTATGGCATTGGAAAATGTGCAAAAGATATGACGCCGGAATCTGTTTTAGAATGTGTTGAGTATATTGACGAACACCATGATGAAATGAGTAAAAATTGCTTGAAGTTCTTTGAGAAAGATAATCTGGATAAAATTGTTCAAGATATTATAGAGGGGTAGGGATTTATCAATGGTCAAACTATCATCTTTATATAAGGCAATTGTTGTAATCTTTGTAGCCTTTATGGTAGGAGTCCCTCTGCTTTTTCCTATTGAGATAATTGGGAGCTCTGTTCAAAGAATCATTATCATACTAGTTTCGATTTTACTTTGCATTCCTATATTATCGGATAAAAATACTGAATTGAAAAGAGAATTCAAGTTTTTAAATCAATATTTTTTCCTCTATATTTTAGTAATCATTATTATGGTGTACTTTTCCCGCATGACTTATGGTTATTCGTGGGATCAACTGGTTAAAGGTATTTTACTAGAGTATTTGTTGCCTATAGCAGCTTTTCCAATTATATTTATTTTCCATACTGATAATTCAATAAAGGGATTCTTATCACTTATTTCAAAGATTGTTTTGTTTATGTTGTTCATAAGAATGTTTAGTTGGGTGATGTATAACTTTAGAGGACAGATTTATTTTTCAAGACTGTTATTCCAGTATGAAGAATGGATTAGAGATGGTTTTCAGAGAATAGAATCCGGTATGCTTTATGGGATAACTTTAGTCTTTGTTGCAGTTCAATCTTTAAATAACAGAATGAAGGGATTGATTTATAAATGCCTCTTAGCTTTCATGATTTTATTTCTACTAGTTGTTACGCGTGTTCGCTTTCAGACTTTTATTTCTGTTTTAACAGTCGGTGCGATATACAGTTTTTATAAAACTAAGACAAAAGGCGGTTTTTTGTTAAAAACACTCTTGTTTATATGCCTGTTTGGAATGTTGATATTTAATTCTCAATTATTAGAAGCCTTTGTAGATAAAATCTCAACTAGTGGTCAATATGGAGCATCAACAGCGGTTAGATTTCAAGGAGCGGATCATTATTTATCCGTTATGGCTCAAAAAAATGCCTATTTTGGATTAGGTTTTTTAATCAAAGGTAACATGACAGTAGATGCTCTAATGGCTAGAAATCAATGGAGCATCTATTATCTGGATGATTTGGGCTTATTAGGAACTGTTATTCAAATTGGCTTATTTACGATAGTGACACATGGTTTCCTATTTATGAAAGCTATTCAAGTGACAATAAAATGTTTTAAACAGGTAAATAGAGACTATTTAGTATATGCACTTGGTCTAACAGTCTATTTAATTGGTTCATGTTTGCTACTGAATATTTTTGATAGACAGCGAATTTTCGATGTACCCTTTTATTTAGCAATTTATAGTTTTTTAGATGCAAAAGTTTCAGATGCATCTTCGAGTAAAATATACGAGGAAGATAGAGTAAAAAAGATATATGGGTGAAAAATTTAAAGTAAAATCTGTAAGATACAATTTCTTTATGAATATCATTCTAAAAATATCGGGAGTTGTTTTTCCTTTAATAACATTTCCATATGTTTCTAGGGTTCTGCTCAGTACAGCAAATGGGAAAATTGCTTTTGCAAGCTCAGTAGTAGGCTATTTCTCATTACTTGCTTCTATGGGGATTCCATCATACGGTATTCGGAAATGTGCTGAGGTTAGGGATAATAGAGAAAAATTGTCAAAAGTAGTTACAGAATTACTGATACTCAATTCCATCTGTACTCTGCTAGCCTATATTGTATTTATTATTTTAGTGATAAATATTTCACAATTCTCAAATGAGTCTCTATTATTTTTCGTTACCTCATTAACAATCTTGTTTAATATGCTAGGAGTAGAGTGGTTCTATCAAGCGATCGAACAATATCAGTATATCACCATTAGAAATATTTCTTTTAAAATTATTTCAATTATTTTAATGTTTGTATTCGTTCATCAACCACAAGATTACATTCTATATGCGGGTATAAATGTTTTTGCATCAGTTGGTTCAAATATTTTGAACGTATTAAAATTGTCAAAATATGTTGATTTAGGTTTTAAAAAAAATCAAAAGTATGAGATACTCATTCATTTGGCTCCGATTATGACATTGTTTTTATACAATGCGACTACTATCATTTTCACAAGTCTTGATCAAGTCATGCTTGGTTTTATCAAAGGTAATGAAAGTGTAGGTCATTATGCAGCAGCAATTAAAATACAGAATATTTTAGTAAGCTTAATTACTGCTCTAGGAGCGGTCATGTTGCCAAAAATTTCATATGCTTTAAAAAATGAAGGGCAGGAAAATTTTGAGAATATGATTAGGAAATCTTTTGAATTTATCATCATTTCTGCTATACCAATGTGTTTTTTAATTATGATTCTTTCGAAAGAGCTTATCTTAGTATTAGCAGGAAGAGATTACTTGGCTGCGGTACCCATGCTTCAATTTTTACTACCCTCATTGATTTTTATAGGGTTAAGTAGTGTAACAGCATGGCAACTATTAATTCCTTTAGGAAAAGAGAAATTTACAGTTATTGGCGCACTTGCAGGAGTGATTATTAATTTAATATTTAACTTTTTAATGATTCCTAGTTTGGGAGGGATTGGTGCGGCCATTGCTTCAACTTTAGCAGAGTTAGCAGTTTTATCTGTCCATTTGAAAGTCTTAAAAGAGATTGTCACCCGAACTTTAGAAATGAAAGAAGTATTCATTTCTCTAGTATCTACTTTTGTTGCATCAGGAACACTGCTTCTAATAAAGTATAATATGGTAATTGAAATGAATTTTTTTGCCTGTGTAGTCTATGGTGTAATATTTATGGGAATCTATGCATTGTCACTTCTTTTTTTTAGAGAGAGGTTAGCCAGCGAAACATTATATCGTTTAAAAGCGAAGATAGCAAGGAGGGTATAAATGGTAGATACTTGTGTCTGCATGATTTTGAATTATAATGATGCAAAAACAGTAAGAAAACTTGTACTAGGTATTGAAAGTTATCCTGTGTTTGATCATATTGTTATTGTAGATAATTGTTCGGTAGATAATTCTTATATTGAGTTACAATCTTTAGTTTCCGATAGAATTACTGTCATAAAGACTGATAAAAATGGAGGCTATGGCTATGGTAACAATTTTGGGACTAAATATATCAAAGAACACTTTAATGCTAAGTATGTTCTCTTATCTAATCCAGATGTAGTATTTTCTAATAGTCTTATTCAAAGATTTATTTCAACAATGGAAAACCACCCTCAATTAGCTCTAGTGTCTGCTATTCAGCATGATATTAATAATCAACAAATACAAGATTTAGCATGGAAAATTCCTACCTCATTTGAATATGCTATTTTAAATTCAGGAAAGTTTGCTCGCTTTTTTCCAACGAATCATGTGTTAGATTTTAATAAATCTGAGCAGTATGTTGACTGTGTTCCAGGTGCTTTATTACTATACAATGTAGATATGTTTTTAGAAGTTGATGGCTATGATGAAGACATGTTTTTGTTTGGCGAGGAAACAACTCTTGGATTCAAATTTAAGGAAAAAGGATATAAATCACTATTGATTTTGGATGATTATTATAAGCACGAGCATTCTGTCAGTATTAATAAAACGATAAATCAAAAGAGTAAACAACTTGAGATCTTATACAATAGTAGATTATTGTTTATGAAAAAATATTTAAGATCTAATAGATTTATGTTGGCCCTTGCACGCTTTTTTCAAAAGAGAACATTAAAAAAATTAAGGTAAAAAGTAAGGAAAGAAATGAAGGAAGAATTTACGTTAGCTAAGGTTCAAGAATTATCATTTGGAATTTTACAGTTTATAAAAAGAACATGTGATGAGAATCAAATTCGCTATTACTTAGCGTATGGGACATTGATTGGTGCTGTAAGACATAAAGGATTTATTCCTTGGGATGATGATGTTGATATTATGATGCCTAGGAAAGATTACAAAAAATTATTGGCAATTTTAAACAGCAAACCACATCCATATTATAAACTCATATCTGCTGATACGGATGAGCGTTTTCAAGTACCATTACCTAAAGTGGTTGATACTCGAACAGTTCTTATTCAAGATTATGATATTGTTGAAACTGTTCCATTAGGTGTCTATGTTGATATATTTTTGATGGATGGTGCTGGTAATGATTATCAGGCTGCTGTGAATCACTACGATGAAGCTTTTAAACTTTATAGATATTGGAAAAAATCTCGTTTAAAATTATTTCCTTCCTCTATGCCTAAATTAAAGGGCTTACTCAGGTGGTTAAAAAATCTTCCTTTCAAAGTAATGGGGAGTCGGTACTTCATGAAAAGGTTGACAAGTCATAATAGTCTCTACGATTTTGATAGAAGTACTTATATTGCTACCTACGAAACTGGGACTGCTGATGCTAAGAAGTGTGTGTTTAGATATGATGAATTTAGTTTTGGTCATTATCTTGAGTTTAATGGGGAATTATTTCAGGTTCCTAAAGATTATGATGAAATTTTAAGATCTGAATATGGAAATTATATGCAGCTTCCTCCGGAAGAAAAGCAAGTTTCTCATCATTCATATGATTTAAAATGGGCTAATGATTAAATATTTCACAAAATCAATAACCATAGTGAATAGAAGGGTTCTATAATATCTGTAGTGGGTAAATCCACTATAGGAATTATAGAACCTTTTGAGCGTAGAAAAAAGTCCCATATGACTATAATGAAAAGTGTCAAAACTATCATTAGAAAGACTCAAATGGAACAAAAAAATTTTATCACAAACTTACTGGAAATCAAAGCCCCCAACATCTCTATGTTGGATTATATTGATGCTGTAACACACAAGGAAATCATTTCTAGTCTTTATTACCCTGTCCCTAAATGCATAAGCTGTCTTGGTCAGATGGCTAAGTATGACTTACAAAAAGAATCCAAAATATTCTATCTGAAGTGTGCTGGATACAAGACATTGATTTGTCTAAAGAAACGACGTTTACGATGTCAAGATTGTTGGAAATTGTGCACTTGATTTGACATTTGAACACTCAAAAAGGCTCCATAATCCCTGCAGTGGATTTATCCACTACAGAAATTATAGAGCCGAAAAGTCTCCGTACTTTCTGACTGATATTTACCAATTACAGATATTATAAAGTCAAAATTTAGTTCTATTGCATGTGGGGCTAAATTTTTCAGTTTCATGTAGCTATATTCTCGTTGACAAGTATATAAAATTGAAGTACAATTAAGTCGTTCAAAAAATGAACAGGAGGTGAGCCTTATATGAATGATTTGTTTACAGTATTATATGAATTGAATCAAAATAGATATTTATCTCAAAGGGAGATTTCTGAAAAAACCCAGCTTTCTTTAGGGAAAATTAATAACATCATTAAGATACTAGAGGAAGAGAATTATCTGTGTATTGAAAAAAATAAGAAGAATAGCTATCAGCTAACAGAAATAGGTTTGAAGCTTTTGGAACGATACTTGAAGGAAGAACAGCAAAAGAAGATTTCTTTGAGTAATGAAGCGGAATCAATTACGAATGCTGTTATTTTAATGGCAGGTCAAGCACGACAAATAGATGTTCCAGTAGGTCTAATTCCGTTGAACGATGAAACTATTTTAGATAGAGGCATTCAGCTCTTGATCTCATCTGGTATTACTAATATTGTAATAGTTGCTGGGTTCGCTAAAGAAATGCTCCTACCTATCGAAAAAAAATATCCTCAAGTGCATATAGTTGTTAATGAGCAATTCAAAAAGACGGGTACAATGGCTTCATTAGCAACTGCCCAATCGTTTATAAAAGATGATTTTATATTGCTTGAAGGTGATTTAGTTTTTGAAGAACGTGGTTTAACACAATTACTCCGTTCAAGAGATACTAGTAGTATCTTGATTACTAGTGTGCGAAAAACTTATGATGAAGCTATGGTTGAAATACATGATGGCTACATTTATAAGATGAGTAAAGATATTCATCAATTTAATCGAATTGATGGAGAAATGATTGGTATTTCGAAATTTTCTCTATCTTTCTTTAAAAAAATGCTGGAAATTTTTTCCGAAAATGAGAATCCTCTCGTTAATTATGAATATATCATGATGGATGTTGCACGTGATTACCGTTTAGGTTATGTTCGTGTAGATGATTTCATTTGGGGAGAGATTGATGAGCAAGCACAGATAAAATTTGTAACTCAAACTATCTATCCTAGAATCATCCAAAAAGAAAAGCGTTTAGCATTTGAAACAGTACGAGCTTTCATAAAAGAAAAGATGAATGTGACGGATGATGATATTGATTTATTAGAAAGTGCTGGAGGTATGACTAATAAAAACTATAAAGTTGTTTTAAATGGTCAATCTTTTATTATCCGAATTGCAGGAAATGGTACTGAACGTTTTATTGATAGAATTTCAGAAAAGGAAAATAGTACTCTTGGTCAGATTTTAGGATTAGATGTTGAAACAGCCTATTTTGATTCTGCAACAGGATCTAAAATCAGTCGCTTCATTGAGGAGGCGGAAACTCTTAATCCTGTAACTGCTGCTTACCCAAGAAATATGAGACAGACAACTGATTTATTAAGAAAGTTGCATACTTCGGGATTAGAATTTAATAATGAGTTTAATGTATTTTATGAGATAAAAAAATATGAATCATTAGCGAATGAGATGGGGGCTAATTACTACGAGGGATATTATGAACTACGTCCATTAGTTCTAGCTTTAGAATCTGATTTGTCTAGAATGGGAATCAAGAAAGTTCCATGTCATATTGATACTGTACCAGAAAATTTTGTAAAAAATGGTCAAAAAAGAATGTTCTTAATTGATTGGGAATATTCTGGTATGAATGATCCTGTATGGGATTTGGCAGATCATAGTATTGAATGTAATTTTACAGATAGTCAAGAACGACAGTTGCTGGAGAATTATTATCAAACAAATGACCTTCCTCCTTATATTGAGTTGAAAATGTTAGCCTATAAAATTTGTTCAGACTTTGTCTGGTCAGTTTGGACCATTTTTAAAGAGAGTAGGGGAGATGATTTTGGCAGTTATGGACGAGACAGACTTGAACGTGCTGCGAAAAATATGAGTCTGTATCAAGAGAAACGGAGGAATTACAATGAATCCTTATCGCAAAGGACTATTTAGCGGTTTACTATCAGGTATTTTGTGGGGAGCAGATACTACTATAAATGGTTGGGTATTATTAGCTGTTCCCTTTTCGCTAGTAGATAAGCGCTTAGTTGCAGCATCCTTATTGTTAGCATTTTTTCATGATTTATTTTCTGCTTTGTGGTTAACGACTAGGCAAGTGATTAAATGTGAGTTGAAAACAACGGTTTCAAAACTCCGAAATAAAAGTGCATTATTTGTAATGCTTGCAGCATTATTTGGTGGACCGATTGGAATGCGCGCTTACCTATATGCCATTGATACGATTGGAGCAGGATATACTGCCAGCATTTCCGCACTATATCCAGTTGTTGCAGCTGTTTTAGGAGCTATTATTTTAAAAGATTATTTAACTCCGAAAGGCTGGTTTGGACTGATTCTATCTGTCCTTGCTATTACAATCTTAGGTTATTCACAGCTTAATTCTTTGAATTCTAATGCGTTTTGGGGCTTCACAGCTGCTTGCATTTGTGCAGGTGGTTGGGCAGCTGAAAGTGTAATTTGCGCATATGGTATGAAGGAAGATGTCCTTCCCAAAGAAGCACTATTTATTCGGCAATGGGTGTCCAGTATTGCATATTTCTTTTTTATTATATTTGGAGGACATCCTTTGTTTAATATATATAGCGTCATAAGTCGTCCTATCATTATAATAATTGCTGGCTTGGCATTAATTGGTACAACTTCATATCTTTATTACTATCAAGCCATTGATATGATTGGGCCTGTCAAGGCTACGGGAATGAATGTTACCTATTCCGTTTGGGCTATTATATTTAGCATTTTTTTACTTGGTGGGCAGTTTGATTTAAAATTAATTATGTGCAGTATAATGATTATCGTTGGGACTGTTTTTATATCAAAAGAGTAAATATTATTTAAAAATTAAGAAAGTAGGTTATAATGAGAGCCATTATTTTAGCTGCTGGAATGGGAACTAGACTCAGACCAATCACTTTAACAACTCCAAAGTCTTTGATTGAAATAGGAGAGGAAACATTAATTGAGAGGCAAATTCGTTTTTTAAAAGAAAAAGGCATTGATGATGTGATTGTCGTTACAGGCTATTTGGCTGAAAAATTTGAATTTCTAAAAGACAAGTACCAAGTAACTTTGATTCATAACGATAAGTACGATGTTTATAATAATTTTTATACGATGTTTTTAGTAAAAGAATATCTATCAGATACTTATGTTATAGATGCAGATAACTATTTAGTTAATAATTTTTTACAGACGAATTTAAAACATTCTACTTATTTTTCAGCCTATAAGACCAATTTTAAACAAGAATGGGTTCTTCATACGGATGAAAACCAAAATGTTACCGACATAACAATAGAGGATGGAAGTGGCTCTATTATTTCGGGAGTTTCATATTGGAACGCAGAGGATGGAGTATTTTTGCAAGCTGCTATTCAGGAACGTTTCTTATCAGGAGAATACGCTTCTATATATTGGGATAATATTGTTTTAGAACAGCTTCCAAATTTAAATATAAAAAGACAACCAATTTCTCAAAATGATATTTATGAACTCGATAGTTTAGAAGACCTACAGAATTTGTATAAAGAACTAGATATTAACTAAATATGCTATATATCTTAGAGGAATAAATTTAGTCTAGTCATTTATATTCTAGAGTTAGAAAATATATTGAATCATATTTATGAGGGAGTTTAGTCTTCTGCTGTAGCTCCCAAATGTCAAAAATATTCCCTGAAATGTCATTTTCTAGTGACTAACCCTACCTTTTGGCTCTAAAATGAGACAAGATACGATTCTTGCCCCTACTCCTCTTCTTTTTGCGTTAAACTAGTGTTAAAGCAAAAAGATTGGAGTTATGATGGAAATTCAAGAAATTTATAATCAATTCAGAGATTACTATGGGGAGCTTGAGGCTGAGTATGCTCATTGTCAAAAGGCTAGCATGGAGTGGGAAAGCCTGCATCTGCGTTATCTGATTTACTATCTGATGCGCTACGGTATCGGGGAGATCAAGTTTTTCAATGCCTATCACTATCGGGCAGCTTATCGCTGGTATTTGCAGTCCTTGATGCTGAGCTCGGCCTGATATTTAGAGAGTGGGGCAGAAATCGGTAATTCGTTAGAATTCGATTTCGTCGTCCCACCTCCGCACAGTTGAGTAGGGCTGTAAAAGCTGATGAAATCAGCGTAGTAGAGCCCACTCAACCACTGCGTCTTGCTCGACAATCCAAAGACAATTGAGAGGCTAGGACTTTTGTCCCAGACTCGAGACAGAGGGAGATTATATGAAATCTTATCAAGAATCTATTTTTGGTACTTTTAAAGGACAGGATGTCCTAGCCTATACCTTTGAAAATAAGCTAGGCTATCGCTTCAAGGTCATGAACTATGGTGCAACGATTTTAGAATATCGGACGCCGGATAAAAATGGTGATTTTGCCAATATTATTCTAGGCTTTGAGCGTTTTGAGGATTATGTTGGCAATAGTCCCAAGCATGGTGCCAGTGTGGGACCAGTTGCAGGACGGATTGCCAAGGCTAGCTTTGAGCTGAATGGGCAGTCCTACCAGCTGGAAGTCAATAATGGTCAGAATTGCAACCACAGTGGCTCTACTGGCTGGGACAGCGTGATTTTCCAAACAGAGGAAGTTACAAACGACGGAGTCACATTTTATACAGAGCGCCCAGACGGGACAGGTGGTTTCCCAGGAAATTTGAAGATCTGGATTTCCTATTCTTTGACAGAAAAAGGGGAGATTGAGATTTCCTATCAAGTTCAGACAGACCGAGATAGTCTGGTCAATCCGACCAACCACAGCTATTTCAATCTGTCAGGTGATTTTAGTCAGCCCATCGATCAGCATGTCCTCCAGCTGCATACCAAAGGGGTGTATCCGATTGCTCCTGACGGCGTGCCAGCAAAAGAAGTGGATGCGAATCGTGGCTTTGTCAAAGGTCTACAAACAGGTCTGGCGTTGAAAGAAATTTTTGCTGACCAAGACGAGCAAATTCAGATTGTGTCAGGGCTGGATCATCCCTTTGCTCTTGATAAAGAGCAGGAAGAGGCAGGTTACCTTTATGATCCGGCGTCTGGCCGCTATCTGACTTTCCGCACAGATGCTCCTTGTGTCGTGACTTATTCGGCAAATTTTGTCGATGAGTCAGTTGTCATCAATGGACAGCCAATGATTCAGCATAATGGTATAGCGCTGGAAGCACAGGCATTGCCTGATGCGATTCATAGTGACTTGAAGGATCAGGTCATTCTCAAGGCAGGCCACATTTTCACCAGCACCACCGTTTATTTCGCAGGAGTGAAATAAATACTAAAATTGCTTCATTTGAAGTGTATCTTACATGGCGATACTAGCCTCAAGATACAAGAAAACGGCAGATTCCCCCTCTGCCGTTTTTACTATTTATTTTATTGGTTGTCTAAGTCTTGTGGTTGGAAAATTTGATTGTAACGTTCTTCGTCTTCTTGGTTATCACGGATAACTTTTGCAAGAGTGAATGAAGAAGAAATCAGTCCGACAGAACCCATGAGATAGTATCCTTTAACCATCAAAGGTTCTTTCAAAGTATAGAGGCCGACGAGAACAAGAGTCACAAAGAAGGCGAATGAGCCCCAAGCCATAAACATAAAGGCTGGTGTATTCCGATAAGTTTTCTTTTTAAGGTTGTTCATATCTAAAATCTCCTTTTCGATTTTTTTCATTGTATCATGAGTTCCTGAGGCAGTCAATGAAATAGTGGCTATTTTAATCAGACTGAACAATTCATATTAGTTTGTATCATCTTAGTAAGATGTTTAAAAGTATTTTATTTTTAAAAAATATTTTTTCTTTAAGCAAATTTTAAGATAAGGAAGTTATACTAATACCATCAAATGAAGACCTCCTAACTTTATTTGATAGAAATCCTAAAACTTTTTCATAATAATCTCCCATAAGAGCCACCAAATTCGGTGGCTTTTTTTGTTCTCAGAAGCGGGTCGGATTGCTTCCTCTGCCTTATTTTTTGCTATAATAGTTCTATGAGTAGAATTTTAGACAATGAATTAATGGGGGATGAGGAGCTGGTAGAACGTACCCTCCGTCCTCAGTATTTACGAGAATATATCGGTCAGGATAAGGTCAAGGATCAGCTGAAGATTTTTATCGAAGCGGCTAAATTGCGGGATGAGGCCTTGGATCATGCCTTGCTTTTTGGCCCTCCGGGTCTAGGAAAGACGACCATGGCCTTTGTCATCGCCAACGAACTCGGTGTCAATATCAAGCAGACTTCTGGCCCAGTCATTGAAAAGGCTGGTGATTTGGTGGCGATCTTAAATGATCTTGAACCAGGCGATGTCCTCTTTATCGATGAAATTCACCGTTTGCCTATGGCAGTAGAGGAAGTGCTGTACAGCGCCATGGAGGACTTTTACATTGACATTATGATTGGGACTGGCGAGACCAGTCGCAGCGTCCATCTGGAATTGCCACCTTTCACGCTAATTGGGGCGACCACTCGGGCAGGCATGCTATCCAATCCTCTGCGGGCTCGCTTTGGAATTACTGGTCACATGGAGTATTATGAAGCCAGCGACCTGACGGAAATCGTTGAGCGGACGGCAGAAATTTTTGAGATGGATATTACCCACGAGGCTGCTCGGGAGCTGGCTCTGCGTAGCCGCGGCACGCCGCGGATTGCCAACCGTCTGCTCAAGCGGGTGCGGGACTACGCCCAGATTATGGGGGATGGACTGGTCGATGCTCAAATCACAGACAAGGCCTTATCCATGCTAGACGTGGACCGAGAAGGGCTGGACTATGTGGATCAGAAAATCTTACGAACCATGATTGAAGTTTATGGGGGTGGTCCAGTCGGACTGGGGACACTTTCAGTCAATATTGCTGAGGAGCGCGAAACGGTGGAGGACATGTATGAGCCTTACCTGATTCAGAAAGGCTTTGTCATGCGGACTCGGACTGGGCGCGTGGCGACTCGTAAAGCCTATGAGCATCTAGGATATGAGTATATGAAGGAATGATGACCAATCAGGAGATTTTAGAGAGACTGGGTCAGGATCAGGCTATCCGAGAGATTTTGGAGATAATCCGCAGCCTAGAATTGAAAGATTCTTGGCTGGCTGCGGGCAGTGTCAGAAATTTTATCTGGAATATCTTGTCTGGCAAGTCGGGCTTTGATGCCGAAACGGATGTGGATGTCATATTCTTTGATCCAACTGTGTCCTATGAGAAAACTTTGCAGTTGGAGATGGAGCTGAAAAAAGCTTTTCCCGCTTATTCTTGGGAGCTGAAAAATCAAGTCTATATGCATATTCATAGCCCCAACACCCAGCCTTATACTAGCTCGAAAGATGCCATGAGCAAGTATCCTGAGTGCTGTACGGCTATCGGTCTGCGATTGCTGGGAGATGACAAGCTAGAGCTCTTTGCTCCCTATGGTTTGGCAGATATTCGGGCATTTCAGGTGCGATCAACACCACATTTTTTGGCGGATGCAGAGCGAAAGAAGCTCTATATGGAAAGACTTAGCAAGAAAAATTGGCAGGCTAAATGGCCACAATTAAGTTTTGAAACTCTTTCTGAAGAAACGTAAAGTTGAATCTGGTGCAAGCTAGATTGAGTGGGCTACTGCCTAAATGATCTGCACTCTGAAACTCAGGCACAAAAGTTAATGGTATAATTAGCGTTTTTTCAGAGCTCGCTTCCGCTGTCACAGAATAATCAAGAAAGCTCCGCAGTTTTCTTTTTATTCTGGTATAATAGATTTATGAAGAAAATTGTATTTGTTTGTTTAGGAAATATCTGCCGCAGTCCGATGGCAGAGTTTGTTATGAAAAGTCTGACCGATGACCTACATATTGAGAGTCGTGCGACGTCCAGCTGGGAGCATGGCAACCCTATACATCAGGGGACTCAGGCTATTTTTAAGAAACATGCGGTTGCTTATGATAAGAGAAAAAGTTCTCAGCAGATTTCCTCGCAAGATTTTGCAGAATTTGACTATATCATCGGCATGGATGAAGCCAATGTTCGAGATTTGAAGAAAATGGCGCCAGCGGATTTTCAGGATAAAATCTACCAGTTTGCTGAACTCGGTGTACCAGATCCTTGGTACACGGGCGATTTCGATGAAACTTATGAACTGGTTTTGGCTGGTTGCCACAAGTGGCTAGAACGCTTAAATGGATGAAAAATGGATAAAATAAAAGAATTTTACGATAAATATAAAATCTATCTGACCCGTCAGAATCTAGAAATCTTAGCTGTTACTGTGATTGCCTTGTCAGCAATTTTAGTGTTTACCTCCAATATCCCTAGCAAGGGTGCGCTAACGCTGGATCAGGGTAAGATCAAATATGAGGGCAGTCTGGTTCACGGGAAAATGAACGGCGAAGGTACCCTGACTTTTAAAAATGGGGATAGCTATAAAGGGCATTTCAAAAATGGTACTTTTGATGGTAAGGGTACTTTTACATCGAAGGCTGGTTGGAAATATGAAGGTGAATTTGCCAACGGTCAAGCCAATGGTAAAGGCAAACTGACGACAGAAAGTAATGTTGTCTATGAAGGAACGTTCAAGCAAGGAATTTATCAAAATGCGCATTAGATGGTTTTCACTGGTTCGGATTACTGGACTGGTCTTGGTGTTACTCTATCATTACTTTCAGGGAGTTTTTCCTGGAGGTTTTATTGGAGTGGATATCTTTTTCACTTTTTCAGGATTTTTGATTACTTCATTATTGATTGATGAGTTTACAAGAAGTCGGACGATTGATATTATGGGCTTTCTGAAACGGCGCTTTTATCGTATCGTTCCTCCGCTCGTTTTTATGATTTTGGTCAGTATGCCCTTTACTTTGTTGATCCGTCGGGATTTTGTGGCGGGTATTGGGACGCAGATTGCAGCTGCTCTGGGCTTTGTGACTAATTTTTATGAAATGATGTCGGGCGGCAGTTATGAAAGCCAGTTTGTACCGCATTTGCTGATTCACACTTGGAGTTTAGCACTGGAAGTGCATTACTATATCCTCTGGGGCCTGGCTGCTTGGGGCATTAGCAAGATTAGCAAGTCAGTTGCTCAATATCGTGGTCTGATTTCTCTGACTTCAGCTGCTCTGTTTCTGTTCAGTTTCTTGGCTATGTTTATCGGAGCCTTTTTCAGCAAGAATTACTCCAATATTTATTTCTCAAGTTTGACCCATGTCTTTCCTTTCTTTGCTGGGACAGTGCTAGCGACTTTCTCTGGAGTCGGAAATGTGGGCGTTCAGATGAAGAAACTGGAAGAAAAGGTCGAAATCAAGCAAGTCTTGATCGCTTTAGCTGGCAGTTCTGTTCTTCTTCTTTTGCTCAGCTTTATTTTGAAATTTGACAGCCTGTGGACTTATTTATTTGGTTTCTTGATTTCAACGCTTCTGGCTTGTGTCATGATAGCAGCAACCCGCATCTTGCACGATAAATTGCCAAATATTAAGGAGCCTAGTCCTCTCAACTTTATTGCAGATACTAGCTATGGTGTTTACCTCTTCCATTGGCCTTTTTATATTATTTTTACTCAGTTGATGAGCAATGGATGGGCTGTGCTTTTGACTACAATCTTGAGTTTTGGTTTCGCGGCTCTTTCCTTCTATATTTTAGAGCCGACTTTAGCTGGACGGAAGCCTCGGATTTTTGGCAAGGAGGTGAATGTAAGTTCCATTACCAAGCCGATTTTCTACAGTTTCATTCCGCTGACATTTATCTTGCTGATTATCACAGTTACAGCTCCGTCTGTGGGTGCCTTTGAGGAAAGCCTGATTGTCAATTCTTTGAACCAAGCCGATACGAAAATGCAGACAACTCGTAAGCATGTGGACCAAAAAACTGCGACAAATTATAATGTGGCAGAGGGCACGACTGTTATCGGTGATTCGGTCACCTTGCGCTCTGCTGAATGGATCCAAGAGGCTATACCTGACGCTCAAGTCGATGCAGTGGTTAGCCGTAATTTAGTGTCTGGTCTGGAATTTTTCAAGAACGATATTGCTAACCAAACACTGCTTCAAAACGTCGTCTTGGCATTGGGAACCAATCCGGTTGACAATTATGAAGAATTGCTGGATCAGTATATCGAGCTCTTGCCAAAAGGCCATCGCTTAATTTTAGTCACGCCATATGATGGCCGGACAGCCAATGATCCAAGTAGTATTCCTGTTAAGATGCGACAATACGAACTTGAACTTGCTAAAAAATACGATTTTGTATATGTAGCAGACTGGTATCAGGTAGCGATTAATAATCCGCAGATTTGGATTGGAACAGACTATGTCCATTATGGGGCAGATTCAGAGTCAATGGCAGAGGGAGGTAAACTCTACTCTAACATGATGAAAGAAGCATTGAATGCTGCTTCAAGTGGCAGTGTTAAGCCATAAAACTAGCTCGGTTATTTAACCGAGCTCATTTTATAACAAAAAAGAAAACGCTTCCGTAAAGTTTGTGAAAATATTCATAATGAAGATAGAATTCAGTGAAAATGCTAATATAGCCGCATTTGCAAAAATAATCCATAAAAAGTTTGTGAACTTTTGTTGAAAGTGTTTACAAATTTGTAGGAATAGAGTATAATTATATTGTGAAATAATTAACAAAGGTTGAAACATCTATTTAACCTTTTGGCAGAAACCATTGGAGGATTATAATGGCTGATAAGAAGAAAACTGTTGAACAAGAGGACAAAGTATTAGCGGCTGAAAAGCATGTTGACGGACTTGTACAAAAAGGTCTCCTAGCTCTTGAAGAAATGAGAAAATTGAACCAAGAGCAAGTAGATTACATCGTAGCGAAAGCTTCTGTTGCAGCACTTGATGCACACGGTATCCTTGCTCAACATGCGGTTGAAGAAACTGGTCGTGGTGTATTTGAAGACAAGGCAACGAAAAACCTCTTTGCCTGTGAACACGTTGTCAACAATATGCGCGGTGTTAAAACTGCTGGTGTTATCGAAGATGATCCTGTTACTGGCTTGACTAAGATTGCTGAGCCTGTCGGAGTTGTTTGTGGTATCACTCCAACGACTAACCCAACATCAACAGCAATTTTCAAATCCTTGATTGCCTTGAAGACACGTAACCCAATCGTTTTTGCCTTCCACCCATCTGCTCAAGAATCATCTGCTCACGCAGCGCAAATCGTTCGTGATGCAGCTATCGCAGCTGGCGCACCAGAAAACTGTGTGCAATGGATTACTCAGCCATCTATGGAAGCAACAGCGGCTTTGATGAACCACGATGGTATTGCAACAATCCTTGCAACTGGTGGTAACGCTATGGTTAAGGCTGCCTACTCTTGCGGAAAACCAGCTCTTGGGGTTGGTGCCGGAAACGTACCAGCTTACATCGAAAAATCTGCTGACCTTCGCCAAGCAGCTCATGATATCGTGATGTCTAAATCATTTGACAATGGGATGGTCTGCGCATCTGAGCAAGCAGTGATCATTGACAAGGAAGTTTATGACGAATTTGTAGAGGAATTCAAGTCATACCACACTTATTTTGTAAATAAAAAAGAAAAAGCTCTTCTTGAAGAATTCTGCTTTGGCGCTAAAGCTAACAGCAAGAACTGTGCTGGTGCTAAACTGAATGCAAACATCGTTGGTAAGCCAGCTACATGGATTGCAGAACAAGCAGGCTTTAAAGTACCAGAAGGTACAAACATCTTGGCTGCAGAATGTGCTGAAGTAGGTCCAAATGAGCCATTAACTCGCGAAAAACTTTCACCAGTTATTGCTGTCTTGAAAGCTGAAGATAGAGAAGACGGTCTTAAAAAAGCTCGTCAAATGGTTGAATTTAACGGACTTGGTCACTCAGCAGCTATCCATACAAAAGATGAAGAATTGGCTAAACGCTTTGGTACTGAAATCAAAGCTATGCGGATCATCTGGAACTCTCCATCTACTTTCGGTGGTATCGGGGACGTATATAATGCCTTCATTCCATCCTTGACACTTGGATGTGGTTCATACGGACGCAACTCAGTTGGTGATAACGTGAGCG
>ERZ772962.274-NODE-274-length-28869-cov-5.659228_pt1 | contig 28869 bp, 32 predicted proteins | sample MGYA00580676_ERZ772962 | MGnify/ENA primary metagenome ERZ772962 (study PRJEB29015, sample SAMEA2738049) | human oral metagenome | biome: human oral; feature: human-associated habitat; material: saliva | place: China | collected 2230 ...
ACATGGTTGCGGGCATAGGCTTCTTGGTCCTTCAGGTAGCCTTGCGGGTATTTTGCTTTTGCCACAATAGATGCTTGTGGGTCAGTGTAATCATAACCGTAGCCTGGGTCACTACCGAACTGCCATGACCCCACAACTTTCCCGGCCTTGAGCGTGATGGTCTTCGCTGGTTTACCACTACTGCCGCCGGTGGCTGCCAGTGAATTATCGGTAAAGAAATCCGGGTCAAAGTACTTAGTGCCACCAGTGTGGGTGCGATTGTTCATCGAACTCAGCGTATGAATAGCCGCCCCAAAGCCCTTGTTGTCGGGGTTGGCGGCCAGGGCATTAAGGATGGTCATGTTATTGACCATATCCTGCGGGCTGGCCTCGCGGTCGGTAATATTAAAATGCTCGATCTTTTTGTTGCCAAGTTGCGACTGGTTGATAGAATCAATCGCCTCCTGGATCGATTGCTTTAGCGGGCTATTGCCCTCGGCCTCGTAGGCATTAGAAAGCTCCGTAATAAAGGCAATGGCTTCGTCCTGTGTCACAGGGTTGTTGCTCTCTGGCCCGCGGCCAACAAACTTTTGGGAAAGCTCCGCAACGCTGGATTGGTTATATTCGTTCTTTTCGGCTAGCGGCCCCGCCAGCTCGCTGGTGGTTGGGGCGGTTTCGCTGCTGGTGCTACCAGGTGCGACGGACGTAACGGACGCTTCGGGTGGAGGGGTTGGTGATTGTTCGCTTGCGCAGCTGGCAGTGGCAAAGAGGCCAATGGCGGCGGAAGCGGCTAATAATTTCTGCTTTCGTTCGTGATTGAACGTTGGTTTGTTAAAATTCATCTGTGTTCCTCCATACAGATTTAGTTGATAATATGCCAACATAAAAATATCAACACTTGTATCGTACCATGGGTTTGTACTGGGTGCAAATTACTCGCTAAATTACCTCTTGACACAAACGGCCGACCAAAAGCATAATAAGGGTAATATTAAATACATATAAGTATAAGCGGATTAGTAACCATGGTACAAACATATAGCAACCGGCGGCGTTGGTGGGCCCACCATGTGGTTGGTTTTACAGCGGCACTTGGTATGATGCTAGCCGGTGCTGGTATGCTGGCACCCCCAGCCCACGCCCGTGATGGCGAAAGCAAGTGTGGCGAGGTCACCACCTCGCTCATTAAGTGTGATGATATCGATAAATACTCCAAAGTTGGCGAGAATGAGGGTGGCTACATCTTTGACCTACTGGGGTTCTTTATTCGTATCCTGACGACTGGTGTGGGTATCGTGGCAGTAGGCGGTATTGTGTACGGTGCCATCCTGTATGCCTCTGCGGCCGACAACCAAGCCCAGGTGACCAAAGCGCTCGAGGTTATTCGTAATGTGGTGATTGGCCTGGTAGCCTACGCGCTGATGTACGTACTAATTGAATTCCTAATCCCAGGAGGACTATTCTAATGAAACAGTGTAAAACTCTGCTGGCGGGCCTGCTGCTGCTTGGCGCTATGCTCGGCACGTCCCTACTGGCTACCCAGCCAAGCTACGCCCAATCAGCAGCTGAGGGCAGCAAATGTAACGCGCGCCTGCTCACCTTTCCAGCGTGGTATAACGGCCTACGCTGTATGACCGATAGCGGTGGTAAATCCAACATCAAGGTTGGTGGTAATGACGGCACGCCGCTCGAGAACGCCATTTGGATTATCGGCCTGAACGTGGTAGAAATCCTCATCCAGCTGGTGGGCTACGTCAGCCTAGCCTTTATCATCTTTGGTGGCTACAAGTACATGCTATCGAACGGCTCGGTGGATGGCAACGAAAAGGGCCGCAAGACCATCCTCAACGCCGTGATTGGCCTGGTGATTTCACTGGCCTCGGTGGCGATTGTTAATACTATTGTAGCGAATTTATAAGGGGAAATTATGTATAACGCACTCACAACCCTGGCTCAGTTTTTAAATAGTGATGCTATTGGCGTGCGCAAGCACAGCGCCGATAACGTCTTTGCTGGCGTGCTCACAACCGTCTATACCATCACCGGTATGGTAGCGGTGATTGTGATCATCATTGCTGGCTATATTTTTGCCACCAGCAACGGCAACGCCGCCAAGGCGCAAAAGGCCCGCCAAGCCATCCTATACGCGGTAATTGGTATAATAGTGGTATTAATGGCCTTTGCAATTACGCAGTACGTCATTGGTAACGTGTAAGGAGGAAGACACCATGATACAAAAGACCGTCAAAGCGATAGCAGCCGTGCTGGTTGGCGCCACATTAGCCACCGCGACCCTCCCCGCTCCGACTCATGCAGCGGTAGAAGTGTGGGATTCGTGTAAGGGCAATGCCAACAGCGCGATTTGTAAATCATCAACCGCCGACCAGAATATTAACTCAGTGATTGCCAATATCGTACGCGTGATGCTGATCCTGCTGGGTTCTGTAGCGGTGATTGTGATCATCTACAGTGGGTTCCGCTACATTACCTCAAGCGGTGATGCTGCCCGCGTTAGTGCTGCCAAGAATACCCTCACCTACGCGGTGGTGGGCCTGGTGGTGGCGATTTTTGCCTATGTGATTGTCGATCTGACCATCCGCGGCGCAACATCTGGTAATATATAGGTTAACAAAGGAGTATATACGATATGAAAAAAGTCATTACCTACGCCGCAAGCCTTGCGTTGGTACTGGGTGTATTAAGCCCAAGCGCGTTCGCTCAGGCCGACCCGATGGTGCAGGGGCAATCAACAAATACCGTTGCCCAGGCCGGCGGTAGCCCTGCCGAAACGATTCGCCAGGGTGCCGATAAAACTGGTACCAACACGGGCAATAGCGATGCTAGCACCATCATCCGTAATATCACCAACGTGCTGCTCTTCATCATTGGTGCCGTCAGTGTGATTATGCTGATCTTTGGTGGTATTAAATACACCACCTCGAACGGTGACCAAGGTGCCGTTACCAGTGCTAAGAACACGATCACCTACGCGGTGGTGGGCCTAGTCGTGGCGATTTTTGCCTACGCTATCGTCGACTTTGTCGTCAAGGGTCTGAGCCAGAGCTAGACTACCCGGCTACCCCTGCAAATTGCCGCGCCAAATGCGGCTTTTTGCTTTGCATTTATGCACAGTCTTATATATAATATGGGGTGAGTAGACTTTATAACCAAACTACGAAAGGAAGATATGAAACAATTAGTACACAAACTTCAACGCGCGTTAGTTGCTACACCGTTTGCAGCTGTCTTGGTAGCAGGCGCACTTGTTCTGCCCATGGCAACACCAGCTATGGCTCAGAACGGCTGGAACTTAAATAATGGTTACCAATCATCCCGTGGCGATAACACCCCGGCTCAGCTTGATGGTGAGCAAGGTGTCTTCAAGACAGTATCGAACGTGCTGCTCTTCATCATTGGTGCCGTCAGTGTGATTATGCTGATCTTTGGTGGTATTAAATACACCACCTCGAATGGTGACCAAAATGCAGTTACCAGCGCTAAAAATACCATTATGTATGCGGTCGTGGGTATTGTGGTGGCCATCTTTGCGTACGCAATCGTTGGCTTCGTTATCAATGCCTTTAATGGTGACGGCGCTTAGAATCTAAGCAAAAGATAGGTTGGTTATAAGGGAACACCTCTGGGAAACCAGAGGTGTTTTATTGTATATTACAGCTGATAGATGGAGGATGATCGCATAATAGGTTCGACGCGCCGCCAGGGAACGTCACCAAGCGTTCAGAGCGCTGCAGTAGTATGATGCCTTCTTAGGCGGCTGTGGGTAATATATTAGCCAGGCCTTGAGCCCCCAGCCTGGCTAATGAGTCTGTCTGCCCTATGTGGGCTACATGACCTGGATCTTTTTGGCCTGCTCCTGCTGAATCTTCGGGAAGCTAATGCTGAGAACCCCGTCCTTTAGGGCAGCACGTGCCTCGTCTTCCTTAACAGCCACTGGCAGCGCCAGGGTGCGGCTAAATTCGCCCCAATAGCATTCTTGAATATGCCAGTTATTTGCATCGGTGTCGTCGCCGCTGCTGAGGGTGCCGCTAATCGTCAAAATACCCTCACTTATGCTTACGTCAAGATCGTCCTTATTGACGCCAGCAGTGCGGGCTTTAATTACAAGTTCATCGTCGGTTTCGTAGACATCAACTGCCAGTTGGCCGGGGAACTCATCCTCTGGTTCTTCTTGCAGGGTAGGTTCATCGGTTGGTTGCAGTTGCTGCATGGGTGCAGCCGCCGTGACAGGGGGTGTCAAATCCTCATCGGTTAAAAATGCTGCAGCCAGTTCGTCTTCAATTAATAAATCATCATTTTTGCGGGCCATTTAGTCCTCCACTTTTTAGGCTCAATTATCGACAATAGTCCCTTTTAGTATAACAAATGGGTGTGTATAATCAAGGTAGTAGCTGTAAATTTTGTAAATATCACAATGCTAGATAGCCTACTTGCCACTATAGCCCCCTACCACTGTATTTGCTGTGGTTTTATGGGGGTAATTTTATGCCAACGTTGTAAAAAAGGAATATCAAAATCACAACAAAACCAGTGCGGTTTATGTGGTTATATACTTGCTGCTGGGCGGTGCCAGCGGCCAGATTGTGGCCTTGCTGGCGTGCACCAATACGTGGCACTTGCGGCGAGCGACACCACCAAAAAGCTAATCCACGCCTACAAATACCAGCATAAGCGGGCCGTCAGCAAAACCCTGGCTGGCCTGGTGGTAACACAACTCCCCCAGCTGGCCCAGCCGGGCTACTGCCTGTGCCCTATTCCGCCCAGTAACCAGCATGTGCGCCAGCGTGGTTTTAGCCACACGGGCCTGCTTGTGCGCCAGCTTGCGCGGCAGTACGGCTTGCCGCGCCACCACATACTGCAGCGCCACGGTAGCACGCAGCAGGTTGGTGCAGGCCGCGCAGCGCGGTTCCGGCAGCAGCACGGTGCTTATACAGTCCGGCAGACAAGGCTGCGCCGTTACCAGGGATACCACTACGTGCTGGTAGATGATGTTATGACGACCGGCGCCACCATGCAGGCAGCGGTAGCGGCGCTACAGTCGGCTGGCGTGGAGCCGGGTAACATCAGCCTGCTGGCCATTATGCACCAGCCACTTGGCTAGGTGTAGGCACGAAAGTGTGGTATAATACCGCCTATGGAGAGATGACCGAGTGGTTGAAGGTACCGGTCTTGAAAACCGGCGTGCGCTAACCCGTACCGTGGGTTCGAATCCCACTCTCTCCGCCACACGTATCGTCACTGCACCCCGCTGGGTGCAGTTTTATTATCCTGGCTACCAGGCCGATAGCGGTAGGTTTCCACGTGAAAGGCGCTCATCAAGGGTTAACACCATATTGACAAATTAGCATAAACAGTGTATAGTGCCAGGTATGAAGATGCATGAATCGATCCCAAACCACTTTGAAGAAGAAACCCATGCTGATGCCCGTGAGCAGCTTGGTAAACTAGCAGTCAGCACCGAAATCCACTTTGCACCCCAGCCAAAGCGCGAGGTACACCCGCTTGATTCTGGTATGCTGCGCTGGCACCAGGAAATCCAGCAGGCATTAGCAGAAGGTCGTGAGCCAGATTATGGCCATGGCTACGAGTACTAACCGAGCGCTATACGCTTATACCAAGCAACCAAACCCCCTCTGCTAAGAGGGGGTTTATGTGTATAATATAAAAGCACCGCCCCCGTAGCTTGAGGGCGGTGCTTTGTGCCAGGGTAAGTATTAGCTAGAACCCAGTCGCGCCAGTGCCAGTGCCACCACCGGTTGCAAACGAGGTAATAACAAACTGCACCGCTGCATAAGCCAGTAGCGCAACCACAATACCAACAATTGCGTATAGAATGGTATTCTTAGCGGTGGTAATATTATCTGAGTTACCACCAGAGGTAACGTAACGGAAGCCACCAAAGATAATCATAATAACGCTAACTGCACCAATGATATAGAGCAGAATATTGCTTACCTTTTGGAACATGCCGCCGTCGCCAAATAGTTCGGTTGGTTGATCAACACCGCGCGCGGAAGTCGCCCCACCTTGCACGCCGTTGTTCCACTGTGCTGCAGCGAGCTGTGGTGTGCCAAAGCTAATCAGGCCAATCGTTGCCAGTGCTAGAAATGATATGAGTACTTTCTTCATGTGTGTCATTTGTTCCTTATTATGCCATGTTAAGACTATTGTAGCAAAGCACAATCTGTTTGTCTAGCAAAAAAGCTGTGTTATAATGGGTGATGTTCAGGTGGTAACGTGCCTGTAAATCGCACATACATCGCATACGGAGGAGTACCCAAGTGGCTGAAGGGGACGGTTTGCTAAATCGTTAGTACGGGGAGACCTGTAGCGGGAGTTCGAATCTCCCCTCCTCCGCCAAATGTGCACTTAATACCAGCATTCTGCCGTAAGCAGGGTGCTGGTTTTGTTATACACAGCGTGTGATTTATATGGATTGATTTAGGCGTGGCTGCCCCTACTCCCCTACTCCCCTACTCGCTTACCTGTGTACCCCTGATGGTATACTAGGGGTATGGAAGCATCGATTTTTACCAAGATTATACAGGGTGATATCCCTTGCCATAGGGTGTATGAGGACGAGCTAACGCTGGCTTTTTTGGATATTCACCCCGTGGCGCCCGGGCATGTGCTGGTTGTGCCAAAAACACAAATTGAATTTATGTGGGACTTGCCACCCCAGGAGTACCAGGCCGTGATGGTAACCGCCCGCCGGGTTGCCCGCCATGTGCGCCAAGTATTGGGCGTGCCGTATGTAGGCCAGCAAATTATCGGTACTGATGTGCCCCACGCTCATGTGCACATCATTCCCTTTACTACAGTAGAGGAATTCTACCACCGGCCGAGCATGAACGACGAGCCAGACCACCAAGCGCTGGCTGCTATGGCTGAGCGCCTATATATAAACGACCAGCTGAGTCGCTAATGCGTATCATTAGTGTTGGCAAGCAGCACGAGCCGTGGCTGCGCCCAGGTATTGAGCGCTATAGCCAACGCTTGCGCCCGCCATTTACCGCCGAGTGGGTGCTGGTGCCGCATTCCACATTGCACGGTGTGGCGGCACGCCAGGCAGAGTCACGCCAAATTCTGCAGCGTATTCGCCCGGGCGAGTATGTCATGCTGCTGGACGAAACCGGCCAGCAGTTTAGCTCGCCGCAGCTGGCTGCACACATCGAGCGTCTGGTTGCACAACGCCCGGTTGTGCTGGTAATTGGCGGCGCCTACGGGGTGGATGAAACCGTGCATGCCCGTGCTGATATGGTGTGGTCACTCTCCCGGCTGGTGCTGCCGCATATGTTGGTGCGCTTAGTGTTGATTGAACAATTATACCGTGCCCAGGAAATCTGCCGTGGTGGACCCTACCACCATAGTTAGTGTAAAACGGTGTGTTACGTGGGTAGTATGATTGCAGTGACTGCTTCGCAACAAATGAGTATAGAAGCATACTGTTGACATTATTTATAACATGTGGTAGTATATGAACATCACTACCTAACATAGTAAGATAAACACAATGCAACATATCATCGTACATACCACCACAACTATACTGGTTGGCTGCGTTGCCCTGGGTATTTTTTGGCACGACAGCAATCTTGATAAAGCGACGAGCTATGCCCTAGCCCGCCCAGCTCAGGTACAAACTGATGCTGGCAGCAGTCATCACAAAGCCAAGGGCCCTACCGCGCACCAGCATACGCACCACGACAATGCAAGTTTACAGAGTGTAGACCCGCGCGAAAAGCGCCGCCACCGTTTGCACCGGCGTTTGGCCCACCGCATCTGGCGTGATCATATTCACGCTTGGGAGCCACGCAGTTTCCAATATACCGTACAACTTCGTACCTAATACACCAAACCACCGAGCCGTATGCTCGGTGGTTTTAATATGGCATATGGGTGACGAGGCGCTCGCTATGGCTACAACGCGCTTCCCTCCCCTACTGGCCAAGCGCGCTTAGCTCTGCCTGCAAACGCTCCACTAGCTGCTGCGTGGTGTGATGCTGCAGTTCGGTCTCGGCTACCAAATGGGCTGGTGCCTTGGCGCGGTAGTTTTGATTCGCTAGCCGGGCATGCAGTGTTGCCAGCTGCGCCTGGGCGGATTCTAGCCGCGCCTGCAAGTTGGTACGGTGCTCGTATAGCGTGGCTTCATCCACTGCTAGCCATGCGTGGTGAGTACTAGCTGCTAACTTAAGGCCAAATGGTTCATTACTGGCTGTGACTGCCTTCAGCTTGCCAAGGTGAGCAATCGTATCAGCGTGCTGGGCTACAAAATTATCACCGCGGTGCAGTAGATCGTAGCGTTTACTGCCTGGTAGGCTGCTGGCTGCGTTACGAACCTCCTCAATCAAAGTGCGAATATCAGCAAACTCACTTACCTGTTCGGGGTTGTACGCCAGTGGCTCTGGCCAGGTTTCACCAGCCAGCAGCGAGTTCACCCACGGCAGTGTTTGCCAAATTGTTTCGGTCACGAACGGCGCAAAGGGGTGGGCAAGGCGCAAGCAGGTTTCTAGCACCCAGGCCATAAAGGCAGAGTTTTGGCTGACCTTGCTGGCCTCGATATACCAGTCGGCTACGTCGTCCCAAATAACGTGGTACACACTCTCCCCTGCCTCGGCAAAGCGGAAGTTTTCTAGGTGCTGCGCCACAGCAGCTGCGCCGTTACTAAGCTGCTTGGCGATCCAGTGCTCAGCTGGCGTTTGTGGTGTGGCTTGGTGTGGCGATACGGGTTCGTCGCCAAGCTTACTTAGTGTGTAACGGCTCATATTCCACAGCTTGTTGCAGAAATTGCGCCCCGCTACAATTTTGCTGACTGATAGCGCTTGGTTTTGGGCAGCACTGCGGCTGGATACAATCCCCAGGCGCAGCGCATCGCTGCCGTATTCGCTCACAATTTCAATTGGGTTAATCACATTACCCTTTGATTTACTCATCTTCTGGCCCTTTTCGTCGAGCACCAGGCCGTTAAAGTACACGTGACGGAAGGGCACTTGGCCCGTGCGGTAAAGCCCCAGCATCACCATGCGCGACACCCACGGGAATAGAATATCGGCGCCGGTTGCCATCACGCTGGTAGGGTAAAATTGCCGGAGTTCACTCCCCTCGGTAAGGGCATCAGTCGTAATATACGGCCATTGCCCACTACTAAACCAGGTGTCAAAGGTATCTTCCTCGCGTATATATGTTGTGCCATTTACTACGATTTCTTTCTGGTCAACACGCGTATCAAAGATCCAGTCGTTGCTATCTTGCTTGTTAACGAAGGCAGGAATTGGAATACCCCAGGGAATCTGACGGCTGATATTCCAGTCACGCAAGTTCTTAAGATATTCAATCAGCACACTACGCTTGCTTTCGGGTGTGAAGGTAATCTCGCCGCGCTCAAGGCACTCAATAGCGCGCGCAGCCAGTGGTTTAACGTTTACAAACCACTGCTCTTTAATCATTGGTTGAATCGGTAGTCCACTCTTGTAATCGTAACCAACGGTATGGGTAATGGTAGTTTCGCCACGCAGTAGGTCTTCCCCTTTCAGCAGCGTAATGGTTTTAGTGCGGGCCTCATCTACACTTAGGCCAGCAAAACTAGGTGGTACATTAATCATAGTGCCATCAAAAGCAATTACCTGCAGCGGCGTTAGATTATGGCGTTGGCCAACCTCGAAGTCGTTCGGGTCGTGCGCTGGTGTGATCTTAACCACGCCGGTACCGTAGTTAGCATCGACGTACTCATCAGCAATAATAGGAATTTCGCGCTGTGTCAGCGGTAGCAAAGCATGGCTGCCAATCAAGTGTTTGTAGCGCTCATCATCTGGGTGAACGGCGATAGCAACGTCACCGAACATTGTTTCTGGCCGGGTTGTGGCTACTACAATCTCCCCTATTTTATCGATAAGCGGGTAAGCGATCTGCCATAATTTGCCTTCTTCTTCCTTGTAATTTACCTCGATATCAGAGTAGCTAGTTTGGTAGGCGGTGCTGTAGTTGACAATGCGCTCACCCCGGTAAATCAGGCCATCATCCCACATCTTGCGGAAGGTCGCGTACACGGTATCGATAACTTTGTCGTCTAGTGTAAAGGTTAAATTATCCCAGCTGGCACCAACACCCAGGGCGCGTAACTGAAGCTCCATGTTGCCGCGCTGCTTTTCGACAAAGTCCCATACCTGGCTGTAGAGTTGTTCACGTGAAAAATCAAACCGGCTCTTCCCCTGCTCTGCCAGGACTCGTTCATACACAACCCAGGTTTCAAAGCCAGCATGATCCGCCCCTGGTAGATAAACAGCATTATCCCCTTTCATGCGGTGGTAGCGCACCAAAATATCCTGGTAATTCATGGTTAGTGCGTGGCCAATATGTAGGTTCCCGTTAGCGTTGGGTGGCGGCATGACGATGCTGAATGGCTCGCCCTGCCCAGCTGGCTTAGGGTTAAACACACCTGCGGTTTCCCACATGGCGTAGATATCTGGCTCGTATTGAGCCGGCTCATAAGCTTTGGCTAGTTTCATATGTACTCCTTATTATTCACGTGAAAACACGGCATATAGTAGCGACCGTGCTTGACTTGCTGGTATTATAGCACGGTGTTAGCGCTGCAAGCTACGGAGCTTGCGAGCGATTTGGTAGCTTTTGTACTGCAGTGTTTTGACGGGCATATCGTAAGTGTAGCTCAGGAACTGCTGGTGCCCACCGAATGACTTTTTAAAGCGAGTAAAGCCAGCCCAGCGGTGGGAAGAATCGGTGCTGTCGGTAATGCCGTAAAAATCAAACAGCTGCTTGCCCTGGCGCTTAGCATCAAAAATAATTTCGGCGAGTAGGGCAGTAGGGGCATTTAACTTGCGGTGCTCGTAGGTGGCGGCAGCGTAGGCGTAGTAGTTGGTGCTGGGGCCTTCGTAAACAAATGCCGCCGCTATAGGGGAGCCCTCGTAATCAATAAAGTGCAGTGAGCCAGCGTTCTGCTCTAGCAAAGTAGCAAACTGGGTAGTAAAGTAATCATCGCTATGGAAGGTGATACCGTTATGTTCCTCAACACTACGCAGCAGCTTCATAAGTGTTGGGATATCGCGTGGGTTAGTGCTACGGCGGTAGCTCATGCCTTTCTTAGTATAGTTGCGGTAGATGCTACGGTTGTTCTGCTTCATGGCCGCAACAAGTTCATCGGTAGAAGGGGAGAGATCAAGCTGCCAGGTAAGACTAGGCTGCGAGTAGTCAACCTTAACCAGGCCATGGCGGCGCATAGTGCGTTCGGTAACTGGTGTACCAAGCGGCTGTACGCGGGCAAACATAACACCTTGGCTACGGGCCAGTGCCATCAGTGATTCCAGCGCCACACCGAGTGAATGCTCGTCCTCAGCCTGGGGACCATAGGGGCAGTACAGGCGGGTGATGCGTGATGATTCAGAATCGAGAATCGCGAGGTAGTGCCAGCCCTCGCCGCTGCGAATGAAGGTTTTGTTGCCCAGGGCGGTGTGGAAGGCGGCCCAAGCGGGGGATTGTAAATAGTGCATAAAACTCCTTAAAATAATGTATTAATTACAACGCAACACGCCGCGAAGCATGTACTCCTACGCGAAGCTGGTGATGGGCGCGTGGGCTGGTGGCTCAGCGTCCATACTTAGGCTGGGGTAGGTTTCGAGGTTGTATGGGTCCACCGGTTGCTGCTGCTGGCTACGGTAGTAGGCGAGGGCAGCCACCATAGCCGCGTTGTCCGTGCAGAGCTGCATAGGTGCGTATTCGATGGGTGCGTCAATGGCCTGGCGCAGCTGCTGACGTAGTTCGGTATTGGCGGCTACGCCACCGGCAATCACCACGCTGGCCGGTTGGTAATCGCGGTAGGCACGCTGGGTCGCCCGCACCAATGTACGCACGGCGGTGTATTGAAAGCTTGCCGCAATATCCACCTGCTGCTGTTTGCTTAAGCGCTCCGCCAGCTGGTGTGAGGGAAAGGTATGGTCCACGCCAGTGATGCTTTGGGCCAGGCGCAGCACGGCCGTCTTGAGGCCAGAAAACGAAAAATCATACGGGTTCTGCAGCCGTGCGATCGGCAATGGGTAAGCATGGACATCGCCATGCGGGGCCGCCGCCGCAATACTGGGCCCGCCAGGGTAGGGGAGACCGATGATCTTGGCAACCTTATCGAAAGCTTCGCCCACGGCGTCATCCTGCGTGTGCCCAAGCAAGCCAAAGTCACCGTGGCCGTGGAATAATACCAGCTGGGTGTGCCCACCGGATACAATCAGCGCCAGCAGCGGGAACTGCGGGGCACGGGCTGGTAGCGCTAAATCACTACCAGTTTGCTGAGTGATAAAATTAGCATACACATGAGCCTCGACATGGTGAATAGGGTAGAGTGGCTTATGCTTAATAAGGGCGATTGTCTTAGCGGTAATGCTACCAATCAGCAGCGAACCCGATAGCCCCGGCGCGTAGGTAACGGTAATTGCATCGATATCATCCCAGCTGCACGTGGCGCGGGCAAGTGTCTCGCTAACTACCGCGGTGGCGACCTCCACGTGGCTACGGGCTGCGACCTCCGGCACAACGCCGCCATACTTGGCATGAATATCAATCTGTGAATGCACCACATTACTAAGCAGCCGCTGGCCGTCCTCTACTACGGCAGCGGCAGTTTCGTCACAGCTGCTCTCTATGCCCAAAATCCTCACAATACCATAAGTATAGCAAACCCGGGCCCAAACGCCTACCGCGTGCCGGCCAAAGAATATAGCCCAAAACAGCCCAAGCAGTGCTATACTAATAACATGAAAGATACTCTTGTAAAACAGATTCGTGCGCTACTACCCGCTCGCGCCGTGCGTGGGCTGGAAGAAGCCTACCGCCGCGCCCGCATTGCCCTGGTGGCAGCCCGCTACGGCAACCCAGCTCGGCACCTGCGCGTAATTGCCGTGACCGGCACCAATGGCAAAACTACGACCATTAATTATATTAACGAAATCCTTAAGGCTGGTGGCTACCGCACGGCAATGTTTTCGACCGCGCTAATAGAGGTTAATGGCCAGCGTCAACTAAATGACCTGAACGCCACAGTCGGCAGCACCGCCCGTATGCAGCAGTTTTTTGCCCAGGCCCGCGATGCCGGCGTGGACTATGTGGTGCTGGAAATCACGAGCCACGCACTGGATCAGCACAAGCTTGATGGCGTGCCGATTGAGGTCGCGGCCATGACCAATCTTACCCAAGACCACCTAGACTACCATAAGACGATGGAGCAATACGCGGCGGCGAAGGGTAAATTATTCGCCCGCGCGCCGCGCTACATTGTGCTGAACCGGGATGATGAATGGTTTGCCTTCTTCGACAAATACCAGGCCAGCGAGCAAAAAATCACCTATGGCCGCGACGCTGATGCCGATGCCCGCATAGCCCACACTAAGCTATACAAAAAGGGTAGCGAAGCCCGCCTGGAGTTCGACGGCCAAGCGCCAGTAGAACTAGCTACCTACCTGCCTGGAATGTTTAATATATACAACATGGCGGCGGCGGCCAGTGTGGCGCACCTGCTGGGGGTGAGTAGCAAGGATATCATCACCGGTGTGGCAAACCTAGAGGGCGTGCCTGGGCGGTTTGAGCGTATCGCTGCTGGCCAGGCTTACGATGTGATTGTGGATTACGCCCACACACCGGATGCGCTAGAGCAGCTGCTAGCATCCACCAAGCGCATTACCAAGGGCCGAGTGCTGCTGGTATTTGGCGCTACGGGTGACCGTGACAAAGCCAAGCGCCCGATTATGGGCGGGATTGCTGCCCGGCTGGCTGACCGTATATTTGTGACGGACGAAGAAAGTTATAACGAAGACCCCGGCGTGATTCGCCAGGCTTTGATGCAGGGCATCATCAAAGAGGGCGCCCAGGCCAAGACGGAAGAAATCGCTGACCGCCGGGCTGCCATTGCAGCTGCGCTTAAAGTAGCCCGCCCTGGCGATACGGTACTTATTACCGGCATGGGGCACGAGCAGTTCCGTATTATTAACGGCCAGCGCCAACCCTGGAATGATGGCCAGGTTGTGCGTGAACTCCTGCATCAGTCTGCAGCCAGCACCACAGATACCCACGCCTAGGTAGTGTGGGTACTCTGTGGCACTAAGCATAGCTCTGTATTGGTAAGCGGCTTTATTCTTTGCCTGTGGCTAGGTATTCAGCAATCATAGTACTGTAGGCGAGCATTTTTTCGTCGTTACACAGGCCAGTGGCAATTTGTGGCGCCCGGTTGACTTCTAGAATGTAGTATTCGCCCGTCGAGGTGTCCTGAATAATATCAACCCCAGCCACTTCAAGCCGCTCTGCCTTGGCAGCTTGCTCGGCTATCTGAATCACATCGCTTGGGATATCCTTCAAATCAATTATCTCTGCCGTACCACCCTGCGAGGTATTATTCAGGTGCGAGCCCTCCTTGCCCTTTCGTAGCAAAACAAGCCGTAGCTTATGCCCAAGCACTAGGAACCGGTAGTCACCGTTGTTTGGAATATATTCCTGGATGATCATCGGCACACTTGGTAGGCTCTGCAAAATCTCATCCATATGCTGGAACGACTGTACCAAAAAGTTATTGTTGCCCTTGCTGCCGAGATCGGCCTTCATGATAAGCGGGAACTCCAGGCTGCTGTTTTTGACCGCGGCTGCCAAATGCTGCTGGCTAGCGTAGATAGTGCGCGGCGTGCGGAAGTGCTTTTGGCGTGCAAATGCGCAGGCCAGCTTGCCCCGGCCTTCCGTCAGCAAGTAGCTATCGGTGAACGGCACACCCTTTAGGTGTAAATAATGAGCCACCGCGATGCCGTATTCTATAGCGTCGCCTACCTTGCGTAGGAGCACCAAATCAAAGTCGGCGATATCGTACCCCTCGGTAGGGTGGTAGATAGCGGAGCGTTCGCCATCGGCCACATACACCAGCTGGTCAAGGGCGGTAATCGTCACATCTACATTATCAAGCAGGCGGCCCAGCCATTCGCTGAGACCATGCCAATGAAAGCTCGTCTCATCCGCTGGCTGCGTGCTTACGATTACTAAAACTTTCTTCATACTTTTACTCCTTAGTCTACCGTAGTGCCCTTATCATACAATATACGGGCTATGTTTGGTAGGTGGTACTTGCTGGGTGTGTGGGCCTTATTCTTGGATTGCCGCTGGATGCAAATTTGACACAATGATACACGTAAGCGTATTGCATTTTAACATAATATGTGGTAATATTGCCACATAACGCCACCATAATTTGTGGTTAAATGCAAGCACAAGCCGTGCCTGGTTATAACTGTAATAGATAAAGGAACTTTACTATGCTACGCCGTCGTCCGCAAGAAAACTCCCCCGCTAAACAGCAGGAAATCAACCAAACGCTGTCCGCTAACCCCGAGGAGGCTGCTCAGTACGAGCTACTAACAAGCCAAAACTTTGCTGTCTTTGGTGAAACTGGCCGTTGGGATGATGAGTATGTCCGTTTCCGTCACATACAAGATACTGATCGTATGGTGGCTATATTGGATGGCACAATCGAAAAGCGTGCTATTGAAGACCCAGACAACCCAGAACGTTCGCATCAGGCACCAGATAGGGTCATTGCACTTGATAAATCAGGCCGGCCACTAAAAGACCTAGCCGCAGCTTTCTGGGATTTGTGTGCCAAGGAAGATAGCACCATGCCGCCGTTTGACTTTTTGAATATCGACCGTATGGACTGGTTGCAACGTATGGGCTATACGGCAGCCGAGGCCGAAAGTAGTGCGTCTAAAACGCTTGATATGAATGCAGTGAGCCAAGAAGACATTGCCCGCATTCGCGCCTATTTTACTGAAGGTGATTTGCCCGAAGAGAACTGGCAGCAAGCTGTATGGGACATGCCCACTCGGCTCGATGGCCAGAATATTCTGGTGCTGGATGAAGTGAAGAACAGTGGCGCTACGCTAGAGGTAGCTACCAAGTTGATTAAAGCTGCTGTGCCTGAAGCAACTGTATCTGGCGACTACTTTTGGACTGATAAAACTCAGCGTACGGTAGGCTACGATCAGGCTGAAAGCCAGTACGGTACTGTGCCGATTTGGTACAACCGCGACAGTGTGTGGGGTCGTGGTGTGGGTGATGTTGATCCGGCGTACTATGCTCACCAATACGAGCAAGATCCTACTAGCGATCGTCGCAAAGCTCTATTAGCTGCCTTTGTGCTGAGTGCACCACATCACGATAAAGAAACCTTTACTCTGCAGGTGGATGAAGCTTATGAGCAATTAACGCGCGATATTCGCCGAATGGCCTTGCACTACCAGGGTGGGGATTTGCCGGTTATTCCAAGCCCTGATCGGCCCGATGACAACTGGGATGAACGCATGGCCCTAGTAAGCCAAAAAACTGGCTACGATGTCATGGAACTCACCAGCTATATGCGTTGGCGCGCTGGTCAGAATGAGCAATAGTTGATAATGCACCGGCAGAGTCCACGAGTCTCATACTACGATTTTGTCTATTAATACAAAAGTAAAATACCCCCGCTTGCTATAAGCGGGGGTTTTGGGCTAAACAAATGTAATGATGAGCGCGCCGGTTTGGCGTTCGACAGCACCTGCATTGTACGTTAGCGTACAATCGCAGGCTATACCGCCAAACTCGACGGTGCCATCAATTCTTGTTAACCCATTCGGGCCCCATGGGCTACTATGGCGCACTGTTATGGTGCGCCACGTGACCGGCATAGGACCGATGCGGGGCGTACCACCCAGCTGCCAGCCGGTACGCACTGTAATGGTGCCGCCAGGCTCGGGTGCAGCGGGGTAGCCCCTTGTGTCGAAAGCGGGTAACACCTCGTAGCGGAGGCGCCGCCCACTATTGCTATCGGTAATGGCTGTGATGGCCACCACCTCCTTACATGTCTGTAGGTGAATAATAGCTTTGTTACTATACCACGCGTACAAGTGCATGGCAAGAAAAGCCCCCGCCCGGGGTGCATGATTATGCATGGGGGCAGGGGTGGGGGCTAGATACCAGTTAAGGTAAAACCCTCCTTAATGAGGTATGCTATCACCTCCTCTCGGGTGTTTGGCGGTAAGCCATCGAAAGCGTCGCTCTCGATGGTCAAATAGTGGGTGTCCGGGTACGTGAGTTTAAGCTCACGCGCCAGACCTTTGTTAAAAGCCTGACTATCTGGGGGATGCAACCATAACGTGTACAGGACAATATCCTGTACAACATGGTTTGTAATCTTTTCCACTGTTCTAGTCACAAAACCCTCCTGGATTGTACGGATATTCAAAGCAAACACCCGTAGAATGTACATGCGGCGGATGCGCGCAATGCTTGCATTATAGAATAATTATGCTTTTGTGGCAAGGTGTGTATAGGTGGGTAGTATAATTTACGACCTCTGTTGGCCAGGGTAGGCCGTGTGGGTAATTGCACTATAGCAGCAAATAATTATAAAAAGTTATTGACTTTTGCTAAAGATTGTACTATAGTCTACTTATCTGTTCTGTTAGTGTGTCAAAATCTGTGGCTATGTGTGGCTACAGATGGCATACCAGGAGCAGACGTTCTTGTACAAGTGCCTCCTTTTAACAAGGAGGCGAGAGAGATAGGAGCTCTAGTATGAGCGTTCTTAAAAAAGTAGCCGCAACCGCGGCTGCTATGATGCTGACTATGGGGGCGTTTGCCCCTGTAGCTGGTGCTCAGGAGGCACCGGTGGAAACCATCAGTCCCGCCCCGGCGGTGGCTGATGAAACCACCACGTTGCCTCCAGGGACGGTGAAGGTGGTCCCCGAGACCACCTCGCCGTCCCAAACTCAGGCTAAGGAGCCGGCTGCGGCTCCCAAGCCTGAACCGGCCCCCGCTCCGGCGGTGGACCCGGGTAAGCCTGTTGCCGGGCCGGCCGCGGAAGGTGCACGTGAGTGCACCCCCGCGGTGTCAGTCCAAGAGGGTCAAACCCTCCGCAGCTGGTCGAAGGTAAACATTGCCTTCGCTGGCTGTGGCATGGAGGCTGGGGAGGTAGCTACGGCTACCTTCCCCGAAAATTCGGCCCTCAATTTTCAAGAAGGTGTTTATGACATCTTCTTGAAAGATTCCAACCGCAAGGTTGGGATCATCGAGGCCAGCGCCGGAAAAGCGGTATTCCGCTTCACGGAAAGTGTGTCACATTGGCAAGCCAATGTGTACACCTCCGTGAAGCAAGTTGAAGTCGGGTCACTTGATGTGACCACAGATTTCAACGGGTCTACTAAGACCCACCGCGTTGGGGACCGTGTCCTCGACTGCGGCGCCGATTGCCAACCTCCGCGTGAGGTTGGAGCCCACGAAAAGTGGGCATCGTTCGAAAATGGCCGCGGGCAGATCGCTTACCAGTTGTGGCTGGTGAGCAATGAGAATACGGTCGCTTTCACAGATAAAATTACTGATGGAAACAGTGAATTTATCTGTAGTTCTCTTAAGCCTGCGGCTTTTGAGAACAAGGGTCGGCGGTCCAACAAGGCTCAAATCGGCCAAAAGCTTGATGTCAAGGCAGACGTTAACTGCTCCGCCACCGAGTGGACGGTGACCTTCACCGGCGTCCCAGCTAATACCTGGCTTCAGGTAGACGGCTGGGCAAAGCCCCTTAACAAGGGGCTAGTGGACGAGGGTCGGAACCTTCACTACTACGGCGATACCGGCACTATTGCCGGTAAGGCGTGGAATGCCCGCGCCTACGTGTTTGGTGGAGGTGGCACCGCGTGGCAGGCTCTGCCACCGGCGCCAAAAACCACGCCGAGCACACCACCAGCGCCGTCCTCAACACCGGCGACTACGCCGGCCAAGCCGAGCAGCTCAACGCCAAAACCGGCTTCGTCGTCTTCTTCCAAGACGACCACGCCCAGTAGCTCTACGCCCAAGCCACCCGCTACCACTGAGCCCACGCCGGGCTCAAGCAGTGGCGGTGGCAAGGGTAATACTGGTAGCGTCGATGGCAGTACTGGCAGCAACTACTTTGGTAGTGCTACTGGATCCAGCCAGCGGCTGATCACCGCTGCACTCAGCAGCGGTAACAGTTGGTTGCTGTCATGCTTCCCCTTCCTGTTTGGATGGGGAAGTGCTACCGGTTCTGCCGCCGGTTCTGCGGCTGGTAGCAGCAAGGTGACGCCCGCCCCGGCTAAGCCGGCTGCCCCTGTGCAGCAGGCCCCGGTTGTCGGGGCTGTGGAGCAGCCGGCAATTACGCCAGTTGCTCACCAGGCTCCGCAGCCCCAGGCTGCAGGCCGCACAGCACTGGCCAATACCGGCGTTAGCGGGGTGCAAACTGCACTCGCGCTAGCCGGGCTGGCTATTTTAGGTGGGGCAGCGCTGCTCGTGCAGCGTAAGCGCTCCTAACTCTCATGTCAATCGCCCCGAGCTTCACGGCTCGGGGCCTTCTTTTTTTATTGGCATCATAGCAGCGCCAGTACACGCCGTTACGCCCGTTATAATACCAGGTCCTCCAAGCAGAGGCGCGTAAATTAGCACTCTACCCTTGCAAGTGCTAACTGTTTTGGGTACAATGGGGTTACATAGCTAATTAAACGAACACGGAGGAACACCCAACATGAGTTCACCAATCAAACCGCTGGCTAGCCGCGTGGTTGCAACCCGCAAGCAGGCGGAAGAAAAAACGGCCAGTGGCTTATTCTTGCCCGAAAGCTCGAAAGAAAAACCAGTGCTTGCCACAGTGGTAGCAGTTGGCCCAGAGGTAACGGCAGTCGCGGTGGGTGACACCATTGTGTATAAGGAATACACCACCACCGAGCTAACGGTAGATGGCCAGGAATATTTGATTGTGAAGGAAGATGACGTACTGGCAACAGTATAGGAAGGAGAACGACAATGGCGAAGAAAGTTTTTTACGGTGATGATGCCCGCGCTCGCGTACTAGGCGGCGCCGAGGCCCTATACAATGCCGTTAAGGTAACCTACGGCCCCAAGGGCGGTAATGTGGTAGTCAGCAAAAGCTATGGTGCACCGACCGTAACGCACGATGGTGTAACGGTAGCCGATAGCGTAGACCTGCCCGAAAACGACGACGAAACCCTGGGCTACAAGGTTGGTGCTGAGCTGATTAAGCAAGCTGCTAATAAGCTCAACAAGGTAGCTGGTGATGGTACCACCACGGTAACGGTACTCACCTACAACATCCTGAAGGAAGCCAACCGCCTGATTGCCGCTGGCCACAACCCGCAGGAACTGCGCAAGGGGATTGAAGAAGCTGGCCGCGAAGTGGTGGCCGAGCTAGAAAAGCTAACCGAGCCAATCGAAGGTAAGCCAAGCCGCGTGGCCGAGGTAGCGACGATTTCTGCCGGTAGCCAAGAGATCGGTGATTTGATCGCCGAGGTGATTGCCAAGATCGGCAAGGACGGCGTGGTAACTGTCGAAGCCGGCCAGGCGCTCGAAATGGAAAGCGAAGTGGTAGAGGGCTTTAGCATTGACCGCGGCTTTACCAGTGCGCTGTTCGTAACGGACGTTAACCGCCAAGAAGCTGTGTTCGAAAAGCCAGCCGTGGTGGTAACGGATAAGAAGCTATCCAGCATTCAGGATGTTGCGCCAATCCTTGAAAAGCTAGCCCAAGCGGGCAAGAAGGACCTGGTACTGATTGCCGAGGAAGTTGAAGGCGAAGCTCTGAGCATTATGGTACTGAATAAGCTCAAGGGTGTGTTTAATAGCGTTGCCATTAAAGCCCCAAGCTTTGGCGAGCGCCGCAAGGAAGTCTTTGAAGATATTGCTGTGCTGACTGGTGCAACCGTTGTGAGCGAAGAGCGCGGCATGACCTTCGATAACACTGGTATGGAAGTAGTTGGTTCTGCCCGCAAGGTGATTGTTGGCAAGGACGAAAGCACTATTATAGAAGGTGCCGGTAGCAAAGACGCCGTCGAGGCCCGCATTGCCCAAATCACCATGCAGGCCGAAAACGCCACCAGCAGCTACGACCGCGAGCAGTACGAGCAGCGCGCCGCAGCTCTGAGCGGCAAGGTTGCCGTTATTAAGGTAGGTGGTGCCAGCGAGACAGAAATCGACGAGAAGAAGTTCCGCGTTGACGACGCTGTTGCTGCAACCAAGGCAGCCCTGGCCGAAGGTATTGTGGCCGGCGGTGGCGTTACACTGGTGAACCTGGCTGGTAGCATTGCAGCCGATGGTACCGATTCGCGCAGCGCTGGCAAGGTTATCCTGAAGAACGCCCTTAAGCAGCCATTCGTGCAGATTACCACCAACGCTGGCCTGAATAGCCAAGCCCTGCTTGCCCAGGTAGAGGCAGCCAAGCCAGGCCAAGGTGTGAACGTTATGCAGCCAGAAGCTGGCCTGGTGGACGTGAAGAAGGCTGGGGTGATTGACCCTGCCCGCGTCACTAAGGAAGCCATCCAGAACGCCGTTTCGATTGCGGCTACGGCGGCAACTATGGGCGCCTTGGTGGTTGACGTGCCAGAAAAGGAACCAGCCGCACCAAGCATGGGCGGCGGTATGCCCGGCATGGGGATGATGTAGTATATACACCAGCCCCGTGGCTGTACCTGGGCCAGCCGACTAGGTAGTTTGGCCCAGGCACTGGTGGGTAGTAGGCCCACAATGAAAGAACCCACCCCTGTTATATGGGGTGGGTTTTTGGGCTAGACACTAAAGTAGTCACGCAGGGTGACCCCTGGCCTCCTTTCTGTTGTGCTGGTCAAAATGTGTAGGTAGGGTGAGTTAGCACCCAATTTTTCAAGGAGTTCGTGCAGCTCCTTGAGTTCATCTTTGAGATCCGTCACCTCCTTTCTGGTAAAAACGATATGTTCGACTTCTTTTACAATACAGGGGTCAAATGACCCGTCTTCCAAAAGTGCGTCGTCAAACGTCAACAGACGCTCGCCGTAGTGATTTGCACTACGCGTATCGTTAACCAATAGAATACACATAATAACCTCCTAAAAAGAACAATTGGCCGGGTTGCCAATGTATGAGTATTATATAACGCTCGCCGCGCGGGGTCAAGCATCTGCTATAATAAGAGTATGTATACCATCTTTGTGCAAATCGCCAGTTACCGGGACGACGAGCTGCCTAAAACCATCGCTTCGTGCCTGGCCTATGCTGCCCACCCGGAGCGTTTGCGCTTTGGCATCGCCAGTCAGGATGGCCCCGAAACCCACGGCCAAATTGCCCAGTATGCCCACGACCCGCGGTTTCGGATTGCCGATATTTGGTGGCGCGATTCACGCGGTGTGGGGGTGGCCCGCAATATTACCGACCGCCAGTATAAGGGCGAGGATTTTTACCTACAGATAGATTCGCACATGCGGTTTGCCAAGGGGTGGGATGAGCGCTTGGTGGCCGAATGGCAACGCTGCAACAACCCGCGCGCGATTCTTTCTGCCTACCCGCCGGCCTTTAAGTATGATGATAACGACCACGAAGTATTTATCGAAAGCTTGCCCAACCGGCTAATTGTGCACGATATGTTTATGGGGAATATCCCAATCTTTTTTGGCAGCGCTATTACCGGTGCAACCACACCGCAGCTGGCTGCTTTTGCAGCCGGTGGGTTCCAGTTTGGGCCCGGTGCCGCTTGTGTGGAGGTGCCGTACGAGCCAAGCATTTGCTTTATAGGCGAAGAGATCGTCCATAGTTTGCGTCTTTTTGCGGCTGGCTATAGTATTTATGCCCCCGTGGACCAAGTTGTGTCGCACCTGTATATTCGCACCAAAAATCAGAAGAACGCCCACCACTTTTGGCAGGATTTTATGGATGATGCCGAGCTAACGCCAATTTACCACGCTATGAACAAAAAGAGCTACTCCCTGGTGCGGCGCTACTTGCAAGGTAAGGCCAGCGTATCCCCCGCCACCGTGCGCCGGTTCGAAAACTTTGCTGGCGTTGACTTTGCCCGCTACCTGGTGCACCCGGCTACCTACAATCTGCCGCCGCTCCCTATGGCGCGCGATGATGCGTGGCGTGCCCAGGCAATTGCGCCAGTTAAGCAAGCTGCGTAGGTTGGGGTGTCACCTTATGCGCGTGATGCGGTGTGAACACTCCGGTATCTTGGGTAGAGGGTAAACCCAGCCATATAAAAACCACCCGCTGGGTAGGCGAGTGGTTTTACACGTGGAAAGAATATAAGGATTTAGCTGTTGGTTTGTGCGCTTGATTTATTCGCTAGGTAGTCGATTTCCTTAATGATATCGAGCAGTGCCATAGCGCGGCGGCTTGGGTCCTCGATCTGGCGGGCGATTTCGTGAGCCGGCGCGATCAAGGTTTCGTCGTCTGTTGTACGGATTAACAACAGATACGTATCGAACTTCTCTTCGGTTGGTAATACCAATTTATCAACCAACGGGCGAAGCCCAGTAATTGCTGCCATTTTTACATCGTCTAATTGCACGTGACCATCCTCACTCTTCTTTACGTTAGTACTTGCGGCCGCTGTGGCGGCTTGCTTTTTGCTTTGGGTTGGCGAATTTGGTGCGCCAGCCAACGCAGTGGCCATGTTGTTGGATTGATTGTCGTCTGGTTGAATATTCATCCCCACCCCTAATTGTGTATTACATTCTTTCTATAAATATTGTATCATTGTACGTAGACATAAGCAATATGAAAGAAGGGTGAATATGCTGGATGATAGTAAAATTATACAACAACGCGATCCACAACAGGCGCTTGAGGTAGCCGCCAACCAGTGGCAGCAAGCGGCAGCCGAAGTAGAAATTTACAACGCTGCGCATGATCACCGTAAAATCAACAACGTTGTGGTAGCTGGTATGGGCGGTTCGGCACTGGCAGCGCTGCTAGTGAAGAACTGGCTGGAGCCGGTGCTGGGTGTGAGTATCGAAGTATGCCGCACCTACGAGTTGCCTGGCTACGTTGGGCACAACACCCTGGTAATTGCAAGTAGTTATTCTGGCAACACCGAGGAAACACTCAGCTGCTACCAGCAAGCTATGAGTAGTGGTGCACCTGTGGCAGTGATTGCCAGTGGTGGCAAGCTGCTTGAGGATGCCCAGGCCCAGGATGTGTGCAACGCGGTGCTGCCAAGCGGTATGCAGCCACGCATGACCACGCTCTATGGTGTGCGCGCCGTGCTGAAGATGCTTAGCCACTTTGGCGTGTGTAGTGAGGATTACTACAGCCAGGTTGCTAGCTACAGCGACTGGCTACAGGCAGAGAGCCGCCAGTGGCTGGCAAGCGTACCAACCGAGCAAAACGCCGCTAAGCAAATTGCACTCAGCAGCGTTGGTAAAACGGCTATTTTTTACGCCGGGCACATTATGGCGCCGGTGGCTTATAAGTGGAAGATTAGCTGGAACGAAAACGCCAAGAATGTGGCCTTTTGCAATGAGCTGCCAGAATTTAACCACAATGAATTTATGGGCTGGGCGAGCCACCCGGTCGAAAAGCCATTTGCCGTGTTTGACCTAGTAAGCCAGTTCGAGCACGAGCGGATTAAAAAGCGCTTTGTGGCCAGCGAGCGGCTGCTAAGTGGTAAGCGCCCCAAGGCTAATGTGGTGAGCCTGCAGGGTGATACGGTGCTGGCCCAGATGCTGTGGGCGAGCGTGCTGGCGGACTTTGCAAGTATTTACACGGCTATTCTGAACGGTATCAACCCCACACCGGTGGAGCTGATCGAAAAGCTGAAGGCCGTGCTGGCAGAGGATTAATCCGGTATAAAAAAGCCCCCACCCGGGCCAAACCGCACCTGGCGTGTAGCCAGGGGTATGGCAGGGTGGGGGATGAAGGCTAGTGTTTAACACTAGCCTTTTGTTTGAGGGCTTCTATCACCTCCTGGGGAACAGTGAAGTCTTCGCGGAATGTAACCGCGAAGGTTCCCAGTGTAGCGGTTGTGCTACCCTGGGACACCGAGACGTCTGCAAGCGCAGTTCGCGCAATATTTTGCGGACGCATGGTCAGAGTGACGGCAATGCCGTCGTTCTGCCATATCATCTGCACTGCTGATATTTGTAGCAGCCCAGCGAGCTGCTGCAAGAATCCTACCTGCAGTCGTCGCTTGTGGTTTGGCCCTGGCCCCTCAAGGGCCAAGAAAGTCGGCTTGACTGGCCGGGAGATGACCCTCCCGGCCGCGTCTTTCTCGGTAATATTAAAACCGAGAACAGCATTGTAAAGCTCACGAATATCCATGACAATTCCCCTTCCTGGGGTGCGGCACCTCAAAGCCCTGGTGCTGCGGGCGTTAGTTGTAATAAACAACCCTGGCCCTATAGGAAGGCCAAGGCTTACTATAGCGGCTAGTGCTGCCTGTGTCAAGTGCCAGGTGGGCACGCAATACCCCCGCTACTAAGCGGGGGTAGTTTGGAATAATATAGTGGCTGTACAGGGGTGCAGCGTGTGGGTAGCGTGCGGCCTAGTGGTACTGGCGTAGTGCAACGATTGGGTCCTTACCAGCAGCGCGCAGGGCTGGGTAGAGGCCAAATAGCGTCCCTACCAGCACGGATACACCCAGGCTCGCTACCGGGATATGCCAGCTAAGCCCAGGGGCAAATGGCAGCATACTGCTGACGGCCAGGGCAGCTCCGTAGCCCAGTACAAGGCCCAGAATACCACCACTGACGCTCATAGCCAGGGATTCAATCAAGAACTGGATGGTAATGTGGTAGTTGCTGGCGCCGACGGTTTTGCGGATACCAATTTCGCGCGTGCGCTCGGCTACGCCCACCAGCATAATATTCATAATGCCGATGCCGCCAATCAGCAGTGATACAGCTGCCACGATTGAGGTAGTAATACCAATGGTGCTAAATAGGCGCGAGGTTGGCTCGGCGATAGATTTGCCACGCAGCACGGTAAAGTCGGTTTCGTTATGGTGGGTTTCGGTGAGCTTTTTGGTTAGATCCTTCGTGACGCTCGCTAGAGTGTCGGCGTCCTTAGCCTGAACATTAATCTGGCGGATTTGGGCCACACCTTGGTTAAAGCTCTTGCCGTTTTCGAGGCTGATAAATGCAGCCCGGTTGGCATCGAAATTATTATAGTGTACGGATGATTTAACCGGGGCAAGCACGCCCAGCACGGTAAACTGCTGCCCGTGAATACGCATGGTTTTGCCAATAGCCTGCTCGGTGCCGAATAGGTTAATGGCGAGCTGGTTGCCAATCACCACCGCACTGTTGCTCATGTCTTCTTCGAGGAACTGGCCTTCGCGTAGTTCAAAGCGCGCAATATCGTTAAAGCTGGGGGTAGTAGCCACAATTGGGGAGTGGCGGACGGTTTCGGTGCTGGAGGTCATAGCGGCGGTGATAGACATCAGCGGGGCAGCGTGCACAACGCCATCGGTGCGGCGCACCGCCTCGAAGTCGTGCTCTGTGAGTGAGCTAGCGCTAAAGGATTCACCGGCCATGGTAGAAACAGCTTCTTGGATGCTGGCGGGCTCGTGCGGGGCGCCGGGGCGGATCACCGCAATATTGCCGCCAAGATCATCAACCTGGCGCGTGATCAGCTCGGTAGCGCCGTAGCTCAGGGCCATAATCGTTGTCATACACGCAACACCAAGCGTAATACCCAGGATGGTCAGCAGGGTGCGCAGGCGGTTGGCGCGGAGGGCCTCGTTGGCGTTGCGAATGTGGTTAGCAACTAGTAAACGCATTATTTGCTCGCTTTCTGGTGGTTAGATTGATGTTTGCGCTTTTTGCCCTTCTTCTTTTTGCTAGAGCGGGGGCTGGGCTCACTGGTTGGTGGCGTGGTAGGTGCTGGCTCGCTATCCGGGCTAGTGCTTTCGCTCGGTGTGGTGTGCTCGTGTGCGTCATCCGCTGCTGGCTCGGTGGGCTTATCTTCATCGCTATCTTGGCTTACCAGGCTACCCATGCTAAATGGGTCCGGGTCGTCCTTGCGGTGGTCGCCCAGGGTAGCGGTCTTGGGCACCGTGCTGTGGGTGCTGGTGCTATGGCTGGTTTTGTGAGCCTTAGCTGATTGGCTATCGCGACTGGTCGTGCGCTCCTTTGAATCGGTGGCAATGCGGCCATCCAGCATGGTAATAACGCGGTCGGCATAGGTGGTGATATCTGGGTTGTGGGTCACCATAATGATGGTGTTGCCGCGCTTATGAATATCGCTAAGCTCTTCCATAATAATATGGCTGGATTTTGAATCTAGATTACCGGTTGGCTCATCCGCCAGGATGATGGACGGGGAATTAACCAGGGCGCGGGCGATCGCCACACGCTGGATCTGCCCACCACTCAGCTGCCAGGGCATGTAGTATTCACGCTCCTGCAGGTGGAAGGCCTTAAGCGCATCACTGGCCATACGTAGGCCTTTCAGGCGCGGAATGCCGGTGTAGGTGAGCGGCAGGGCTACGTTATCGATCACCGATAGGCGGGAAACTAGATTAAAGTTTTGGAACACGAACCCAATTTTATCGCTCCGGATATGCGAACAGCGCGCACTGGTAAGCTTGGACACGCTCTTGCCTTCTAGTTCGTAGCTGCCTTCGTCTGCCTTATCCAGCAGGCCAAGCACATTCAGCAGGGTGGTTTTACCACAGCCACTTGGCCCCATAATGGCAATAAATTCACCTTTATTCACGGTTAAATCAACACCATCAAGCACGGTGTGTTCGGCATCGCCCACGCCGTAGCGCTTAATAATGCCCGTAAGAGATATTACTGGTTCGGTTTTTTTTGTCATCGCACCTATATTATACGGGAAAAGCGGGTAAAATCACAACCGTTAGAATAATAAACGTATAAATTTGGTATAATACCAGGTAGGGAAGGATGCAGGAGTGGTTGAACTGGCACGCCTGGAACGCGTGTAGGGGTGCAAGCCTCTCGAGGGTTCGAATCCCTCTCCTTCCGCCAGAACGAGTACCACGGGCCGGTGCCGTGCCATAGGGCAGGGCAGCCCGGTGCGACGCGTACGGATATTAATATAATACTCATGGTATACTAACATTATGCAACCGAATGATCAGCGCCGCCAGCCGGCTCAACCTACCCAGCCTGTGCCAGCACGCATGCCGCAGGACTCAACACCAACTTCAGTGCCGGGGCGCGCCCCAGCCGAACCTACGGAGCGCCATGTACCCCTGGTAGCTATGGATCCGCTCGCTGGTATGCAGGGCCAGCCAGAACCGAGCAACCTACCGGGTAACCAAACCGGGGCAGATACAAACGAGGTCCCAACTGCCCGCCCAGCCGCAGCACCGAACGCCCAGGGTGGTAGTAAGCACGAAATTAGCTGGAGTGCCAAGGAGTATATCTCGCCAGATAAGAACACGCTGTGGTATATTATACTGGCTCTTTTGGTGGTGGCTATCATTGCGGTCGATGTCCTGCTGATGAAATCCTTTACCGTATCGGTGCTGGCGGTGACGATTGCCGTTGCCCTGGTGGTGATGTCCGTGCGCCCAGCCCGCACCATCACCTATACCATGACCGATACCGGCCTGTATGTCGATAAGCAATTTTTGAAGTTTGCGGATTACAAAGCCTTTGGCCTGGTGCATGATGGCAAGGGCAATACCATTATGCTGATACCGGTGCAGCGCTGGATGCCGGGCTTTTCTGTCTACTTCCCGGCCGATAAGGGCGAGGTGATTGTGGATCTACTAGCCCAAAAGCTGCCCAACCAAGCCGTGAAGCTTGATTTAATGGATAAGATTGCCAACGCTCTGCGCTTGTAGCCCACTGCTGGCCCGGGGGAGGGTAGCTACTGGCCGTGCCGCAGCGCACCCTACACTACGTGGCGAGCCCGGCGGCCAAGGGGCTTGCCACCGGGTGTGCAGCCTGCTATAATAGCCCACATACGCACCCGTAGCTCAGCTGGATAGAGCGTTGGCTTGCGGAGCCAAAGGCCATAGGTTCGAATCCTGTCGGGTGTACCATGGCATTATTACCACCGTTTGCACTATGCAAGCGGTGGTTTTGCGTTATAGCTGTATGTATGGTATGGTAGTGGTACCTT